>JGI2171J19970_10002313_pt1 | contig 10486 bp, 7 predicted proteins | sample DeeMarSWOR324_28_FD_19970 | JGI IMG/M metagenome (IMG submission 19970) | reverse complement strand
ATCATTGAAAATCTTTGGGAAGAACCTTAAATGGGCTAGTTCTCCTCCTTTTTCTGCAGCCCACACCAATGGCGAATTGTAGTAATCCATACTTTTGAGAGCAAATACCACGAGGATTTGATCTGAATCATGAAAATAAGCGTATTGGATACTTTTCATTCTTTTTCCGTATGTCTGGTATTCATGGGTGAGGAACAGGATTTCTTCGTGTTGTTCTACGTCAAATCCCACGTGCTCAAGGACACAGATAACGGCATCTAAATCTTCTGCATCTACTGTAAACAGGTTCACACCTAGTTTCCCCTGCTCGGGTTGAAGATGGTGCCTTAGCAGTTCTTTCAGGCTTGCATTGAAGCTTTCATAGGTATAGTCCTTTGCAGGTATGCGCACTCCTCTCACCACCGTGGTCTTGTTTTCTTCCTATTTATATACTTCGTAAGGTTTTTTTGGGCATTTTCGGATTTTTGTAAGAACTGCCTTCTTTTTCTTCCTTTATGTGGGCCATAATCTGCCACATGCATTCTTTTATTCTAGATTCCATGCTATCACCCCGTCTGAGCAAGAAGATCACTTCTGTTACACGTGTAACAGCTCATTGTCTCTTTTAACTCCAACTGTAATTACCTAAGAATGCACAAATATATTCGAAATTGTGAGCAAACATTTTAGAAGAAACAATTTTATTACAATCCATATATCTTAGTGAGGTGAATTGATATGAACACGCTAAGAGGATGGCCATTCAAATCCCTTACCATTAGCCCCAATGGCCCACCTGATGGTGGACCTGGACCACCTGCTTAATTACTTTGAACGGAGAGGGAACATATAAAAGAATCTCTCTTCTATTTTTCCCTTCTGATAGTCTTCCAGTATAGGTGTCCATCTGCTCGAAAGATGTACAAATCCCAATAATTCATTACTCATGATTTTTTTCATCTTTGGTGCCAAAATATGGGGTCTTCTCGTTGACGCAAAGCACAAGTACGTTTCCTTGCTCCCCTTCAGGAGATATGAAGTAGCTGAAAGATCTGACAACAAAGTCACTACACGACCTACATCAATTTCATTTGACTACAAAGTAATTTTTTTCTTAGTTCTTCTGCTAATTTTCTCTAGAGAATCAAATGCTTTGTCTTTGACTTTTCCTAATATTCCCTCACCTTCATCCTCTAAAGCCTTTCTTAGAGGCTTGATTGCTTTTTCACTTCCTATCTTTCCGAGTGCATCTGCTACTCTCTCTCGAACACCACTTTCTTCATCTGCGATAAGGGTTTTGATTAAGGGTTCTACTGCTTTCTCACTTCCTATCTTTCCGAGTGCATCTGCTACTCTCTCTCGAATACCGCTTTCTTCATCTGCGAGGGCTTTAATCAGAGGTTCTACTGCTTTCTCACTTCCTATCTTTCCGAGTGCATTTGCTACTCTCTCTCGAACATTACTGGATTCATCTGCGATAAGGGTTTTGATTAAGGGTTCTACTGCTTTCTCACTTCCTATCTTTCCGAGTGCGTCTGCTACTCTCTCTCGAACACTGCTTTCTTCATCAGTAGTAAGAGCTTCTATTAATGGCTTCACTGCTTTCTCACTTCCTATCTTTCCGAGTGCATTTGCTACAACTTTTCGAAAAAAGCTTCCCTCATTAATAGTAAGAGTTTTTGTTAGGGATTTTACTGCTTCTTCACTTCCTGTCAAACTAAGTGCATCTGCCGCGTACAATCGGACTACAATTTCCTCATTAATAGTAAGAGTTTTTGTTAGGGATTTTACTGCTTCTTCACTTCCTATCCTTCCGAGGGCGTCTGCTGCAAATTTTCGAACATGCCTTTCTTCATCAGTGGCAAGGACTTTGACTAGGGGTTTCACCACTTCCTCACCCCCTATTCTCCCAAGTGCTGTTGCTGCGTTCAATCGAACAAGGCTGAATTTATCAGTGGTAAGGGCTTTTACTAACGGTTCTACTGCTTTTTCACTTCCTATTCTTCCGAGTGCATCTGCTGCGTTCGATCGAAGACTTTTATCTTCATCAGTGGTAAGGGCTTCTATTAAGGGTTCTACAGCTTTCTCACTTCCTATCTTTCCGAGTGCATCTGCTACTCTTCCTCGAACACCGCTTTCTTCATCTGCGAAGGCTTTGATCAGAGGTTCTACAGCTTTCTCACTTCCTATCTTTTCGAGTGTTTTTACTGCGTTCAGTCGAACAAAACTGGATTCACTGATAGAAAGAGCTTTTATCAAGAATTCTACTGCTTTTTCACTCCCTATCTTTCCGAGTGCATCTGCTGCTCTCTCTCGGACACTTCTTTCTTCATCAATAGTAAAAGCTTCTATTAATGGCTCTACTGCTTCTTCACTTCCTATCTTCCCGAGTGCAATTGCTGCGTTCAGTCGAACATCAATTTTTTCATCCTTCAATTCCCCTTTCAGTAATTCAATGACAGTATCTGGTTTGATCAAAGCAAGAACATTGATTGCCCTCTCTCTGAGAGATAAAAACTCTGCAGTTCGATACAAATGCCAGAGACCATCCACTATCTCATTTCTCATTTTTTTATTAGTAAAATCAGCACCCACAATACATTTCCCCAACAATATCAGGTTGCTGTAAAAGATATCTTCTTTGAACTTTTCATCTATTCTTTCTCTCTTTCGAATCTCGCGTATCAACTCAGTAGCATCCCTGTCGAACCCTGCAAAAAACAGTATCACTTCTTCCCACCACGGTTCATATAGATGCTCCAACAGCATTCCATAATCGTTTCTCTCTTTCAGCTCCAAAGCTGCCAAATATTCCTGGAATGATGAGTGCAAAAAACCGTAGACATCTATAGAAATCTCCTTAAGAAGCGCATTTCTCTCAAAAATTTCACTCAGAACATCTTCAGCCTTTTCTTTCTCAATATTGACCTCCGGGAGATACCCAGAGAATTTTCTCAGTAATTCTTCCTTCGTAAGCATCTTTTTTTCCGCAATGTGAGCTTCTAGAGCCAGCTTCCTTAAAATCTTTTCCTTCGCTTTTGCATCGTACTTATTCTCAATTCTCCGAACCTCATCCCATCTCTCCAGCAGCACTTCTATACACAATTCATATAATTCAACCCTTCTCTGCGGCAGTTCACGTTTTCCTTCGTAAATAATTGCAATAATGGTCAGTATCAACGGATTGCGAGCAAGTGCTTTCATTCTCTCATTTTCTTTAACCAATTTACTCATTGACTTGGCTTTCTCAGGGTTAGTTCTGCCAAACCAATTTGTTATGAACTTCTCCATCTGTCGATCATCAAATTCCATTAGCTCTAGTTTTTGAAAGCTTCTTAATTCATCATTGTAACCTGCAGTTCTTGAAGTAACAATGAATCTGTTTCTAGGATATGTACGTGTAAATTCCTCAATCTGTTCAGTAACCTTGTGCTGTCTTTCCTTGGTGGCCAGCTCATCAAATCCGTCAAGTAGTAACTGGCACTTCCCTTCTTTCAAATCTTTTTCGATGAAATCTTTAGCTTCTGGAAAATCAAACTTTCGAAAAACATCATCTATGTACTGCCTCAAATCCCTGTCGCTCTCAGAGAATCGTCCCAATTCAACTAAAACAGGTACAAGGATTCTCTCCTGCTTTTCGAGGTTTTCCTTACAGGATTTCAAAGCTAAATGCTTCAGCAATGTTGTCTTTCCCGAACCAGGAGCGCCCACAATTACTAACCTGTCAAATTCCTTTACTGCATCATCAGCATCATAAATCTGTTCTTTTTTATGTTTCTCTTCTTCTATTATCCATTCTTTTTTCTCGGTCATTTCTTCCTCAGTGGGAGCTTCACGCTCACTCAACCCAAGAGAGACATAGATTTCTTCCAACAGTACCGGTTCCTTCTGACGAATTGCAGACACATCTTTGATTGTCTCGAATTCACGTGTTATTGCATTGAAGTATTTGCTGAAATAGTCATATTCTTCCCAGAAAGCAGATGGGAAATGCTTATCCAGAAGATCAACAAGTTGATTCCCATCTATGCAGGTGACTACTTTCTGTAAATTGGCAGTTTTCAATGACCTCGACAAAGACATTTTTGCCCCTTCGGTGAATTCATGAGATGTTATCAAAACAAATCTATCTAAGTCTTTCTCTTTACCATCACTCAGATCCGTAAAAGGACCACCGAAAGCTTCATTAATTTGACGAAATATTGTGCTGTTACTGCGAGCTGTAATCTTCTTTGTTTTTACCTGGATGCCAGTGTACTTCCGATTGCCAAATTCATCCTCTGTGTAGTAGATTATATCCTTGCCAAACTCCAGTACTCCATGGGTATACTGGACATTTTTGCATTCCATTCCTTCAGAAAACAGTGGAATTAAAAATCTCTTTGTAAGTGTCTTCTCATCCAGTTTCTGGAGCATTTCTAATTTCTCTTCTCTATCCATAGCATCCCCTCATTAACTCAATTGGCTTCCCTTTCATGAAAATATATACTTCTATCTGCCACATAAAGGTTTCGTTTTTTGGGTTATTGAAACCTCAGTAAACGTGCAAATATTTCACATTCTCTTGATTTCATCTACAAGTGTAACTGTCGAATAGGTGAAAATGAAAATGACAGGACAGGAAAAGGAATCTCACCAGATATGCAAAGTACGGAATTTTTGGAATTACCCTCATCTATGTGTCATTCTGGGTTGCTCAGATTTATGGGTTGGCTTTTCTGCATGTGTTTCGATTCTGTTACACGTGTAACATCTCATTGTCTCTTTTGACTATCTTAATATTCTTGATACCTAAAGGAACTTAGAATTTCCAGCACCACAATCCTGACAATTCAAAAAAGATAATTTCCAGATCTGTTGAATCTGCACAAATATTTTTCGGGTTTGAGAGGAGATAGTGGTCTAAAATCCACTATAATTTGATCATTTTTCATTGGCAAACTCCACCTGTAAGTACCTAAGAATGCACAAATATATTTGAATTTGTGAGCAAACATTTTAGAAGAAACAATTTTATTGCAGCCCATATAACCTTAATGAGGTGAAGCGACATGAACACACTTAGAGGATGGCCATTCGAACCCCTTACCACTAGTCCCAGCGGTCCACCCATAGGCGATGGACCTGGAGCACCTGCTTAATTACTTTGAACGGAGAGGGAACATATAAAAGAGCCTCTCCTCTATTTTCCCTTTCTCATAATCATCCAGTACGGGTTTCCATCTACTCGAAAGGTGAGCAAATCCTAAAGATTCATTCTTGGTAATCTTTCTCATTTTTGATGATAAAGCATGGGTTCTTCTTGTTGATGCAAAGCACAGGTACGTTCCTTTTCCCCCTTTCAAAAGGTACGAAGTGGCTGACAAATCTGAAAGTAAAGTTAATACACCCTCTAAATTAGGATCTTCCAGAATAAATAGGAGCATAGAATAGTTGTCAAATCCTTCTGCATACAGAGGGTAATGAACATACAGAGATAGAAGCATCTTCTTCCTTCTACGAGCCACCGTGACCGGATCTAATCCCACTTGTTTCCCAATCTCTGAATTGAAAAGTCTGAAATTGATCTTCAACCAGTAGTATATCTCCCACATTTTTCTATCCCATCTCAAAGGCTCACTCCTTGTGTACAGGGGGTTGAGTATGAACTGAGGTACTACACGTTCTTGATCTTTTTCATGCTTCTTACAGGGGAATATAGTCCGAAACTCTGTAACAGTATCTTCAAGAAGGACATCCCCTTGAAGAGTGTGAAGTTCTCCATGTGCATAAATATACAGAAAAGCTGATTTCAAAGATGAAAAAGTAAAGATTGCATCAATAGATTCCCTGTACCTGTTAATCAAATCATCTTGAGCCATTTTTGCGTCTTCCACTTCCATCAAATAGATTCGATTGGTGTAGTTGGAATGATTTTTGATCAAAACAACAGGATTGAGAATAATTCCCTTCTGTTCCATGTAGTGAAGCGTTTTGTAGAAGGTGTATTTTGATCCCAAAATTCTTTCTTTTAGGCATTTTCTAAAGATAACCTCTTGGTAAGCAGATGGAAATTGGTTGATCAATCTGGCTATTTGAAAATGTGTGAAGGATGAGTACATTTTTACCATACATAGCTTTATAGGTTGTGCTATAAAAACCTTTGGGCAGGAAAGTGGAAGATGGGCAAACAGGAGGTGAAAAAGTGCTAGAAGAACATACAGAACGTGCGAGACATGAAAAAATTGAAGGTTCGACAATACAGCAAAAGAAAGATGTCACATTTGTGTGTCCTGTGTGTGAGAAGCCATTACATACCAGTAATTTAGTAGATATGAAAAGTATTGTGGAGGATAATTTATATTACGTTGGTGGGGTGAAGATTGTGTCTGATACGATCTTACACTGTGATTTTGAGCATCGTTACGATGAAGAAGGGTTCACTCTGGAGAATCCGCATCCATTGGTGGCAACAGTGAAGGCTGCATTTGATATAACTGGGGACTGTATTCACTTTACCATTGTGGATATCCGTGCACCTACATTATAAGGTGATATAATGGGCAAAATATCTCAAGAAACGAGATTACATAATTATTACAAAATATTTGAGCAAATCCATGAGATTTCTACTATATCTATAAACGATATAGCAGAAAACACGGGACTATCCAGAAATACCGTCTCCAAATACTTGAAAGAAATGTATAACCTTAATATTATAATGGGACCTCACCTTCGGGTGAATCCTCACGCCAACTATAAAGAATACGTGTATTTGATGAATTTTTCTGATCCCTGGCTGGTCTTTAAAGGGTTGAACCAATTTCCGCATGTATTATACCATAGTATCACTTTTGGAGACTGGAACACTATGGTGGTCACTGATAGTTTATTGGATTTTTCCAGGTTAAAGAGCTTTCAGACTATAGTATACCAAGGAGTGAGAGGATATTCGTATGCTCCCAAACCAGAAAACACCACGTGGGATGAATGTTTCAAACACCTAAATGAGCACATAACACAGTATGTTCCTATGCCTGTGCATAAAAATAAAGAGTTTTTAGCCCCCTTACCCTGGGGAGAAGATGAATGGAAGTTGTTCCACAGTTTCAAATACAATGTAAGAAAAAAGGTAACCCCTCTCCTCCGAACGATTAACGTCAGGTACGAATCCTACCTTAAATGGGCTGCAACCCTTGAAGTTCATTCTACTGTTCACACAGGATTCTATCCAGACGGTTACACCACCTACTTAAGTTGCTGCTTTTTGGTTTCAGGTTGCCAATCAACAGTAAAATCGTTGTTCTCACACTTTCCCACCACGCCTTTTATCATGGAAATAAACAGTAACGTACTGGTTTTCATAACTATGCCCTCTTTAGAGACCAGAAAATTATTCTGCACCCTCTATCACATGAAAATAAATCAAATCATAGAGGGATTTAGCCACGCAGTAGCACTCTTCTACTGTCAACACTAATACATTGATATTTTGTATCTGACAGGTTGCACCACTAAATCTATTCACGCTATCGATTTTTTCTGAAAGACGAGGTTGCCCAGTATTGGTTCCCACTACTGTTACACGTGTAACAACTTCTGATTACTCTCTAAAGGAATCAAAAACAACAAAGTCCTTCAAATCCTTTTTTGGAATCTCTCCCCGTTCACCATCAGGAATACCAATAGGTGTAAAACAGATCAAGTTGTATTCATTGGGAATGTCAAAGAACTCCTTCATCTTTTCCTCAGGGAACAATCTCGTAAAAAATCCAGTACCATAACCTAAAGCTTTGGCAGCAATCATCAAATACCCTGCAGCCAAAACGCCATCATAAATGACATACTCGGGTATAGCTTCCTGAGAGTTCACTAACACAGCTACATACACTGGTGCAGAAAGTGCCCCTTCTGCCATTTGTATTACAGCTTCTCGGAACTTACCCAGTTCTTCTCCAGATTTCTCCTTTCCATGCGTCTCTATAAACCATTCAATCGCCTCTTCCTTCAACATATCCAATTTTTCCCTATCTTGGACAACCAAAAACTTCCATGGCTGCTTATTCCTGGCCGTAGGTGCACAGCGAGCAGCATCCAAAATCTTCAGAACATGCTCTTCAGGAACAGGATCTGCCTTAAATTTTCGTACTGTTCGCCTTGCCTTCATCGTATTAAACAAGTACAATTGGTTGAAGTCATAACTTGTATCGCCCTCCGTAAGTGTTCGTTTAATAGGCGTACAAAAATCTGCCACCACCTTCCATTCACCATTTTCCTGCCTGAATATCAACGTAAAGTACGAATCAAGATCATACACCCCTTCAGGAGCTTTCTGCCTAAAATGAAACAACGCCACTGTATACCCGTACTCAGCACCCTCATGAACCTCCAACAGTTCAACAGGCATTTCCCAATCTGTGCTTTTGAACCACTCTTCATGAAATTCATAGTACCCTTCCCGGGTATCAATTTTATTTCCATAGGCATTCAAAAACAAAACCTTCTCATCCTCAGTAACAGTACTGAACAACTCCTCCAAATCAGAGTTCTGAATGGATTCCACATATTTCTCAAAAGTCTCTTTCAGGTTCATAGTTTTCATTTTTCGCTGACTTTTTATATCTTTTGTGCAAAGGTTATCCAACCCCAATCTCGTGTTACACGTGTAACAGGGTAAAGACCATTCTCACTTATATAATGTCAGAAACTGATAATTTAATATATGTCAATTGAATAACCCCCTCTATTTAAATACGATCATTCACTAATCACTATTTCATCTAACTATGCATCCCTTACATCCTTATAGATGCCTATTGAACCATCTCCCGTATCTTCATTCCAACTATCACAGGTTATCTCTCCAATTTTTCCTATTTTCCATGTATCTCACACAGAAATTTATTATCTAAGGCAACCTACTCAAATGGAAGCCAATCCTGCAATTGTTACCAATAACAATATGAACCGATACAATATTGATATAACATGAATCAATGTAACATTAACAACATGCTGTTAGGAATCGAACAATCCGCAAATATTTATAAGTTATTGGAGAAAAATGCTACAAACCGCAAGGAGGTAGAAAGACATGACCTATGTAGTGCCGAAGGTTATAAAAGAAGTCTCCCATAGAGGACCAATCGATATTCTAGGTGATAATAACAATAACAACAATACCTGACAGGGGAGACTGGGTTGTACGCAATTAAAACGTGTGAATTAACTAAAGTATATCGCGGGAGTGAAAAACCTGCTTTATGTAATGCGAGTATTCAGTGTGAAAAAGGTAGTATTTTCTCTCTTTTAGGAGAAAATGGTGCAGGTAAGACCACGACAGTCAAGATTTTATGTACAGTACTCCTTCCCACCTCTGGAGAAGCATTCGTAGCAGGGTACAACACGGTAGAAGAGGCTGAAAAAGTTCGGCAGATCATCGGATACCTCCCCCAGAAGTCGCATGTTTCCATATTCTTTGACTGGTCAATTTGGGACAATCTCAAATTTTTTTCAGCAATGAACAATATAACTGGGTTAACCTTTAAGACGTTGGCAAAAACCCTTTTGAAAGAGTACAATTTATGGGAGAAGCGAAACGAATTGTTCCGGAACCTATCTGGTGGAATGCAGCAGAGGGTAGCCTTAATAAGAAGTATTATCCACGATCCTGACATTCTATTTTTAGATGAACCCACGTCCGGGTTGGATGTGCAGGCGAGACTGCAAACTATATCCATGGTTGAAGCGTTAAAAAAGCAGGGTAAAACCATATTGGTGACCACCCACCAGATGGATGTGGCAGAACGATTGTCAGATACGGTGGGTATTATCCGTTCAGGTGAAATATTACTGCAGACCTCGTTGAAGACGTTAAAGGAACAGTACCAGGGGAAGTACTCTTTAGAAGTATTTTGTGATGTGTCTGTGACAGACCAGATTGTAGCCTTCTTTCGGGAGTTCTCATCAGTGGAGGTACTACATAGATATCCTCCTCGATTTTTGATCTGGGATGGAGAGGATATTGTAAAAGAGGCGAGAAAGAAATTTCAAACTCTTGAATTCTCGTTAAGATCTGTTTCCTTGGAGGATATATACCTGAAAATATACAATACGGTGAATACATGATACATGAAGCCATTGCCTTCGAGGTATCATACTGGAGAAGGTGGAAATTAAATTTTGTGGGTTCTTACTTAGATTCTGTTGGGTTATTATTTGCTATTATACTATTAATGAAATTTAGATCTCCTCAAGCATCAATAACCTCTCCAGAGTATGCATTCTTTATTATTGGCTTTTTGAGCAGTTATTTGACTACTGCTATCTTTTCCCGCATTGATACTCCAAAAAATTATGCCAAATACGACATATATGACTGGATCGTATCCTCCAGGACTTCTATGCTGCACGTGTTGGTGGCAGAACGGATATGGGTTTTCTTACGATATGTCACCCCTGGGTTTGTGGGGTTGACCGTGTACTTTGCAGTGTTGTCTGTTCCTTTAAAAGTGTATTTCATCTG
>JGI2171J19970_10002310_pt1 | contig 10498 bp, 11 predicted proteins | sample DeeMarSWOR324_28_FD_19970 | JGI IMG/M metagenome (IMG submission 19970) | reverse complement strand
CACTGGATTTTACCCTCAAGGGTATAAAATCTATTTGGATTACTGTTTCTTGCTCTTTACTGACTATGAAAAATCAGTTAAATCTTTATTCAGTTTGGTTCCTACAACACCCTTTATCATGGAAGTAGATACTCAATTATTAGTTTTTGTTAACGTATCTTCTTCAGATGTTCAAAGGAAACTATTCTGCTTATTGTACGACATGAAGAGAAAACAAATGATAAAAAGGTTCAGACATGCAGTAGCCCTCTTTAATTCTCAAAACAGAAGATGATTAAAAATGCATGTTACACGTGTAACAAAAAACCACTGACAGTACCTTTTCAGACTTCACAAACCAAGATATGGCTGATCAGAAAAATCTGAACCCCGGTAGACTACTCAGAGGGGTCTGCAACCCTTCATTATGGCTATTAGTCCATTTGAATACTTCATATTTTGTATTTATTCTTTCTGAATTACCAAGATTTAGGCAACTTTGTATTTTTAAATTATATTCGCCTTTTATATCTTCTTTAGTGTAATTAATTTCTTTTAAAAAATAATAAAATTTTTCCCCATTTGTATAGAACCAACTATTTGTATCCTGTGCAAAGATTTCACCAATCCTTTATCACACTCTTTTTTTGTATTATATTTTTTATTCCATTTAGGTATTCTTTCAGATTTTTCTCTGAAAATATTTTATTAAATACAAAATATTGGTATTCCTTTGTTTTTTTCTTTATTTCCTCTGCAGATACTCTTCTTTCAAATAACCATTTTCTTCCATCATCAAGATCCGAAGCTGAAAAGCACCACTGCATTTCTTTGGTTATCTACAACTTCTTAACAGAAGACTTCTGCAATTTCACATCTTTCCAAGGTCTTTAAGACTGACATGGTCTGAAAGTCCAATAATGACATGATCCAAAACTTCTATATCAACTACTTTTCCACACATAAAAAGCTCCCTCGTTAGTAGAAGATCCTGTTCAGAGGGAGTCGGATCTCCTGATGGGTGGTTATGCACTAAAATAATGGATGTTGCACCTTCAGCGATTGCTGGTCGAAAAACATCCCTTGGGTGAACTAGAGCTTTATCCAAGGACCCCAATGAAATTCTTTGATGACGAATTAATCTGTTCTTACCATCTAAAAGGAGAACCCTGAATTCTTCCTGTTTCAGAAACTTCATATGTGCAGCCACCAGCTTTACCACATCCTTTGCAGAGGAAATTTCTGGATGCATCTCTTTGCAGTACGAATTAATCCTTTTCATCAGTTCAAAGGTAGCTTTGATTTTACAAGCTTTCACAAATCCAATGCCTTCTACTTGTGTCAACTGGTGAATGGAAGCAGAAAATAAGTCTATCAAATCCCCATCAAATGCTTTCAACAGGTTTTTAGCAACCTCAGCATCTGTACCCTTTTTGTACCCTGGAGAAATCAATACTTCCAGGAGCTTTTGAGAGTTTAAATGCTCAGCCCCATAGTGGATTAAGGCTGTTCGTCCATCTTTTTTGCAGATCTCTAAGAGATCAGAACCTTTATATTCCTCATCACCAATTCCTGTATTGGTGGAGGTGGTTTCTTTCTCATCCATCGTAATCACCTTGAAATCAGACTATGTTAGGATTGAAATTGAAGGGATAAGAATAAAGAAGATAGAGACAATTTGCTTGAAATCAGACTATGTTAGGATTGAAATGCTTCTCTCAATAGTGCTCTCTGTCTTCCAGGTGATCTTGAAATCAGACCATGATGGGATTGAAATATGCGTCTGCTGCGTGAATAATAGTACATGCATTGTCTTGAAATCAGACTACGTTAGGATTGAAAGTTTGATATCGGAGAGTATTCCAATTTGATCACCTCCATGTTGAAATCAGACTACGATAGGATTGAAATGACAACGATGGGTTAGTAACGCTTGAAAAATAGCAAAAAAAGATGATTTTGTTACGCGTGTAACAAATTCGAGATACATTCAAAACTTTGAACCCTTGTACAGCAAACCCTTGTATGAGCTGAAAAAACGACAGTGCTATTCGAGGTGTCCAGATCCCAATGATGAGAGAAAGATTGTATTATGAAAATGCAGAATTGACGATGAAAATAGTGAAACTATAGGGGTTTACGAAGGTTTACATTTTGAGGGCATATTCCCGGAGGATGGGCTTAAAAAGTACTTGAACGAACTTGAAAAAATATAGCACAAAAATGAGAAATGTAATACAGCGGTTAACAGTATTGTGAAAGAATGTAATAAGTACTCTTGGTTTTATACGGAAAAGGTTCCATATTTTTTAGAGAAAAATAACGGACCAAATGAAGAAATAAAAGATGAAAATTACATGAAAAACGGAAATTCCATAAACGCCCATAATTTGGGTGAAAAAGAGGAAGATTGTAAAGTATTAGAGGATAGGTTGATAGACCAATATGATGAAGAGACTGTTTTATTGCAGATTCCGCAAGAAGACACAAGAATCGAGGACGTGATGAAGAAATTCAAAAATCCAAACAAGGCAGCAGACACAATTGTCATCTTGAGAGATAAGGGAAAGGTTATTGTGGGCCAGGGTTATATCAGAAGAATAGCAGATTCACAGACCAAAGATTCTGACGAAACAAATAAATCTGGACTCGATACCGGAGGAAGATCATAGGACCTTGAGAATGAACCTTTCATTTGAACCCCCAAGATCCAGCTGATTCTCAATTCCCATTATTTGGAAAAGTTTATAAAGTATAACTTTATTCTTTTATGGAAGAAGAATAATATATGTCTTCTACTCATGAAAAGATCAAAAAGAACGGGTGGTTCGGGACTTAACCCCTATTTCATGCTTTCAATAGGGATGCTGCAGTTTCTATGTAGATTCAAGAAAAAAATAGTATTTCTGACTATTTCTTTTCTCGTTTTTATTATTTTTCTTTCAATTTCCTTTTTTACAGTGATTCTATTTTTTGAACAATTTCCTCAAATAAGAGGCGATCCTCTTTAAACCGCAGCAAAATGCGCTCAGCGCCATCAGCAAAATCCCAGTGATCCTCAAATTTATCCATTACTTCGTACAAAGAAAAGAATTCTGTTTTCACTCTTACGCTTCTCCCTCCTGCACCCTCCATGGGGTGTATTGAGCAGCCTTTTGGAATTTTGACCAGAAAAAGTGTTGATCGCTCAACGTTATGAATTCCATTCCAAGGGAAATCGCCAATTTTACCAATGATTGTTAAATGCTGTTCGGTAATGATTTCTGGATAACAATCTGCTCTGGTTACCTGCAATTCTTCATTCGCTTCCCTCATAGCTGTTGACCACACCAGAGACGTGACGTCAACCTTTTCACCTAGTAAGAGTCCCCAAAATTCTTCATCAAGGGACACGTGACCACCGAAAAAATCGTGACGACCAGCATATGACGCTCCTTTCGGTCGAATTTGGACAGCAACCTTATGATCCTCGCAGCGGACAGGGATCAGCAAAACGGTCAAATGGCACAATCTAATCTTTTCAGCCCATCTCTTTTCTGCAAACCCTTTAATTTCAAGGTTTTCATCTACTATAGGTATTAACTCCATGGTATCACCTCCTTATCTTTACAGTGGCCCATGTGGGTTTTAAGCCCAATCAAACGATCTCTTCACTGCTTTCTTCCATGTAGTATACTGTCGTTCCCTTTCTGCATCTTCCATTGTAGGGTGAAACGTCTTATCCACTTTACGATAGGTTTTAATGTCCTCCTTTGATGTCCAGTATCCCACGTGTAACCCTGCAAAAAAGGCTGCACCCAAACTCGTTGCTTCCAGCAATTGGGGTCTCTCAATTTCTACATCAAGTAAATCTGCCATGAACTGTAGTAAAAAGTTATTTGTTGAAGCATTCCCGTCTGCATTTATTGATGTAATAGTAATCTCAGAATCCTCCTCCATGGCAAGCAGTACATCTTTGCACCGGTACACAATACCTTCTAGTACTGCTCTGACCACGTGCTCTTTTTTTGTTCCTCTGGTTAACCCTATGACAATCCCACGAGCAAAAGGGTCCCAGTATGGCGATGTCAATCCCTGAAAAGCAGGGACCACATAAACCCCGCCCGTATCTCCAACAGCAGTGGCCATGACCTCTGTATCACATGCATCTTCCACAACTTGCAACCCATCACACAACCACTGTACTACAGACCCTGTGGCCCCCAAATAGCCTTCCAGCATGTAGGTGACCTTTCCGTCAAGGCTCCAGGCAATTAAAGGTATCAACTTATGGAAGGAGACTGCAGGCTCATATCCTACATTCATGTCAATGAAGGTACCTGTCCCATTTGTACACTTCACATCCCCGGGGTTAAAACAGGTTTCAGCAAATAATGCTGACTGCTGATCTGCACACACACCAGTAATGGGTATAAAACTCCCAAAGATACTGGAATCTGTCTCACCAAAGTCTCCACTTGTTTCTCTCACTTCGGGTAGTATACTTCTGGGAATCTCAAATAAATCCAAAAACAAGTCGCTCCATTGCAGCTTAAACGTATCGAACATGTTGGTGGCACTTGCATTACTAAAATCGGTAGCATGTGCTCTCCCACCAGTTAATTTCCAGATTAACCAGGTATCAATAGTACCAGCTAACAATTCACCTTTTTCAGCTCTTTCTTGTACACCTTCCACATTTCTTAAGACCCACCCAATGTGCGCCAGCGATGTAGCAGGACTAAACGAAAGCGTAGATACCGTTATCAACAGTTTACCAAATTTCGATTTTCTAATTGGGTTTGCCACTCGAGACAGTGCTTTTGCCACAGATCCTAACCTACGTAGTACTCTCATTTTCATTTTTTTGTCCATTTCTCTACATAATTCAGCCGCCCTCGTATCCTGCCAGGTAATAGCGTTGTAAACTGGCTCCCCTGTTTTTTTGTCCCATAATAAACTGGTGGATCTCTGATTGGTAATTCCTATAGCTTTTATATTCTCAGCAGTCAGCTTCCCCTTCTCCAGAGACTCTTTTACCACTTTCACACAGTTCTCCCAGATCACTTCAGGATCCTGTTCAGTCCACCCTGGCTGTGGATAAATCTGTGGAATCTCAGCATACGCTTGTGAAACAATGGTAGTCTCCTTATCAAATATGATAGATCTTATGCCTGTGGTTCCTGCATCGATTACTAATATGTAATCCATAGTGGTTCCTCCTCATATCTCTAAAAGTACTACGGTTACTCCTATTTAAACCAATCCCTAGTACCGTAGAGCACTTTCAATGTATGTGAACACCTTCAAGCATGAGGTCGTAAAAAATCTAATCTGCAGGGGAGAAAGTGAGCATCTAACCATGCTCTGTAAAATGGTTAGCGCATATATCGTGTTTATTATAGTCCTGCAGCTCTTATTTCCTCCCCCTTATCCTTTTTGAGTTTTCACCTCAGAGGGTCGTTTAATTGCCAGGTTTTCATCTTGTTACACGTGTTACATCTTCCTGAAAGTATCTCTTGACCTCTGCACTTCAAAAAGCAGAAACTTCAGATCTTTTTTTGCCAGAGAAAGACTTCCCCTTTTTCGGTAAACCCTAAAGAATCGTACAAACGATTTGCAGCTTCAGTTACAGCTGCTCCCATTATGCAGATTAAAGATGGCTGATATTTTTGCACACGCTGCAACCCTTCACAGATTACACATTTTGCTAACCCGAGTTTTCTGTAGTGAGGATGCGTTCCTACAGGTTCCAATTCAGCAATTCTGCTCACAGGATCTATTCTCACCGTGCAAAAAGCAGCAAAATCCCCATCTGGTGCAACAACCACAAGATCTAGATCTTCATTATAAAATGACGCAGTACTGTAAATTTTTGCTGTTCTTTCAGTCATACGACCACAATGAGGGAAAACGGCTTCCAGAACTTTTCTGTATTGGAGAAAATCTTTCTCTACATCTACATGCCTGATTGTAAACCCATCTGGCAGTTGATATTCAGGAATTAAAAGGTCTAAAGGTCGTTTTCGATTATATTCACATAAACCAAGATTTTCATATCCTAATTCTGTTAACAACGCTATACGTTCTTTATCAGTTCCTAAAACACAGAAACACAACTCTAATTCTTGAGTTTCCTCTTCCTTCATTACTTTTCTTTGTTTTTCTATCCAAAGAACGATTTCTTTCTCAAGAGCCCTGTAATTAGGGTGAATGTGAATCCAGTAATTTGACGGAGATTCTCTAACTGTTACTGCTACGATCTTTGAACGAGAAGATCCTTCAGAACCATCTCTTTCCTCCCATATCTTAACATATTCATCCTGCTCATCTCTGTATTCTTCACCACAAGGGCCAAATTTTATATTTTCGAACCGTGATGGAATCCAATTCTGGAATGAATGTGTTAGGTTGTAAGTATCCACTAAAAAAGTCCGAACGAGTTCAAAATCTTTCCTCCAGTTAAAAGATCTCATTACAACAGCCATCAAGAACACCACTGTTCAACGTTTGAGACACCCTCGCTGTAGTCAGTGCCAATTAACAACTCAATTTCCACTAACTGCTCTTTGGCGGTGTTTGATTCTTTCATACGTGAATGGTAAGATTAAAGATTTTTAAAAGTATCTCTTGCTCCGGAATGGAGGAGATCCTAACCTTCAGAAGGGAGACCCTCGATCACTCAGCCTTCCAGGATTTCTCATAGTTGGCGAACAATGCCCAGGATGCAGTGTTTTGGAGATATGATGGCACATATGAACTAAACTTGAATGTTACGGAATGTTACACGTGCAACAACCCTATAACCTTTTATAGTATTCTTTCTTTCAATGACCCATGAAAAGAATGACTATTAGTTTAATAATATCTTCAGCAGTATTTTTATTCGTTGGCTTTGGCTTGAGGTGTTTCCCTCTTGGGTGCATCTGGCTTGATTGGAAAGAACTTTCGAAAGTTTTCTTGTATTTCTTTATTCCCGTTTTTGCTTTAAGTCTGATTACTCTGAAGGTTCTTGAATGGAAAAAACAAAAAAGAAAAGAAGCAGAAAAGGGATTAGATTGATAATTCTTGGAAGTATGAAATTGAATTCCAATCTTAGAAAACCTTGAAAAAGCCAATGTTACACGTGTAACAAACCTGAGAGAAACCCAGAAATCAACAATCCTTATGCAACAAACCCATAAATAGATTGAAAAAATGGTACTATCATGAATGAAAAAGACCCAGTGAGAGGAATAATTTATATCTCAGTAGGAGGAATTATGTTGCTCTTGATAGTTGTTATTCTTATTAATTGTTATTACTGTTTTGATTCGTATTATTTGTGGAAAGGGTCTATTTTTTTCGGAGGAATTGCGTTGGCTTTGCTTTGGCTAGGATACAAGAACTTTAAAGGAAGTGAATAATCTGAGAAAGGGTACGAGAGATGGAATAAGGGCTTGCAACAAGCGGCAGATGACTTCAATTTTCCTCATGCTGAAAGAACAGGTAAATCACAATCCTTATATAAAGCTGGGTTCTAATAGGAAAATATGCCAGAATTGGCTACAATTCAAGACGTATATGAAGCCCTAAAGAGAATAGAAGAGAAAATGGCTACACGAGAAGATGTTGAGGCACTTATTGATTCAGTTGAAATTCTCAATAATCCAAAAACGATGGAAGCACTTCATAAAAGCGACCAAGATATCGAAGCAGGTTGTGTCAAAGAAATTACTTCTGTCAAAGAGCTGCTTGACGAGCTGTGAACATGACGTAGGACTGAAGAAAGAGCATGTCTACTGATTTCCGACGAATTAGTGAAGCTGTAAATTGGTGATTGTCTCATCTGTTACACGTGTAACATGAAAGTTGCTTTTGCACATTAATCTCAAAAAACAATCATAGGCTAAAGGGCTCCATCCTCTGAAGACGTGAAAATCCAAATCAGTAGGCTCCTCAACCATGTCAAACCCTGCAAATCAAAACACAGATAAAGATGAGCTGCAGGGGGATGAAAAGATGATTTAACTAGTGTTTGTAACCATCCTTTGAACAGCTATAGCGTGTTTTGGTGAGATCCTGCAGCTCTTGTTCTTATTTTCTTCATTCTTTTTAAACTTTTCCTTTGACAGGGTCATGTGTTCATCTATTACATGTGTAACATTATCGTCTTTTTAGAAAATACACCCAACTTATTCAATAGAAACCAACACCTACAGTAGTATCACCAGTAACCCCACTACCATGATACCTGCTGATGTTATAATCATGCACTTTTTGAATTCTCGAGAGCCAAACAAAACTGTTATTCCCGTTTTTGTCACCACATTAGAGAGAGCAGCCAAAATAATCGTATTAATAGCCACTTCAGATGAAACCTCTGTCCCTGCCAGCGTAGCCATGGACAACGTGATGGCATCCACATCTGCCAACCCAGAAATGAGACCGGTCGCATAAACCCCTATGTCCCCCAGATACTGTGATGCCACCTTTGAGACCACTAAAATGAAAGCAAAGAAAATCCCAAACTTCAAAGCTGGGGTCAACCTGAAGGGATCTTTTACATCTATATCTATTTCTGAAGGAACCTTCTTATTCCAGAAGTACACGGCAGCTACAACCCCTACTGCTGCCATAGCCACCATAGGAAAGAGCAAATCAAAAATCAGCGCCCTTTTAACCACGAAAACTTCCACCAAAATTCTCAAAAACATGATCGTGTTGGCAATTACGGCAGCAAACAATGCAGGAAATAAAATGGTGGAAGATTCTTTTGAACGGTGAGACATGGTAACAGTGACTGCTGTACTGGAGACTAACCCACCTAAGATACCTGTTAACCCTGTTCCACTTTTAGCGCCAAATATGCGTATGAGAATGTAACCTACAAATCCAAGACCTGATATGAACACTACTAAAAGCCAGATATTGTAAGGGTTCAAAACGTCAAAGGGATCAAGAGTTCTGTTCGGCAAAAAGGGGAGTACAACAAAAGCAATCAAAGCGAATTTAAAGGCATCCATTAGTTCCTCTTCTGTTATTTTCTCAACGATACGTCGAGATGTCTCTTTCAGAGCGAGGATGATCCCCACCAATATGGTTAATATCACTGCGAATCCAGGTTCGGTGAAACATAAAACGCCCAGTAGAAAGGCCATGACAGAACCCACCTCTGTTGTCATTCCGATGTCTTCTATACCAATCTTCCAGTAACCCACAATGATGAGTATCCCGAATATGGCCGCACCCACCAGAATTAAATAGGGGTACTCCTGCGAAAGGTATGCGAGGGTGGTACCCAACAAGGTAATGAGCGCAAAGGTTCTCACTCCAGCCACTTTTTCTCCAGGATGTGAATGAGCCATTTCCCGTTCCGTTCCGAGAAGGGCACCCAGTGCAATGGAGATGAGGAATTTTTCTATGAGCACAAGTTCCATGCCAGTGATACGCCCACACATTTAAATAGGTTGGCAAATGGCTGTCCGATTGCTGGATATCACTTTTGTTACACGTGTAACACGTCAATTGCCTCTTCTGCTTGCGAATTAAGTGCTGTAGAATGGTTTATGATGAGGTGAAGTCATTGATGTGTAGTCTTGACACCCAATACTTACAACAACCATGAGGACACACAGAGTAGCCCCAAAAAAATGATAAGAATGAAAGAAATTCTCACAATAATCCTTCGTGCAACAGCCCGTCTGTAGTGCCTCCTGGGCTCAATATCCAGAACGAGGGTGGCCAACAAGCTTCCTCCCATTAATCCGAGCACATTTTCAAGGGTCAGCACCAATGGATGTGCAGCCTTTGAGGGGTACAAAACGAGGCATATCCCTGTGACCACTGCAGGCGGTAAAAGAGCAGCAGCAATAGCAACACCCACAATACTCTCAGATATGTCCTTGGACAAAGCAAAAATAGATGCAAACCCTAAAAAGACGGCCATCAGTATATAAATAAAATTGGCATCCATTCTAGCCAGAATCTCTGGTGTTAACTCAAGTTCTAAAAAATATGAGAGGATGAACGTGGTCAAAAATGCAAAAAATATGACCATCACCAGTAAAACGCACAAATTGATAAGAGATCTAAGAACGTATCTTACGTTGCCCACAGCAGTATTGATGGCAAACGCATAAATGGGCCCCAATAATGGTGAGAGCAGCATAGCACCAATGATGATAGCCACATTATCCAGAAATAACCCTGTTAAGGCGACCATCCCCGCCACAGACGTTAACGCAATTTTTGATGCATCTAATCTCACATGAGGTCTCGTAGACCCTATTAATTTTTCCACAGGAGTTTTTTCTTCTAATCTGACCTTATCTTCGCAGCGGCTCAGCACCGGTGATATCATAAAATCAGGGGTGTACACTTCAATCATACTCTCTTTGTGTCTGAGATCAATCGTGTCCCCGAGCTTGCCGATGATACTGTCAAGTTCTGCATCATGCACATACACGTTCACGATGATGAGGTCACCCTCTTCTTCGAGTGCGTAAAAGGTATCTTTGAGTACTGATTTTATCTTTTTGGTATCACTTTTTCGTGTGGT
>JGI2171J19970_10002309_pt1 | contig 10500 bp, 10 predicted proteins | sample DeeMarSWOR324_28_FD_19970 | JGI IMG/M metagenome (IMG submission 19970) | reverse complement strand
TCTTTTATCATTTCTTCTTTTATCATTTCTTCTTTTATCATTTCTTCTTTTATCATTTCTTCTTTTATCATTTCTTTTGAGATGGGTTCAGTAACCTATATAAATCTTCAATGACACTTTATTTTATGACAAGATGTGGGTACCCTGTATTGAAGGAGGATATCTTCTTTGCAAAGATACAATCTCCTTCAGGCATGCAGATCAAAATCTGCAATACTACTACAGAAAAAGACTTCAGACCAAATCCTGCTACTGTTGTCTTACTTGACATGTGTGTGGGTACTCACAGTGTGGATGAGATCATTGATATTCTTTCTGAACAGTGTGGTGAGCCCAGAGAAGAATTAACTGGAGAGGTAGAGAAGATTTTAGAATTACTGCAGGAAAAGAATATCATAACTTTCAAATCAACCCCTCTCGCGAAACGTATTCCAGCAGCAAAAAAAGTCAACGTGAGGTATCCTATTGAATTCGCTCAAGTTGAAGTCACCAATAGATGTAACCTTTCCTGTGTGCACTGTGCAAACGATTCTGGAGACCCGTTACCAGATGAACTAACTACCCAAGAAATTTTTTCTTTAATTGATACCTTGAGCTCTATGGGTGTACGCAAAATCCTTTTGACTGGCGGAGAGCCACTACTGAACCCAGACATCTTCAAAATTGCAGAACATGCTCGAAAGTCTCCCATGCACGTGATTGTGTTCACCAATGCGACATTAATTACAGAGAAACACATCAAAAAATTCAAGAAAGCAGGTGTCAACCGGTTTGGTACCAGTATTGACAGCATGGATGAGGATGTCCATGACACATTCAGAGGGCAAAAGGGTGCCCTAAAACGAGCGTTACATGGTATCACGTTACTACAGAAGGCTGGATTTCCTATTGAGGTTAACGTGTCCATAGCTCAAATAAACAATGATCATCTTGTGGATATTCTCAAATACTTCAAAGAGCTGAATTTGACAAATTATAAGATTGCAGCAGTACGATTCTCTGGGAGAGGTATAGAAAGTGTGGTGGTTTCTCCAGAAGAGTTTTATCAGGTCCTTGTGGACCAGTTCACCTACTTTAAGGAGGAATTTCCTGAAGAAATCCCTCACGTTTATCCAGGAGAGGAGGAAGGATGCGGCATAGCCAGGGATATAATTCTTATTAAAGCAGATGGAACCATCCTCCCGTGCCCCGGCGCCACCATGGACATGGCTGTGGGAACCATCAGAGATGTGAACCTTGAAGAGTTCTGGGATAACAATGAAACACTTGAAATGCTCAGAAACATCAGAATAGGAAAGGACAGCACCTGTGCAGAGTGCAGATTTCTTGCTTTCTGTGAGGGATGTGTAGCGAATGCTTTCCTTCGCGAAAGGAGATTCCGTTGTTATGATCCATATACCTGTGCACACTACAGAGCATATGAAAAAGTATTCGGAACTGCAACGTGACAACTCATCAAAAAAGTATTTTTTTAATGAATACCAGAAAATTATTTGTGAAACAAGTGGCAAAAGACAAAAATAACCTTTTATAATCTATCTAAGCGAGTTCTATTCTACAATACCTCACTGCAGAGAATCAATTTTTCTAATCTTCAGATATCAAAATTCCAGGTGTATTAATAAAAGGAAATTCTGTTACACGTGTAACAAAATGAGACAAACAAAAAGATTTGATACCCTGAGACCCCAAACCTATTTATAACTAATTGAAAAGAAGCTGCATGAAAAAAGCATTTGACCAGTTACAGGAAGAGTTCATCAGTGAGTGTCTGAAAAGACGCCCTCAAGATTCCTCTTTTTTAGGATTCACTGAATATGATACAGAAATGCCTTCAGGAAAGCTAAGCGACCGCCAGCAAGAGATAGAGCAAAACAAGGATTTTCTCGAGAGATTTCAGGATATTGATGAACAAAAACTGGATTTTGACCGGAAAATCTCCCTAAAAATAGCTATCCACAAACTGAATATCTGGCTCTTTGTGGATGAAACGCTGCAGCATTACCTAATGGACCCCAATGCTGCCAATGAAGTATCGTCTGCTCTAAGCCACCTGTTCATACGATCAGGGCCTGAACGGTTCTATCCCTTACTGGCTAGACTGAAAAAAACGCCTCAGTACATAGAAGAGTTCAAATCCAGGGTTGTGAACCCCACCCAATTATGGACACAGATGGCAATAGAAGCAGCAGAAGGGCTGCTCAGGTTTCTTCCTGTTATTGTTTCTGCATCGCAGAAGGAGGCACCACACATTGCAGAAGAAATTGAAAATGCTGCCAAAACTGTGGAGAAGTATTTCTTGAGCTACATTGAGTTTTTAACCCAGGTTTTGCCCACAGCACATACACCCTGGGCTATGGGCAGAGAAAACTTCGAAACCCTATTAAAGTTGAGGAAGCTGCCTTATACCGGAGATGAAATTCTCAATTTAGGAAAAAAGTGGATGAAGCAAGAAAAAGAAAACATAAGAAAACTGGCAGAGTTAATTTCCCCCGGAAAATCAGCGGAAGAAGTGATCAAAATAGTAAAATCTGAACATCTTTCCACATTTGAAGAGATTTTGGAGCAGTACCGTTACTACATCAAAAAGAGTAGAGCATTTGTCATTGCCCACGATGTAGTTACTATGCCTGAAGGGGAGACCTTGCGGGTGAAGGAAACACCAGAATACATCAGGTATCAGCTTCCCATAGCAGCGTACTTACCCGCTCCTGCAGTGGGCGAACGAACTGGCTTTTACTTGGTGACACCACCAGAAGATCCCACTATTTTGAAAGAACATAATGAACTGTCGATAGCCAATGTTTCTGTCCACGAAGCATACCCGGGACATCACATCCAGATCTTTTGCAGTAACAGCCACCCCCACAAGCTGCGATGGACATTTGTTCCCACAGATGTGTACGCCAAGGTTGTGTCCGAAGGAACAGAGCTCGTCGAGGGATGGGCTCACTACTGTGAGGAATACATGCTACAGAAAGGGTTTTACACGGGTGTAAAATACCAGTTCATCCAATCGCTGCAGGCTTTGTGGAGGGCAGTACGAATTGTGGTGGATGTTCAACTCTCCAGAGGGAATATGACTTTTGACGAGGCAGTCGCTCTTATAGAGAATGAAACAAAAATGGAGCACTATGCTGCAGTGGCTGAAGTGAAGCGATACACGATAGGACCGAGTTACCCGTTGTCGTATTTGTTGGGGAAGCACATGATCAAGCAGTTAAAGGAGAAGGTCAAGAAAATGAGGGGACCAAAATTTACCGATAAGTTCTTCCATGATACCATATTGTACGAGGGGACTATGCCAATGAATATTTTGGAGGAGATATTTGAACACAAATCTTGATCAGAGCACTGATTCGGACTTTTCCGCCTATGAGACTCATATTCACATAAAAAAAATAAAAAAGGAATTATCTCATGGAGGCATACGTTTCTCTGAAAATTTTGTAACTCTCATCTGAATAAAGCACAAACATCACTGTTAGAGAACCAGAAAAGGTTGCAACCTCTTCCAGCATGACCTGTGCGCACCTTCCCAAAGGGAATCCTCCCACACCAGTTCCCAGTGCAGGAAACGCTACAGAATTTACTCCTAATTTATCTGCAAGCTTCAACGAATTCCGGGTAGCATTCCTGACCTTGGATTCATCAGTTTGCAAGTCCTGTCCCATGACTGCGGCATGTATTACGTACTTTGCCTTTAAATTACCTGCTGTTGTCTCTACAGCATCTCCCACTGGAATAGGACCTTTTTTTACAGCTTCCTCCTCAATTCGTTTTCCACCAGCTCTCTTCAAAGCTCCAGCTACGCCAGCACCCATCCACAGATGATTGTTGGCCGCATTAACCAACACATCAGCTTCAATTTCAGCTATATCTCCCTTTACAATTTTAATTTTAGTACTCATAGAATCCTTTTCCAGTTTTTCTTCCTAAATGCCCTGCCTCCACCATTTTCACCAGCAGCGGACACGGCCTGTACTTGGAGTCTTTGTACCCGGTATACAGTACATTCATCACTGCCAGTACTACATCCAGCCCAATCAAATCCGCCAGTGCGAGGGGCCCCATGGGGTGGTTCATGCCTAATTTCATCACTGTATCAATTGCCTCTTCTGTGCCAATTCCCTCATACAAGCAGAATACAGCCTCATTGATCATGGGACACAGTATCCTGTTAGAGATAAACCCAGGATAATCGTTCGCTTCCACTGGTGTCTTCCCCAGCTTTCTTGCCAGCTCCACCGTCTTTTGCGTGGTCTCATCTGACGTTGTTAAAGCCCGAATGATTTCCACCAGCTTCATCAAGGGTACAGGATTCATAAAATGCATGCCAATGACCTTGTCCGGCCTGGATGTCGCTGCCGCTATTTCTGTAACAGACAAACTGGACGTATTCGTGGCCAAAATAACCTCATGAGGTAGTAAAGCATCCAATTCTCTAAATATGTCCTTTTTAAGGTTTAAATTCTCAATGACAGCTTCGATCACAAATTCTGCATCCTTACAACCCTGCAGATCTAATGTTCCCTCTATTCTGGATAACGTGTCCTCCTTGTCTTTTTCTGATATCTTCCCTTTTTCTGCAAACTTGGAAAGACTCTTCTCAATCTGAAAGAATGCATTATCAATAAACTTCTGGTCAATATCACGCATGACAACATTGTGTCCTGCCAGAGCACAAACCTGGGCAATTCCGTTTCCCATAGTTCCTGCTCCAATGACAGCAATCTTCATGTGATCACCTGCACTCCCTTTTGTGATACACTTAAAAAGCTTGCCTCAAGAGGTTGTCCACTATTGGTTGTAAGTGTTACACGTGTAACAACTGGTAAGATTCTTTCCTTTCTCTTTCTTCATAAAATTCATCTATCTCTTCTATCTCTCCTTTCTCATAAAACTCATCTCTTTCCTTTTTTTCTTTTTTCTCATTAAATTCATTATTTTGTTCCTTATCATACTATTTACAATGGAAATTACGATTTCTTCAAAAAATTGTTATGTAAATAACGAATTTTCCGTATTTCTTTGGGAAAAGCTTAAATGGATTGAAATGTATGTAAGAATATGGGAAGAATTACAGATGAGTTCATAAGAAGCACAGGAATGAACCTGTGGATGGCCATGAGCAGCACCTGTCCCTCATTGCGGTTACACATGTCCTCCTCACTGATCAGTGAAGCGAAGACAGTGTGCAGACAGAGATTGAAAACTCTTTCTCCAGGATGTTTAGAGTACGATGCTCTGCTGGAGAGGGAATACATGAAAGAAAAACACTGGTTATATGCAATTTTAATGGCTGTCATGGAATCTTTACCCTTGCTGTATAGTATGTGTACACGGGAGGAGATTCTCCAAGCTGTTCTGGCCAAGACCTACTTGGGGACCAGTTCGAAACTACTGGACAACCTCAATGATGAGATCCATACAGTGGAAGAAGCGTTAGACTCTCTGGAGAACTACCTGAATGCTCTCGTGTACGGGACATACAAAAAAAAGGATACGACACCAGTGGAAATGGCAGAGACGTCAGCATGTGAAATGGCCTCATGGATATATCAGTGTTTGAATTACGATGCACCCGCGTTCACCTTGTATAAAGAGGACTGCTGCAAACTGGTGGAAGGCCAAATTTCGTCTTTAGAGCACAAGAGCACGGAGTGGCCTTCGTTGAAGGATTACGCAGACTATATTGCAGAAAAAAGTATAGGGGACGTATGGGTAGATATTGATCTGTGCCGGGTTGATTTTTTGGATGAGGATCTACTTGTGTTAAAAAGAGGGAATGAGTACATTTTTAAATCAAGTTTAGTGTATGATGATGTGCAGGATCTTACAGAAGATATTGAAACGAAATCGGTGAATTCAGTTTTGGTACGAGCTTTAGAAAGAGGGGTTATCACACCAGAAGATCTGGAAGAGAGGGAACCTGCAGAACTGGTGAAGATACTGGAAGAAACAGGGATTGTGGATGATATCATTTGTTTAGCAGATGCCTTCTTTTTGAAAGGGGTTTACACTTTTTTGGAGATGGAGGCTTCTCGTGTGGATATGAAAGGACTGCTCCAGAGCTCCCGGTTGGTGCGGTTATTCAATCTGCGAAAGTTGTTAATGATGAACAGAGATGTAAAAACGTTGAAAAAGGTTCTGGAATCATTCAGTGACTTTAAATCTTTAGAGAATCGAATACCCGAGGAGATTGGTAGCCTTGTCTGGTAGGTCTCTGGCATGGGTGGATGCTATGCGGTGGCAGTACTATCCTACGACGTTCCTTGTCCTTTTGGTAGGGGTGTCTGTCTCTGTTTATGAGGGGTTAGACTCTTACGTTGTTGTTTTGTGGATGGTTTTGGGAAATTTTTTGCTTCACTGCTCGTGCAGTTTAATCAATGAGTATACGGACTTTGTCACGGGGGCAGATCTGGTGGAATACCCTGAAATGGGATGGAAAGCCACTGGAGGGAGTAAAGTTTTGGTTGATCAGTTGGTTAAGCCTCGAAATGTTTTGGTGGTTTCTTTACTACTTTTTTTTGGTTCAGTATGTATCTGGGTTGTTTTAGGGGCTAAATTAGGGTATGTACTGGTTTTGATGCTGGTCATTTCTTTGGGGGTGACTTTTTTATATTCGGCTGCAGTCTCAAAGGGAGGATTCTTTTATGTGAGGGAGATACTGCTCACGTTTGGCGCTGTTCCTTTACTTGTAGTAGCTGTGGTTAAGATATTGTCTGGAAGATATTCGGTTACTGCTTTAACGGCTGGGTTGATTGTGGGAATGCAGATGATGAACTATTTGTTGTATCACGGGCTGATTGATCTGGAAGCAGATTTTGAAAGTGGGAAACTGCGATTGACCCGGGTTTTGGGGTTGGAGAGAACGTTATTAATTTCAGAGGTTCTTGTTGTGGGGACTTTTGTGATTCTGGCAGTTTTATTGTGGTTCAACGTTTTTCCTTTAGGATGTGTTCTGTGTTTTGTATTGGTACCTTTGGCTGTGAAGATTGTTCATGCAGAGATGAAAAAAGTGAACCTGTTAAGAACCTATACAGAAGTGATGCTTCTCTTTGTGGTAAGTGCTCTTTTATTATCTATTGGATTCTGGCTGTAGTATGAGAACCCTTTATCGGCTTAATATGGATGTGAGCATTCGTATCTTTAAATATCAAAATTAATGGATTAATAATTAGAAAGGCAACAAATTGTTACACGTGTAACAAAGGTGAGACAAATACTAACAATGACACTTTCATAAGCTCCTGAACCAATAGGTTTATAAGATTCTCTTGAGGGAGTGTAGTATGTCAAGACGACAAATCAACTGGATGCGGACTCTTCTTATTATTGGGTTAACCTGTGCTCTGGCGGGTGTCCGTATTATATTCTCGTTTTACAGTGTGGTTGATGATGATCTTGCGTATTCATTATCTCTTTTAGTGGAGAGAGGGATTTTGGAGTCAGTAATTGCTCTTTTTTTGGCTGTGGTGATTGCCAGGAATACAAGTTTAGATGATATCAAGAAAGCGTTACAGAGTGTTAAACCCCAGATTGTGATAGCTTCCCTTTTTTTGGTGGGTGGCGTAATAACCGGTATATTACTGCAGGGTTCATTCCAGGGATTGTTCCAGAGTTACTTTGAGGAGTTGTCTCAAGTGGCAGAATTGATTGATTCAATGCCAATGTATCAGCAGACTGTTTTCATTTTCGGGAACAATTCAGGGGTAGCTGTGCTTTCTGGTATTTTTGCTGCTTTTTTCCCATTGGTAGGGGCACTTTTTCCTCCTTTTGTAATGGGTTTGAACGGGGTCATTATCGGGCTGGCCCCAGGAGTTTATGGGTTGAGCTGGTCTTATTTTTTGGTAGCCATACTACCTCATGGTATTTTGGAGATTCCTGCGCTTGTTCTGGCTTCAGCAGTGGGTCTTAAGTTTAATATTTCTTTGCTGAAGGCAGGCATTGGGTATTTGTTCCCTCCTCAAGGGATGTCGAGGGGAGAAACATTTCTGAGAGAGGTTAAACCGGGATGGTTTTCATTAAAACTGTTTGCTGTGATTATACCTATGCTGGTAGTTGCAGCAATTATTGAGATTTTTGTGTCAACATGGATTGTGGAAGTGTTGGGGATCTGATTCTTTCTTGTAATGCACTGGCACGAAGGATTTAAAAGTGCTGTAGATTTTAGGTTTTTTAATACCCAAATAGTTTAACTCCTTGAATTACGTAATATCGATGACATCAAGTAGCAAATCCAATTAAGATAGGTATAAAAATGTGGCGAAGAACGTGCAGCAATGGATAGAAAGATAGGTTCAACACTTTTGGTGTTCAGTGGGATTCTTCTCTTCACCTATATGGCGAAGCCGTTAATTCCGGGATTTTGTCTTGCACTGGTTCTGGTGTACTTGCTGAATCCTGTGACGAATTTCTTTCAAAAATACACCAAAAAGAGGGGCATTGCCACCTTGATCAGTTTCTTTATTGTGGTGGGTTCCTTTGGCGGGTTATCTTATTTTCTTGTGGGGGAGACAGTGGAAGAGGCAAAACAGTTATTAAAGCATCCGTACATGAAGGAGATTGGCATTGATTTTCTTGATTCTGAGGATTTTTATGATTCATTACTTCAGCTCTTAGGTGATACAGGGACACGGTTGTTGAAGCGGATTGGTGTTGAAGTAGGGATGTGGGTGATTCAGATCTTTATTGGGCTGCTTCTGTCCTTTTTTGTGGTGTGGAAAAATATTGGCATACCAGTGAAGGATGAGAAGGCCCAGAAATTGTTGTATATCATTGATAGGGGTATTAAGCATTTGGTTTTGAGTTTTTTTCTGACAGCAGTTGTCACGGGATTTATTTCTATTCCTATATATTATGGGTTTGGGTTACCATATCCTTTTTTTTTGGCTGTTATGACTGCTTTTCTGACGTTATTACCAGTTATTGGTGCGTATCTACTGTATATGCCTTTGACAGTGATTCTGTACTTTGAGAGGGGGTTATCAGAGAGTTTGTTATTTTTGGGGATTTGTGTGGTTTTCATCAGTATTCTTCCTGATATATTGGTGAGACCATTAACAGCAAGGACAAGAGAAGTGGGAGCTATTCCGCTGCTGGTGGGCTTTGTGAGTGGTATTTTGGTTTTTGGTGTATCAGGGATTGTGCTGGGGCCTTTGATTGTTATTACTGGTATTGCATTCTGGAGAGTGTATATTAAGGAAACGGGAATTGGAGAGAGTTAGTCACTTCTCTTCTGCCTTATTGAGTTTTTCAGCTCCATTACCTTTTGCATTTCAGTTTCAACAGCCTCAATGTTGTCTATTTTTGTCTGAAATCCTGGATGCAATTTCTCTATGAATTTTCTTCGAGCTTTGAATTCTCCTTCCAATTTCCATCGATACAGTCCTTCAACGAATCCTAGAACGATAAAGAATGCATAAGTAGCTAAAAATGTTGGATATTTGTAGATTAATTCGAAAATAAACGCAATCATCGGATACTGGAAGAGTACTTCTTTAAGAATGACTGAAACAATTGGATATATGGAAAGTACTTCTTTGAAAGTCACTGGCTCCTGAAATACATAGCGTAACGAGAGAATGATACACAGAATAAGAAAGAGTGCAAAAGTGGTTTCGAAGAACCATCGGTGTACCCTCTTGAAGTGAAATGGTTTTTCCCAATCTTTGTAGAATTCCTTCATGTCCCATGTATAGAGGATAGTCACTATGTTCATAATGTAATTCTTATGTCCCAATGAGAAAGCAATCACCATAGAGAATCCAATTACAGATAAAATGAGACCAAAGACAGAAAGCAAAAGCATTGGGGCATAGCTTTCATTCAAAGTGTCATATCCCTCTCCAATAAATACGAGAATAGCTGCCATAACAATTGCATAGATGTTGGTAAACCAGAGTAGTAAGTTTTCACAATGTCTTGAATGCTCCCAGTTTTCTCTGAGAATTACTTCTAATTTTGAAGTGAAGTCTGGTTCTGGAATGAGATCACCTCCTTTTTTTGTTTTTTAATATGAACTATAAACTTAAAAACTTATCGAGACTCTTGTTTGTTTCAACATCTCCCATCAGCAGGAGCTTTGTATGCTCTTCATTTCTTTGGAGATTTAGGAACCTTCATAAATTTGTAACGGTTAAGAACTCTATGAGAAAGATGTGAAAAGAATCAAGTGAGCTTTAATTTGCTTGATCGACCCAAAATATCTTGAATAAACCATATTCCATTCCTCCATTTTCATGGATTTTTAAGAATTTATTCTTTTTTGGAAATAACATAATCTATCCAGCAAGAGCGTTGCACTCATAACTTGCCACTGTCTCCACTCAACGCTTTCTTTGGCTGTAACATATACATTTGGGCAGTATTTCCACAACACTTATCTCCACCTATGTATGGAGGTAAGACCATGGACAGAATTGAAGTCAAAACTGCAGAAAACCAACTCAGACAGGAGTTCATCCAGGGGTATGGGTACCCACCACGGATAGCTGA
>JGI2171J19970_10002307_pt1 | contig 10504 bp, 9 predicted proteins | sample DeeMarSWOR324_28_FD_19970 | JGI IMG/M metagenome (IMG submission 19970) | reverse complement strand
GCATCTGAGAAAGGGGAAGCCCATGAATACTCCTTTCAGCTTTTTCCTCAGGTGTAAAGGCACGAACTCCGGCTCGATGATCAATCATCGCCTCGGAGAGAACCATCCCACAACCAGTACAGATGAGTTCACCACGCGTTGGATCATGAACGATATTGTGCGAACTACAATCTGGGCAGCGTAAAACATCAGCATGTTTTACGGTAGTGGTACTGTTTTTTGAATATTCTACAGTCAAGAAGCCTTTAACCTCAATAAAAGAAACAGGTTAGCGGCTTTTTATAGCTCCGCAATAATAGCACAAAAAACATCAACTTTAGTTTATAAAGACCAGCGGTTTTCGGGTGATTTGCCGTTACCGCAATCCCGCTTCTTTTAACAGACTATTCATGATTTGGTCGCGTGGACCTGGAAAGTAGTTGTGGTGTTTAGCAATAATTACTGTCACTGTTTGAACGGGTTCATATCGACGCGTTGTGCGAGAAATTGAATCGACTTCGTTAAGGTTCTCTCCTGTGAAAAGGCAAATCAGAACTGGTGAATCCACTGAGATGTATGTCTCCCAGAGGGAGAGAGGGAATTTTTCGTTTAACCATGTTATGAGGGCCTGGTGATCCACGACCTTTTCATCCCATGTAATTCGCATCAGAAAGGGAATACTTTCTGCTTCACCCAGTTCAAGGAGGACGGTGAAGTGAACGGCCTTGCCTTCAACTAGCTCTTTGACAAGTCTTCGAACCCTTCTAGCAGTTAGTTTTGTTTGATCAGCGATACTCGCGATAGGTTTTCGTGGATTTTCAATCAGGGAATTGAGAACAAGGAGATGGAGCCTAGACAAGGACATCGTAGACCCTTGATGGCTCAGAATTTGATGGGTTTCAACGGTATTCACACATTTGAAACTTCGAAGGAATGATGTTACGTCCCAGAGCTCTTGCGAGTTTCGAAATTCAGCGACAAGGACATAGTGACCACCAGTATAGGAGGCGGCGGCGATGATTTGTGGGTGTTTACCGAGTTGGTTTACAAATTCTTCTTCGTCTTGTGAACCATCCGTGAGGAGGAGACCGAAAAGAAGTTCTGAACCTGTCATTGCTTGTGATAGTTGCACTCGATATTGGTAGATGATACCAATGCCTTCCAGTTTTTTAACTCGTTTTTTTATGGCACTTGCGGAAATGCCATAGTTCAGGGCAAGTTCTTGGTATGTGATGCGACAATTGTTAATCAGTTCGGTGAGAATACCCTTATCGACATTGTCCAATTTGAGGTTCGTCCTATTCTGTTTGAGTCTTGGTAGTAAATCTAAGTGGAAAGGGCTTTAATTTTCTGGATTAGGTAAAAAAACAAGTTATGTTGATGGAATCCGACCAACCTTCCAAGCTGTTCTAGGTAGGAGATTTGTTGTATCCACTAAACGGTCTTGAACGGCTTCGAGCTTATCTATTGCATCTCGATATTCCTGATGAGATGCGATAAGAAGGATACAATCAGCTGCGAGGGCTTCATCAAGTGATGCGGGAGTAAACCCAAAATCTCGAATCTCTTTTTCTGAAAAATATGGATCATGTGCAAGTATCGCTTTGGGATTGTATCCTTGTAGATGTTTAAGAATTTGGAGGCTAGCCGCAAATCGGGTTTCTTTCACATCAGCTCGGAAGGAAATGCCAAGAAGGCTAATCCGGGAGTCTTTAATGTCTTTTCTGTAGGCCTTTAGACACTGGATAACTAATTTCACGGTGTGGAGGGGCATGCTATCATTCATGAATCGAGCTTGGCGTAAAAGGGCCGAATCCACTCCAAATTCTTCAGCTTTGTTAATTAGAAACCAGGGGTAGACCGGAATGCAATGGCCACCTACTCCGGCACTGGGTCGGTGAATCATGCAATGTTCTTTTGTATCCTCATTTGCAGCGGCAATCACTTCCCACGTATCTACACCTAATTGTTCACAGAGTTTGGCTAAGAAATTTGCATAACCGATATTTAAATCCCGGAAGGTACCTTCAGCAACTTTTACCAACTCCGCTGCTATGAGAGAGGAAGTGCGTACAACTTTGCCAAAAATGCTGTAAACACCTGCAGCAGCTTCAGTGCTTGCTTGGTCAATGCCACCAACGACTTTCGGGTACTTGTAGAGGTTACGCATCACGCGACCAACCATTAGGCGCTCGGGACTATGTGCAAGTCCAAACTCTTTGCCGGCTACCAGTTTGCTTTCTGCTTCTAAAATCGGTTTGACCACACGTTCAGTTGCTCCAGGTGGCATCGTTGTGGATGTTATCACGAGAGCCCCTTTTTTCAAGCCCTTTCCGGCAGCCCTTGTGGCATCTTGAATGATTGAATAGTCTTCTTGACCCTGATCATTTACGAGCAATGGAACTAGAATGATTATAACGTCTGCATCCTTCGCTGCCTCGGTTCCATCAATAGTTGCCCGAAGTTGACCTGACTTGATCATTTCTCGCAGCAAATCTGCAACTTGTGGCTCACCGACCAACGGAGATTTACCTTGGTTAATTTGGTCAACAACCGATTGATTCTTTCTGACACCAACAACCTTAGCACCTTCTTTGGCGAAGGCTACCGCCAACGGAAGCCCCATATTACCAATCCCAACCAGATCAATGGTTAGATCTCCGTTTCCAATAAGACGTGATATCTCTTCAGCTGACTTTCCATAGACCTTAACCATGTCAGGCAACCTCGAGACCTTAGCAGCAGCAAGCCCCCACTTAAGCATTATTGTTAAGACGGAAACCAAGTTCCAAAAAAGGCAGAAATGAGAAGCCAAGCGAGGTCATTTCATTCCGAGTTTATCTGTGAGAAAAGCGATAATCATGGGAATGATGAAATTAAGCCGACGAGTCCAGAAATGATTTGCTCCTTTAATCAATCGGAGATATTTTTCCTTAACCTGTAATTGGGCGTAGATTCCTTCAGCTTCAACGTGATGTACCGAATCGTCATCACGTCCATGAACAATGTAGACGGGACAATTCACGTATCGAATGCCCTCAGTTACAATTGTAGAATCAATCTCAGAGGATCTTATCGGGGCACTGATGGTTACCAGAGCTGCGGGATTGGCATCCATGGCTGCAGCAAGCGCTATACTTCCACCAAAACTATATCCCAGGAGGGCAATTCGAGAATTATCTATATGCGATTGATTGCAGAGGAATTCCATAGCAGCTATTGTGTCCTGCATTTCCCCTATCCCCTGCCCAAATTGGCCTTGACTTTTTCCCACACCGCGAAAATTAAAACGAAGTGTATTCAGCCCTTTAGCGGCAGCAGCTTTGCTGATAGCTAGTATCCGGCTATCATCCATTGATCCACCATAGAGCGGATGAGGGTGGCAAAGAACGAGGCCAGGTTGTTTTTCCTTTTTAGTGAGAACGAGAATTCCTTCTAATGACAATTCGCCACTCAGAATGCTGACTGATTGTTCACGACCGTTTCCAGTTTTTGAATCCGGTTGGGGTGCGTCCAATCTGATCCACTGCTCCATAAAACGCAGGTTGCTATTGATTCGAGCTTATCACATCCTTTTAAACCTGCGTCCTACAAAACGCTCAGACCACCAATTCAACCAAACTTCACAACACCCCTGAAACTGCATCAGATTCATAAAGAGACAGATTCTGACACCAGTAGAGGATAATTCGCATGACAAAATCTTCAAAAAAATCGACACCGTACCACACACAATTGGGAATGAAAATTATCGATAGTCATTCTCATTATCTCTCCGCTGCTACCTTCGAGTCGTGGCGAGTAAGGACCGATGCAATTCAACATCGTATTCACACTCGAACGGATATGACTTCAGTCGATATTCCTTCGCCTAATGAAGATTTTGCACAAAAATGGGTGACAGAACTGGATAAGAATGGCATATCCCGAATTGGAATGATGGTGGGTCCTGAATCTTGGAACGAGTTCGCGGATGCCCTCAAACGGTTTCCTGATCGGTATTATGGTTACGCCAATATCAACCCGCTTCTTCCGAATGCAGAAGAACAAGCGCGATATGTCATTCAGGAACTCGGTTTCCATGGTTTCAAGCTCTATCCAGTGCTTAACGGATTTCACACCTACGACAAAGAAGCATACCAAATCTACCAGATTGCCGATGAACTGAAAGTTCCTGTACTCCATCACTTTGGGATCTCAATTGGAGCAGGTGTAGATCTACGCTATGGTAATCCCCTTGACTTACAACCCGCAGCCCGAGATTTTCCCCAGGTGAAATTTGGAATTGCTCACTTAGGTGCGGGGATGTTTCGAGAAACCCTCTTACTATTCTACCAAACCGATAACGTCTATGTTGACACATCCGGGTCCAATGTGTGGATGCGCTATATCCCATATCCCTCCGATCTGGAAGGTGTTATGAAACGCACCCTTGAAGCTGGAGGTCCGAAACGTATCGTCTTTGGCACTGATAGTTCCATGTTTCCTCGTGGTTTCCGATACGATATCTTGGAAAAGCAGCTAAGAATCTTCCAACGATTAAAAGTCAATTCTGAAGATTTAGAACACATTTTCTGTAAGAATATCCGAAGGATAATGGGAAACGAGTAGCCCCTCGTCGTCGGATTACTTCTTATCTTCTGGAACCGTTGTTTCAGTAAGAGGTTGCTGGCGTGTGAGTGGAGTTTTCCCCTCGATGCCATAGATTGCTTTCAGGTACAGTTGCCCTTCGCAACGGGGGCAAGGACCTACTTCACGAAATACGTGATCTCCGGATTCAAAGGGTCCTTCTGTTTCCACCCCACACTTGTCACACACAATCAATCGACGAACTTCTATTTGCTCAAGTTTTTTGGGGGGACGAATTTCTCGATATATTAATGAAATAAAAATCGCGAGACATACCACTGATAGAGCCCATAAAACAAGGTTGAAGGGATAATCTGAGAAGGTTCCCCATACAAAGAAAATCACGATGAGTGTGATAACGAGAGCCCACCAAAGCCGTTGTCGACCGGGTGTTATCGCAGGACTCGGTTGACTGGTTGATTGCTGTAAAGGATTTGACATGATTCTCTATCTGGTTCAGCTTTGCTTCTGGCTTTAAGCATAATGGTTTGGTGAACGATGAAGGGGTAATCAAGTGAAGAGTTAGTCTTTGGGACGACGGAATCGCTGAAGAAATGACATAGTACTTTCAATTTCCCGTTCGCGTGCTTCGATTAACGGCCACATGCTCAAACCCATTCCCTCTCCTGAGATCTCTGAAAAGAGGTCAATAAACAGTCCGACTTGGTACGCGTACATGTTTGATACAGTTTGTGAGGGGCGACCTTGCTTGATATGGTACTCGACCATTGCATAGTCACTCCATCGACGATAAGTTTTATTTTGCCAGATAGTTGCGGCATCCAACGGGAAATGCATTAATGCATTTTTCTTTCCGATATTCGGGTAAAGAAAAGGCGCTTGGAAGGGATTACGAACATTCCATTCAATGTGAAGTAAATCTTGGGTCTTTAGCGGATGGAGCTTACAGTGTAACGGGGTTTTATCTCGGCGAACCTCAGGAGTGCACAACTCATAGGCGTGCCATCGTGTTGGAACATGGAGGCCTATGGGGTGATCGCCGCATTGAAGTTTTTCGATATGGCTTACTTGCCGGTTTTCAGGGATTTCTTGATAGTAGTAGCTCCCTCCAAAGGCTTCGGTCATATAATCCGCAATTGGATTGAATTGATCTGGTGTAATTTGTAGGTCTTTGCTATCCCAATTGAGAAACGTGCGAATCATATGCCCAGGTCTTTTTCCTTTTAGCAGTGGTTGGGCGCCTGAATCAGCATTAAAAATGATGACCAGTGGGTGAAATTCCTTTCCTTCTTTACGGACGATTACATAGATGGGTTCATAGTCGTAAAGATGCCGTGGAAATAATTGGATTGGCCAATAGGCGAAATATTGGATACAATAGATACTATTGTCAGCGGGATCCCTACCAACACGGTATTTCATAACGCAGGTTGGAGTTTCATCTGAAGGAAAGATGGTTTTGAAGAGATGACGAATATACTCACGTGAGTCATTGGAATATTCTGAGTGGAGTCTATCTCGAATTTCATTGAGCACACGATGCATTTCTTTATCCCAAGGAATTTCACTTTCGGGAAGGTCAACTCCAAGAATTGCTAATTTTGCACCGGTTAGGTTAGTGGGAAATTCACCCAGACAGAACAAAAAGAGGCTATCCACAGCCCCTGCGAAATCCCGGCTACTAACACGCTCTCTCAAGGAGGCAAGGAATCCACGGGTTTTTTCACCAAGGCCTAGATTCTTGGCGAGATCAGCCTGTTCAGCTTTGATAAGGTTCAGATCAGAATATAAAGTTGGGCAAAACTGCTGGGCTAGTTTCTGAGCTTCTTGATTTGGGGCCTCAAGAGCAGGTTGAAAATCTGCCAAGGGGAATGCCTTTTTCCAACGATTTATCACCTTCTCTTTAGGCTTCATAGTAAGTCCCCGGCATCAAAGCCCGTGAATAGCATACCAACATGAAATTATCTACTTTTGGGTCAAGTGAACTACTCCGTCCGAACTGACGGAGTTTCCTGCTTCAAGGCTTCAGCTAACGCTGACAACTCCACAGGCCCTTCCCGAGGTTCCCTCGGTGCATTGAGAGACCAAAGTCCCATCAGCTTAATATTCTTTGCAGCATTGATATCCCGATCCAATGAAAGACCACAGGTGGGACAAATCCAAACCCGGTCTGACAACGAGAGATTCTCGTTGAGATTTCCACAACAATTGCAGCGCTTCGTTGTCGGTGCAGACTACCCCACTGCAATCAGTGTCACGCCATACCTAGCAGCCTTATAACGTAACATCTCAAGAAACTGGAACCAAGCCGCATCAGCAACTAACTTTGCAAGACGCCTGTTGCGAATCATACCGTGAATATTAGGACTTTCGACCATAATCGCTTGGTTCTCGCGAATCAATATGGTTGAGAGCTTATGCTGAAAATCCATCCGTTGGTTGGCTAAGCGCTCATAGCAGCAAGCCAGCCTGTGTCGTGCTTTTTCCCGGTTTCGACTTCCCTGTGCTTTTTTGCTTAGTCTTTGATGCAGACATTGAAGGCCTTTCAATGTTTTTTGATAGTGTCGCGGATTCTTTATTTTCTCACCCGTGGACAAGGTGACATAAGTCGTCAAACCCAAGTCAACTCCAACTGACGCCTTATCTGTCGCTAGTGGTTTCGGTGGTGGAGATTTTCCGTCGTCGACCACAATTGATATGAAGAATTTACCAGTGATGGTCGAAACAATTGTACACATTCTTGGTTTACCAGTGAACTGGCGATGAAATACGATCTTAACTGCTCCAATCTTAGGAAGATGAACTCGTCGAGTAACAAAATCAACACTGAAGAATTGGGGCACATCAAATGACTGTCGATGTGCTTTGCGCCGTTTGAACCTCGGATAGCCTGGTTATTCTTTTCTTTGGACAACACGACGAAAGAAGTGTTGGAAGGACATGGGGAGTCGCTTAATTGCCTGTTGCAGGGATTGAGAGTATGCATCTTTGAGAAAAGGATGGTCTCGTTTCAGTTCGACAAGGCGTTTATTCAGGTCGTACCAGCTTAAGCTGGTTTTATCCTTCTCAAAGGCTGTTTTCTTGGATTCTAACGCCCAGTTATAGACAAATCGACAAGCATCGATATTTTCCCTTATGCGTTCACGTTGGGCTTGATTGGGATAAAGGCGATACCGGAAAGTTCTGAGCATACCGCTAGTTTTGACACAAAGAGATATTTGAAGACTCAATTCTTCCCCAATCTGAAAGACCGAATCCTTTTGCAGTCATAGATAAAGGCAACACCTATTCCGAATGGATAAGTCGTCCATTGACCATTCGAAACTGATGTTCAGACGCTGATAAAACCGCTGATTGATGGCTAACCACGATAATTTGTTGGAAGGTCTTAGATAATTCATCTTGGAGGAGACGAATGATGTTATCACGGCGTTGAATATCAGAGCCACCAAATGGTTCGTCAAGCAGAAGAAACTGAGGTGTTGCACCCCGACCTTGGGGAAGAAGAGCGATGGCAAAGCCTAGTCGAAGGGCAAGGAGAAACTGATCTTCGGTACCGCCACTATAGAGATTAGCATCTACATATTCTCCGGCTTCAGCAGAGTACACCTTGAGACTGTAATCTTCAGAAAGTTTGGGGAATCGATATTTTCCATCTGTAATTGCAGCCAATAACCGTTCCATGACGTACACTACTCTAGGACGAACCTGTTCACGACCACGTTCGGCCACTTCTCGGATTAATTCAATCGTAAGTTGTCCGACTTTGATATTGTCGTTTAGCTTTGTAACTTCACGTTCTTTTTTCGTAAACTCTTCCAAAATGCCTTCATTCTGTTTTAGAAGAGCAAATAACTCATCAAGACGTTCTTTGGTGTTTTTTCGATTTGCTTGCAATGTTGCTTTCTCTTCGCCAATTGTACGGATTTGCCTGTCCAAGTCTTCATACAGTTTCTCTGAATATTTTCCGATTTCTTCAGGAAGCTCTGGGAAAGTGAGGGCGGTAAGCCGTTCCTGTAGTGAACTGATATCTGTTTCAGTTTGAGTAAGATCGTCCTCAACAGCTGCGATTTCTGCTAATTGCCCTTCGATGCTTTGCAGTTGGTCATCTATTGTTTTTTGACTGGCTTTGAGCTCCATTAGCCTCTGCTCGGCTTCCTTTACGGTGTTTTGAAGAGCAGATGTATCAGATTTCTCAGGTATGTTAATTCCTTCCAGAACAGGTTCAGAGAGAGTATCAAGTTGATCGTGAACTTGTACAGATAATTTTGTAATTTGATCTGCTAACACTTTATTTCGATCGATGTTTTCTTGGAGTTGGTCTTCATAGGTCATTTTCGCGTGATATTGAACCACCTGTTCATTGAGTTCTTCTTCTCGCTTCCTTAGCTCATCGAGTTGGGGTCCAACTCGACTGAAAGAAATGTATGTCTTAGCTAAATAGCCCAAGAAGGGAAGAGCTGCAATCAGGAGGACAATGCCGATTATGAGATTGAAGAAAAATACACCAATTCCTGCAGATAAAAGGCCAATTGAAGGAATATAGAGCCACGGTGAAAAGAGGCGCCGTTGATTCGTCTCTGCATCTAAGCGTTTTGCCTTAACTTGCTCATACTCAGTGGCGACATCTTCGAGGGGAGCTAGCTCATCGACTTGGCTCTTCAAACGGTCAATGGTTTCTGTTGTCATTTGTTGTTCGTCAACTGTGGTTCTTAGTTTTTCTGTGATGGTTAGTAGCGTTTTGAAGTTCTTTTCGTCTTTTTTGAGATAGTCCGTTTGTTTCTGTTGAGTGAGAAGTTTCTTTTGTTGGGATTTGAGTTTTCCAAGGCTTCCTAATTGTTTCTTCAACCGCCTTTGTGTTTCTTTTCGGAATTGAATTTGTTGTTGTAAATTTTCTTGTTCATCTTTGACCGTTTTGAATGCCTTCACAGCGTTGTAACTCTTCTCGGTCTGAGCGAAAACCTGGCTTGTTTGCTTGAGTTGTTTTTCGATTTGGGCCAAGGCTTTCTGTTTTATTTCATATTCCTTGGTGTGCTCAAGGAAGTCTTCTTTGCTTCGGCGCAATTGATCAAGCAGTTGGTTTTCTGGATCTAACGCTTTCTTTAGGGGCCTTAATTCATTAGTGAGTTTATCGTCGACACGTGTAAAGCATTCGCGTCCCATCATGGCATTGATAACGTGACGTCGTTCCATCTTAGCCATTTGAGCTAGGCGATCTAAGTCCTTCTGGAGGACGATATTGCTGGCGAGTAAATCACTCAAGTCAATTCCGTTGAGAAGACTATTGACTTCTTGATCTACATTCTTGACGCCAGTGGCTAGTAAGGAGGTTTGACCTGATGGAGAGAGCTTATGAAGCTGAGCAGTGCTGGGTCGTTTTCGGTGAATTTGTCGGGTAATCCGGTAGTGGGTGTTTTCAATTTCGAAATTAAGGCGGACATAGAGCTGCTCGGCATCATAGTTGATCAGGCGATCCTTTTGTCCCAAGGGTGCTTTGTGGGTTTTTCCGAAGAAAGCGAAGAGTATTGCTTCAAAGATGGATGATTTACCAGATTCATTGGGTCCACTAATGGCGAGAATACCATGGGGGAAGGTCATGTCAACATCTAGATGTTTGAAATCCCGGGTTTCGAGTTGACGGAGGACGACCATTTCCCTACCAGCCTCCCAATTCTTCGAGGAGCCCGAGACCTCGTTCTAAAGCCCGTTGTAACTGTTTATTCTTTTCTGGGTCCTTCTCCTGTTTTATTCGGGCATTAAGATAGTCTTGGTATTCAGTGATTGGTGGTTTGAGTTCCGATTCAGGGGTTAGAAGATCGGGTTCGGGACTAACGTATTCTAATTCGTCAATGATTTCTGTAGAGAAACATTTGGCAAATCCATGGCGTACGACTTCAGCGCGACGGTATTTTTCTGCAGATTTAATGGTCATCAT
>JGI2171J19970_10002304_pt1 | contig 10508 bp, 10 predicted proteins | sample DeeMarSWOR324_28_FD_19970 | JGI IMG/M metagenome (IMG submission 19970) | reverse complement strand
CGGCTCTGGTCGATCAGCGGCTTATCATTGGGAGGAAAGAGCACGCCCCGTTTGAGTCGCGAGCGCCAGCAATACCGCCCGGTCACAACACCGTACCGCGTGGGCGTGCAGACTGCTGAGCCGGAATGGGCATCGGTAAAACGCATCCCTTCGGCGGCTAGGCGATTCAGATGGGGCGTTGGGATAGATGACGTCGGATTGTAGGCCTGAATGTCCCCATAGCCCATATCGTCCGCCAGGATGAAAACAATATTAGGCAACGAGTCCCCATCTTGCCCTGAAGACCTCCTTTGCTGGGCCAATGAAGCGACGCCCGCACTCAGGGCGCCGAACGACAAAGCGCAACTCTTTAGAAAACACCTTCGATTCATTGAGTACTCTCCTTTTCGAAAAGAATGCACGTTAGTAATGGCGGATGTCAGATATTCGGGCTGGCTCATCGGTTCGGGGCCGGGCCGTACATGTGTGCACCGCGACGGGCCGCCTGGATCGCTGCGTGCGTATCCAGCGGCGCGCCCGGATCGCCCTGCTCTTTCATCCAGCGGTCGAGTTCGGCACTGAGCCGGGCCTTGATATCGGAAGTCGCCGGGTCATTGGCGATATTAGTCAACTCGTAAGGGTCATCGGAGGTGTGGTACAACTGCTCGGCCGGCCGGAGCATATATCGTTTGGCGAGATTGTAGGTCTTGGGATCATTCCAGGCGTCCCTTATCCAGGTGGCCCAGTAGGGATTATTCAATTCACCTTTCCCTGCCCAGCCCATCAGGTGTTTCTCGATGTAAATCTCATTGGGAGTCAGGTTTCGGATATAACGATATTGACCGTCACTAATCGTCCGGACGGGGTAGGCCGGACCTTCGGGAATATTGTTGTGCATTCCATACACGTACCGGCGATGGCTGGATTTCTTGCCCAGCAGCACGGGCAGGAAGCTTGTTCCGTCATAGCCCTGTTTGGCCACGTCGCCGCCGGCCGCATCGACCAGTGTGGGCAAAACGTCTGCGTATTGCACCAGGGCGTCGGTCCGCTTGCCCGCAGCGACTCTCCCCGGCCAGCGGGCAATCAGCGCCGTGTGCACGCCCGTATCCCAATTGGTCCACTTGCAGCCGGGGTATTGGCTTCCCTGTTCCGAACTAAACAGAACCAGTGTATCGTCCGCCCGGCCGGACTCATCTAATGTTTTCAGGATTTCACCGACCTGTTGGTCCATGTAAGAAATCTCGGCGAGATAGCGCGAGAANGCCTCGCGGGTGCGCGGCGTGTCGGCGATATTTGGCGGGAGCTTGAGCGTCTTAGGCGGATACTTCGAGGTATCCCCCATCACCCAGGGCACATGCGGCTCGACCAGTGCCACCACGAGGCAGAACGGCTCGCTCTGGTTACTTCCCATGAAGCGACGGACGTCCCGTAGATCGTGCGGTCTGGTTGGATGGCGAACGCAGTTTACATCGAATCCTCCCACCTTCGTGAAGGGAAACGCCTTGGCCGGCTGCACGTGTACTTTGCCTGCGAGGCCCACACGGTAGCCCGGCGCCCTGAGGTGGTGCGGCATGGTGGTAATGTGGGGTCGGCTGCTGGAGTGATTCCACGCACAGCCGTTTCGCATGGGGTAAAGGCCGCTGTACAGTTCCGCTCGACAGGGCTGACACATCGCCGAAGCGAGATAGGCACGGTTGAAAACAAGCCCCTCCGATGCCAGCTTATCAATGTGCGGTGTGGNTGCGTTCTGCCCACCATAGATAGGCAGATCGTTATACGTACAATCGTCGGCCATAATGATAAGGACGTTTGGCCTTGGTCGTCGCGCGGATTCTGAAGCCGCCCAGACTCCCTGGCCGGCCGCCACGGAAGCCGCCGCCAATCCTGCACACCGTAAGAATCTCCGTCTGCTTAGCATTCTAATCTCCGATTCTGCCTTGCTCACCGCGCTCAAATGATGCCGCGTGAATTCGTTGCCCATCTTGCTGGAAGAGGATCACAGTGCGAGCGAAAGGAGTCGAACCTTCACGTCCATAATGGACACCAGGACCTAAACCTGGCGCGTCTGCCAATTCCGCCACGCTCGCGAATATTACTCGTTCGAGAACCTCACCTCAGAAAAGGGGACTCTCTGTGCCCTGCTGCGCTTTTTCGTCCGGCTCTTCGTGAGTTGCCGCCTCCGCCTCCGATATCTTCTCAATCCGCTTTTCAGCTTTCTGCAGAACGGTCCGGCAGTGCTTAATCAACGCCATTCCCCGTTCATATTGCTGCAAGCTATCCTGCAGAGCAATTTCTCCCAGCTCTATTTTCTCGACAATGCCCGTCAACTCCTTGATCGCTTCTTCAAAGCTCAGCTTATCGAGACTGCTCTTTTCCTTCTTATCTGTCATCTTGTAGCTTTCATCTTTGCCTTTTTCGTCTGATATTTTTACTTCTTTGTTACCCTGCTTTCAACCAAATTCTCATTCGCCAGCTCGGTGACCATCATATCCCCGACCTGAACGTCGGCCGGCTGCCTAACCACCAATCCGGTCTCCTTACGTGTGGTGATGCTGTATCCGCGCCCGAGGACCGCCTTCGGGTTCAGTCCCGCCAGGCGGTTCTCTGCGGCCGTGAGCGACATTTGCCTCTTGCTGAGAACCGCACGGATCGCCATATTGCTGCGGTTTCCCACATCACTAAGCTCGACCATCATGCGCCCGATCAGCCGGTGCGGCTGAATTTTCGCAATCTGTTCATAACTCACAGAAAGACCCCGTTCTTTGTCGGTCAGCAACCCCTTCATCGACTCGGCCAACTCTGTGCTCAGTTCATCCAACTGTTGCTGGGCACTTCGAGTGAGCAAGAGTGGATTTCGAAATAGCGCGTTGGCCAGGATAACGAGCAAACCTTGCTCCGCCAGTCTTATCCTTGCTCTTGTGTGGTTTGTCACGCTTTGCTCGACTGCCGTCAACTGGCGCCATATCTCTTCCATGTCGGGAACGGCCACAACGCCGGCTTTCGTTGGCGTCGATGCCCGGGCATCGGCGACGAGATCGGCGACGGTGGTGTCCACCTCGTGGCCGACCGCGCTGATAACGGGTATTTCGGAGTCGAAGATTGCCCTGGCCAGGATTTCCTCGTTGAAGGCCCACAGGTCTTCCAGCGATCCGCCCCCTCTCCCAACGATGAGAACGTCCAGCTTGAGTTCCTTGTTCCGCCTGTTTACACCGCGCAGAGCGAAAGCGATTCTTTTCGCTGAGCCCTCGCCCTGAACGGGAACCGGATACAAGAACAGCCTTGCACAGGGCCACCGGCTGCGAATGCTATCGGTGATATCGTGCAGCGCTGCCCCCGATTCACTGGTCAATATCCCAATTCGAAGCGGGTAAGGCGGCAGCGATTTCTTGTGCTCCTCGTCGAAGAGCCCTTCACCCCGCAGCTTTGCGACCATTTGCTCGAACGCCAGTTGGAGGGCCCCGACACCGGCTGGCTCGAGCTTGTCCACATAGAGCTGATACTTGCCGCCAACCGCGTAGACGTCGATATGGCCTGTGGCCAGGACCGCCATTCCGTCCTCCGGCGAAAACTTGGCTTTCTTGAAGCTGCTCGCCCACATAACGCACGGCAAGAGCGCGCCTTCGTCTTTGAGAGAGAAATAGCAGTGTCCGCTTGTGTGATGTTTCCAGTCGCTTATCTCACCTCTGACGACGAGCCGGGGGGGCAGCCTTTCTTCGAGCGCTACTCTGATGAGCGAATTGATCTGGCTGACTGTATATATTTTTGCCGCTTTAGCCATTCTGCACAGGCAACACCCCAGAGCCTTACGGATTCTCCTTTCCTAGCACTCGCTAATTATAAGCCGAAAGGGCGACGGAGCCAACTCCCTTTCGGCGAAGCGGCAGTGTACAACCTCCAGGGTCGTCTCAACATAGGAGCCCAGCGATTGCGCCATAAGGTACCGAGGGTAACGAAGCATGCTTGTCTGCATCGCCTGCTGAGAGAATCTGGCCGAGCTAGCAAAGTAGCCCTCTGCGGCGTCAGCAATACGAGAACGGAAAATGTATGTATCGCCTTCTCAGAACAAATTGCCACAGCCTGCCCAAACAGCAGCGGAACGCACACAGATCGGCAGTGCGTGGTCATCTGACTTCCATCACGCTGGCGCTCGAAGTGTGGATCATGACTGTGGCAGAAGAGCCGCTGAGGGAGGCCGACGGCTGCCAGACACTCGTCTCCTTTGCGCCGGGTCCCCAGCGGCAGTGAAATTCAATTGGTAGCGCATTATCGGACGATGGGGCTGGGCACGGCGGCGGGCGGGACAGCACGATCAGCAACAGCCTCCAACCGTGAATGCGTGGAGAAGGTGTCGGAGCGGTTGGCCCAGTTTGATTCGTTCAATGTTATCGGAAGTTCTGGCGCGGCGGCCAGAATTTTTGCCTTCTTTGTGAGTTTTGGAAAACAAAAATGCGGAGATAGGATAGTCGGGCGCGATGGGGTTTCTGCTGTGGCCGGCAATTCTTTAAGTATCTGTAAATCAGAGGCTTAGCGACTACATGATTCTGGTTAAGATGGTATGTTAGGGCGTTTGAGCTAAGTCCGGTCCCTACTATACAGAAGCAGGTGAGTATTTAGGCAATTTAGGCTTGACAAAACGCCGATTACCAACATAAGATTGCGAAGTGCCTTCACGGAAGAGCTACCGGCATGGTTGGAGCACAGAGGTGGATTCTGTTGGAGGGCAGGGATGTGGTGTAGATCTTGGCTACTCCTTTGGAGTTATATCCTTTGATGTATACGTTTAGGCGTAGATATGCGACGAGGCCGGTTGCGGATTCCGATCATACGCGTGGCGGAACGGGCAAAGCGGTGGTGTGGTACATTTGGATTCTGGCCGTTGCGCTTTTGATGTTGTCCGGCATAGCCTATCGTGTCCTGGCCTCTCGGTTGAGCGTGGTCGTTGATACGCCGGTTGCCCTGCCGGTTCTGCTCAGCGCCTTCCCCAAGCGGATAGGTTCCTGGATTGGCAAGGATGTGCCGATTCCGCCGAACGTCGAGCGCGCGGCGGGCAATGATGCATCGCTCAAACGGCTGTACACGAATGATGAGGATAACCAGCGGGTGAATGTTTACGTCGCGTACACGGCTCACCCGCGAACGATGCTGGGCCACCGGCCGCGAATCTGCTACGTCGCCGGGGGGTGGGTACACGACAGCACTCGGGCGGCTGCGATCACCTCCAGNGCCGGCAGAGCGGTGCCGTGTCTGATCCATCGCTTTCACAGGCCCGCACCGAGCAGCGAGGAGATCATTGTTTTGAACTTCTACATCGTGAATGGGCAGGTAACATCTGATGACAGTGTTTTTTCCGGTTTGGGATGGCGGACTCCAAATATTAGCGGCAATCCTGCCCGTTATGTAACGCAAGTTCAGATCAGCGCGATTTTGGAGAATCCGGTTCAAATTGCGGCGGCGGAGATGGTCGACCTCATACTCGATTTCTTTCCGGATGAGCGTGGGCGAGTGAGGGCCGTTGAATATATCGATTCCCCAGGCGGCGCCGAGAGATAGGTCAAGATTCTGCGGGGAGAGGTGGTTCTGACGGCGACCGCATAAGTGTTGTTACTACAAAGTGTTCTGTAAATTCTCCGGTGCGCCCGACGGGGACGAAGTATGTTCGGAGTCAACGTTAGCGTGATGTCATCTGGCGTCATTCGCAGGTCTGTTTCTGACCGAATTGCCCAGTTGCGAGGCAGCAGCCTCAAAGCAAAAGGCATCCGATCTATGATGGTGTTGGGCGTCGGTACGGCCGCCGAACGAGGACTGAAGTTCGTGCGTTACATGATTCTCGCGCGTATCCTGGCGCCGGATCAGTTCGGACTGATGGCCATCGTGATGGTGGCGGCGGCTATGTTTGAGGCTTTTACCGAAGTCGGTGTCAAACAGTCCGTTATCCAGAACAAGCGTGGCGCGGAGGCGGATTATCTGAACGTAGCCTGGTGGTTTCAAGTTGTTAGGGGTGTGGCTCTGTTCGTCGTCGCGTTTCTTACGGCGCCCTGGATCAGCGCTTTCTATGGGAAACCCGAGCTGCTGAAGTTATTGCAGGTCGCTTTTCTTGCGATCCTCTTCAGAGGGCTTGTTAGTCCGCGCGCATACGTGCTCGAGAAGAAGTACAAGTTTGACAAGGTGGTGCTGCTGATCCAGGGCAGCGGGGTGTGCGGATCTATCGTGGCGGTCGTCCTTGCGTTTTTGCTTCGCAGTGTGTGGGCGCTGGTCATCGGCTTTGTGGCAGAGTTTGCGATAATGTGCCTGCTTTCTTATCTGTTCGTGCCGATCCGGCCGACATTCAAAATCAATAGAGAAGATTTGGCCGAGTTGTTCCGGTTTGCCCGCGGCATGTTCGGTCTGCCCATTCTGACGATCATTGCGCTGCGGACTGATGTGCTGGTGCTCGGTAAAGTTGTTGGCGACGATGACTTGGGTATGTACTTCTTAGCTGCGGCTCTTGTGCAGTTGCCCGTTTTTCTGTTTGGTCGAATCGTCAATCCGGTGTTGCTTCCTGCTTTCTCTGAGAAACAGGATGACAAGGACTCTCTTTGTCGAGTGATTCTTCAGGCCACAAAGGGAGCGGCAACTTTTGGAATACCTTTGGCGGTGTTCATGGCCAGTTGTGCAGGCGGCATACTGCTGCTGGCGTACGGGCCTGAGTATGTTGCCGTGACGACTCCATTGGCCGTGTTGTCTTTGTTGGTCTTGGCTCAGACCCAGGGACCGATTTTCGCCTCGGCGTACCTGGCGACGGGCCAACCGCACTTGCATCGTCGTTTCACGGCGCTTCGTGTAGCGATCATTGTCGGTCTGATGTACCCGGCGATTGTTCACTTTGGATTGCTGGGAGCTGCTGTTGTTGTCGTTCTGGGTTATTTCGTCGCGCTCGTGATGCAGGTGTTCTGGTGCAGAAGAATTGTCGATCTGAAGGTCGGTGCTTACGTGCGCTGCTATCTGGTTGGTCTCCTGCTGGCACTGCCGATTCTTGCTGTCGTTGGTGCGCTTGGCATCTGCGGAGTAGACCGTCCTGTATGGGTTCTGAGTATCGCGCTTGTTGTATTCGTCGCGATGATCGCGGCAGGGGCAGTTGTTGTGAGTCGCCCCGCTCAATGACGACCGACAAGGACGAAGAAATCCGAGGAGGGACCGGCGTGTTGGTCCTGGTATGAGGTTGACGGTGTGTGAATGGTGTGGTCATGTTCTTGACTGATAGCTATCAAGAGCTATATTCATTCGCCCGTAAAGTTGGCTAAGCCGCGTTAGAGGAAGTGTCTTATGAGCAACAAGATGTTGATAATAGGTCTCGACGGCGCGACACTCGATGTAGTGGAGCCGCTCGTAGAAGAGGGCCTGTTGCCGAACTTGGCGGGACTCATCGCAAAAGGCGCGTCCGGCCGTATGCTCAGTACGATTCCGCCGATAAGTGGTCCTTCATGGATATCCTTGGCGACGGGTATGAAGCCTGAGAGAACCTCGATATACGATTTCACGTATCGGAAAGGAGAAAGCTACGACCTTCAACACATATCTTCCTCTGACTACGCCGGAAGATCGATCTGGGATTATCTCGGTAAGGCGGGCAAAAAAGTAGGCATACTCAACTATCCCATGTGTTTTCCGCCGTATGAGGTCAATGGCTTTTTATCTGTAGGGCTTGGGACTTCCGAGGACAATGAGTACACCTTTCCCCGCGATCTGAAGCAAGAAATCGACACAGCGGCGGGAGGGAAATATGAAATGACCGTCGGGTACCACGACGCGCGGTATGAGGATGTGGAGCTTTTTCTGAAGGATCTAAAGAGGGTGCTCACCAAGAAACTTCGAGTAGCGACATATTTGGTTAGGGAAAAACAGTGGGACTTGTTCTGGGTCGTACTCTCGGAAACGGATTGGTTGCAGCATCTCATGTGGCGCCATATTGATGAACGCCATTCGCTCCACGAAGGACAGAAGAGCAGGGGTCTCCACGAGAGATTCAAGCAAATATGGACTCGGATCGATAGAAGTATAGGTGAATTGGTTGATATTGCGGGTGAACAGTCAAACGTCATTGTACATTCCGATCATGGTTTTGGTCCTAACGAGGCGGTTTTTAAGCTCAACGTCTGGCTGGAACGCGAGGGATATTTGGTTTGGCGAAAGGGGCAGAAGAAAGCATTGGGCGATGCAAAGGAAGAGTTCCTCAAGCGTTGCAAGGCAATGGCCAAGACACTTAAGCTGCATAAGCTGGCTCCGAAACTGTATCAGTACGGGCGGGCAACAAAGGAAAAGTTGATCGAGAAAACGATAGACCACATAGACCTCGAGAACAGTATCGCGTTTGATCCCGGCCACACAATACCGTTCGGCGGGATATATGTGAATGATCGACTGGCCGATACTGTCCAAAAGAGGAAGGAGATCGGTCAAGAAATTGAGCAGAAACTGCGCGATTTTGCAAACATGAACAACGTCAAGGTGGACGTGTGGAAAAAGAGTGACTTATCGGATAGTGAATCCAACACCGGTCCGGACGTGATGGTCGGGATTGACGATTGGCGATGTGTCGTGCTGAAAGGCCGTCTGGACGGAGACGTGTTCGAACGAAGGCCGTACTCGTCTCGGCACACCGGGTCTCACCGAATGGACGGGATGTTCATTGCAGCCGGGCCGGACATCCGGAATTGCCGGATAGAGAATATTCAGCTTTGTGATATCGCACCTACCGTCCTTCATCTGTTTGATATACCAACGCCTCCAGGTATGGACGGGCACGTGCGGACGGATGTTATCAGGGCCGAGTATTTGGCACGCCATCCTGTTCGCACTCCGGGTGAGATCGCTCAAGGAGGTGCCGAAGCAGTTGGACAGACGAGAGATATGACACAGGAAGAACAGGAGGTTATTCAGCAGCAACTGAAGGATTTGGGTTATATGTGACGCAGAAGGTGAACAGAAACACCAACCGTGAAATGTACCAGATTGCGTGGATTGTGTAACGTGGACTCATTGGCGGCGGCAAGTCGTATTGCCGGGAAACAGTCGTTTGAGGGGCCTATGATGGAAGGTGCTAAGCTGCACTTCAGTGAAACCAGCTCGCGCAGCATAATCAAGGGGCTTGGGTGGCGGGCTTTGGCAACACTGACAACGATGATCTTAGTTCTCATATTCACGCGCAAATTGACCTTATGTCTTGAAGTCGGCGCGCTGGAAGTGGTTGCCAAGCTCGTGCTGTATTATGGCTATGAGCGGGTCTGGAATCTGGTTGATTGGGGTCGAGTACCTATCATGTCCGGCGAGCCGAAGATCGAATGCACGAGGTAGTATTTATGCCGACATCGAAGCCTTGTCCGAGATTCATGATTTTAAGTATAGACGGCGTGCCATACGGCCTGGTCAGAAGGATGATCGACCAGGGCGATATGCCAAACCTGGCATCGCTTGTATCTCAGACCGGCCTGCAAAAGATGCGTTCGGTTCAACCAACGGTCTCGTGTGTCGCCTGGTCAAGCTATATGACGGGCGCCAATCCCGGCAAGCATGGCATATATGGTTTCATTGACAGACGCCCGGGCGCGTATGAGCTTATGTTTCCCAACTCCGCTACGCGATCGGCGGAAGACATATGGTCGATCTTATCACGAGCAGAAAAGCGCGTTTTCGGTATGAATGTTCCTACGACGTATCCACCTCAAGCTGTCAATGGGATCGTGATCGGTGGCTTTTTGACGCCCTCATTAGAGAAGGTCGCGTATCCTGCCGGCGTTTGCGAGTACTTGCGGTCGATAGACTATCGGGTAGACAGCGATGCGGCCTTGGCTCGCAGAGATAAGCGTGCCATGTTGGGGGATTTGGACGTGACGCTCGATAAGCGTATGGAAGCAATGTTCCACTTTTTGGAAATGGAAAGCTGGGACTTTTTCCATACGCATATTATGGGTAGCGATCGGATCAATCACTTCCTGTGGGAGGAAATGGAACAGAACCATCCGGAGTTTGCGCCGGCATTCTTTGCGTACTATCGTCGGATTGATGATTATATAGGGCGTGTCTTGGAGATTTTGCCCGAAAGCGTCCCGCTGATGATCTTCAGCGATCATGGTTTTTGCCGTATCAAACAGGAGGTGCAGTTATCTCGCTATCTGGTGGAGATGGGCTGGACGTGTACTGCAGAAAAGCCGCAACATCCGCTGTCTATCGATCCTGCGAGGTCACAGGCCTATTGTCTGATTCCTGGTCGCATCTTCGTTAATCTCTCAGGGCGCGAGCCGCAGGGCGTCGTGCCTCTTGAGAAATACCAGGAAACACGGGAGCAACTTGTTGACGACCTGATGAAGCTGCGCGATCCGAATGGCCGTGGGGTGATTAGGAAGGTCTTGATGCGAGAGGACATTTACTGGCCGGCGGGCAGCGAGGGCGTCTGTACTTTACCGGCCGAACACGTTGCAACGGCGGACGGGACTTTTGGCAGGGCCGCCGATCTGATTGCCGTTCCATACGATGGTTACGATTTGAAGTTGGGC
>JGI2171J19970_10002298_pt1 | contig 10520 bp, 9 predicted proteins | sample DeeMarSWOR324_28_FD_19970 | JGI IMG/M metagenome (IMG submission 19970) | reverse complement strand
AGACGAACTAGAGAAAAGAGAAGAGCAAACTCGTAAGCTGATTGGTCAAACTAAGGAATATCAAGATTGGCGTGTACTGGTATCAGACGTTTATGACCTAAAGAGCCAACATGTGTCACGGGAGTTATTTGAATCTGAAATCAAACGTCTTGAACAGCGAATCGAAGATATTAAGGCAATACGATTATTTTCAATACGAACTGTATTGGAGGTAAGTCTAGCAATTTTTGCAGCTGCTATGACGATATTGAATGCTCTATTGGTACTTGGAATAATTCCGACACCCTAATAGCTTTTAGGCTCAAGAAACCAACAATGTGCTTCATAGAATAGAAAATTCTGTCAAGGTGTGTCGGTTGATATTTTTCGATCCGAATGTCATCATTTTCCTGCAAGCCGTGCTTCCATATGTGGCTTGGGAAATCCTAAACCTCTTCAGTGACCCGCTCATCTATGTTATCCTATTAAGTGTCGCCTTTTGGTGTGTGAACAAACGGGAAGGGAAAATCGCCATCATGTTGGTGATGTTTTCGCATTTCATTAACATCCTTCTCAAGTACGTTTTTGGTATGCCTCGTCCACCACCGGGACTACGTCATAATCCCGAATATGCTGCAGACCAGTCCTATGGATTCCCTAGCGGCGCAGCTCAAACTGCTACATCATTTTGGGGATGGGCTCTTCTTCGTCTACGACGATGGTCAGTTGCGATTATTGGAATTGTATTCATTATTATCACGGCACTAGCTCGGATGGGCATTGGCATACACTACTTCGGTGATGTCATCGGTGGTGTAATTATCGGCATCATCCTCTTGGTATGGGCATATTTTCTTGTCCCCTCACTCGTACCTCGTTGGACGAAATTGCCTCAGAGTATCAAAGACTGGTTTTTCCCCCTCTTGGCACTCATTTTCTTCTTCTGCTACTTCGTTACCTACGCTGTTGGCCTCGACTATTTTCCAACGGAAAACGTTGCCATATCCATGGGTGTCGTTTTCGGTTTTAGCCTTGGGCTCATCTTAGAAACACGTTATGTTAACTTCAGCACTGAGGTATCAAAAAACACAAGGATATTTCGTGCAATCCTCGGAGTTCTACTTGGCCTTACCATCTATTATGGCCTGAGCATGGCCTTTTCCCTGCTCCCGGTATATCCACTCCTTAGCTATTCTGCTCGATTTATTCGGTATACGATTGTAGGCTTCGTTGGCGCTTTTGTCATCCCCTACCTTTTCAACTATCTCGAAATACGAAGAGGAGTAACAAAATCTTAGTCTTGGTAATCGAATTTCATTCAAATGCGCTTAGTCAGCCAATCCTATCGCACTTGGATATCAGTGCCTAAAACAATTTCACCAAACATTTCTTGTTTCGCTTGACAAATTGGACACTTATGAGGTGGTTCTTCACGGAACGTGACATAACCACATACTTTGCAATAGAAGAGCTTGCGATTTGTATCTGATGTTTCACTAACGGCCTCTGACTTCACTGTTTTTTCGGGTGCTTTACCAATAGCTCGATCGACTTTTTCCTGGGGACGACGTTCCGGAATCGGTTGCATAGGACGTTTTCCTTCAACAACATCCTTGGAAACGTAGAGCGCACAGAAACATTGCCCGAACTCTTCCACGTCCGGATCCCGATAATCACAAGGACAAATGATGTCTCGGTCCCATTCAAAATTTCCCGAACCGAGTCGACAGGGACACGAAGCAAAACCATACCGGTCTTCGTTTTCTTTCAATCCCACAATCAGATTCTGGAGGAAATCTGGATCTGGGTTAAGGAAATAGCCATGCTTTTTCGCATTATTCTCTGCACGGCGTTTGATATTCTCTAAGCTGGTCATAGACCCAACGCCTTCTTTATCTCATCCTTCTTGAACCCAGTAATAATTGTCTTATCGTCAATAATAATGGTCGGAAATGCTAAACGGGATCCCCGCTTCTTGATATCCTGATGAATGGTTTCCCGTTCATCTGGGGTTATTTTGTCAACATCAATATACTCATACGCGATGTCTGAATCTCGGAGGTACGCTTTTGTCATCTTACACCAGCCACAGGTGCTCAAAGCATACAAAAGCACTTGGTGCTTATCTATCGCGCCTTTTACTTTTACACGATCCATCGTTGAGAAATCCTCCGCTCCCCCTTGTGTCAACGCTTTAAAAGGATTATCAACTTGCGGATGTCATCAGAACGTAGGATGTTTAAGGCTAGGAAACTCGATAAATTGAAAAAATAGAAAGTGGACACTAGCAGGAAACTTGAAGGAGTGTAAGTTTTGTGAAGTTTGAACTCATCAACTCGCCGGGAATCGCCCATAATAGCTATTTCCTTGCCGATAAAGGTGAAGCCTTCGTTGTCGATCCACGGCGAGATGCGAATATCTACCTTGAACTGGCAAAGAAAGCCTGTGCGGATATCATTTACATTTTTGAAACCCATCGCAACGAGGACTATGCTATAGGCTCCTTGGAATTACAAAATCTCATAGGTGCAGAAATCGCTCATAGTCGTCAAACCCCTTTCAAGTATGGGGAGCACAGGGTGAAAGATGGTGATACGTTCACAATCAGCAGATTTCGAGTTGACTCGCTTTACACACCTGGGCATACAAATGATAGCATCTGTTATTCCGTAACTGACACAGCAAGTAGTAATAAGCCCTTTATGGTCTTCACGGGTGATACGTTATTTGTTGGTGATATTGGTCGGACGGATCTTCCTGGACTTGATATTTGGAGGGAAATGACGGAGAAACAATATCATAGCCTTCACGAGAAGCTCCTCCCCCTCGGTGACGATGTCATCATCTATCCCTCGCATGGTGCGGGATCTATTTGTGGTCATGCACTCAGTGACCGCAATTTTAGCACAATTGGATACGAACGCCACCACAATCATGTCTTGCAACTTGACAAAGATGCATTCATCGAACATGTCATGAGTATTAAACTCCGCCGTCCACCCTATTTCCGGAAAATGGAAGAATATAACCTGAACGGACCTCCCCTTCTTCAAGATGCCCCCGTTCCACGGGCTTTGACAGTTCCCGAATTTGAGAAAGCCATGGAGAAATCCAAAACCATCGTGGTGGACACACGGAATCCCGATGCCTATGCGGCGTCACATCTGCCAGGCTCATTGAGTATTTGGCTTAATGGATTATCGTACTATCCTGGCTGGGTACTAACTCATGACCAAGAGGTTCTCCTCGTATTGGAACGCACCGAAGACGTCGAAACAGCTAAACCGTTTCTTTGGCGACTCGGCTATGATAACATCATCGGGTACCTGTGTCCGGGGATTGACGCTTGGCGAAACAAAGGGAAACCAACAGAGCAAATTGGTGCGATTACAGCAACTCAGTTGAAAGAAAAACTCGAAAGAGACGAACTCTTTCTCATCGATGTTCGTGAAACCTACGAATGTGAAGCAGGATTCGTCGATGGCTCGAAATACATCTATGTCGGCGAACTCGCCAACCATGTCAATGAGCTTCCACGAGATAAACCCTTAGCTACATCGTGTGGTTGGGGAGGTCGAGGGAGCCTTGCTGCTAGTATTTTGCGAAAACACGGATTCACTGACGTTTCGAATACGTTGGGAGGGCTGAACGCCTGGCATGCACTAGATTATCCTCTTGTGGAGGACTTGTGCATCGAATAATTGTGAACCAACAAAATACCGGTGAAGTCTTTTTCCCAATAATTGATAAAATCATCTTGCTGCATCAGTTTTCAAGATTCAATTAGGGGATGAAATAGCCCCAGACAAAAGCTAGAATTGCTACGGCAGTAGTAACGAGTAATATTATTGGAAGTGCCTTTCGCAGAACCTGACCCTCTATGTCTTTTGCATCAATTACTGCGGCGGCGTTCTGCAACTTGGCCGGAGACAGGACGCTAGCGAGGCCACCACCAATTCCTGAACTAGCGCCTACTATCAGTGGTTGGGCATTAATTGCACTTGCAGTGAGTTGATGGTAGGGCTGAAACATAACGATAGTAGACGTTTCGCTACCACTCACAAAGCCACCAAGAAGACCTAGAAAGGCGGCAGTCAATGGGTAAAAAGGCCCAAACGTGTTTGCAGTTACTATAGAGAGGACAAACACCATGTTCCATGCGTCAATTCGAATCCAAGATCCGTCAGAAGCGAGGACATTTCCCGAATAGATCATGATGTAGGCAAGGGCGAAGAAAATGGCTGCTGAGACGAAGGGTCGCCATACACGTCGAACCCAAGTAGACATAGTGTCTCGAACTTCTTGTCGAAACCTGGGAGTTTCCTTTTGAGATCGGGCATAAAGTGCGTCTATTAGAATCGCTAGGATGGTGGCGATGAGAACCCAAAAATATGCGTTCCAAAGAAATCTCGTATTCAACGTTATAATTCCAATAGTGATAGGAAAGGTCAGGACATTGAACAGTAGATTGTAAATTGGCGGAACAAGGTTCACGATGAAACAGAAGATGATTAGAATCAGCCAAGGAGTCATTGCACGGAGAAGTCCCATCGACTGAATGACAGGCTGGTCCTCCTCTGTGAGTATTGATTTATCCACAAGGGGCAGTCCCCGAAGTTTGGAGTATGACAACATGGCAACAATAACTGCAAGTCCTGCAAAGATGTTGGTTAGCGTTGTAAAGCCCACCCAGATGAGATTACACAAGTAGCAGGTTAGACCAGCGACAATCCCGGTAACGAATGCTAACAAAAGGGCTTCCCTGTTGAAGAGAAGTTTTCGACCCCCTGCTAGCCAAAGCATTGCCAAAGCAATTCCCGTAGCGACGATGGGCATGTACAACGAGAAGATGTGTCCTGACATGTACAATGGTTCAACGCCCGGATACCGTGTGGTCCAATACGCGTCTGGGACCGCATCTGAAAAGACTAATACCGGAATTCCAAGGAGCGCATACGTTGTGAGGGGATCATATCCTATCGAGGGTAACATTACTGCAACTAGCGGAGAGAAGCCCATGGCAAGCATTACGGGTGGAAGCATACTGACAGGAGTAGCCCCCAACCCAACGAGAAAAAGCCCAAGTCCCACGTTAATGAGCATTATTTGAATTGCCTTCCTCCCCGACCCTAAGGTCTTAAAGAAAGCCGTGATACGGGCGAGAGCACCCGTTCGAACCATGTAGGTTATCATCAGGATTGAGGTGACGACCATGAGTGAAATGGGGAAGGATGCGACGATACCAGCAATGCTGGACACAACGGCGATTAATGGATTAGTGCCAAAGAAGAGAATTGAGATGAAAAACCCCAACCCAAAGGCGACCACTCCCACTTTGTCTGCTGACCATCGACGAACTGCCAACAAGTATAAGGCGACGATAATTGGTAGTAAAATCAGGAGTGTCCCAAGAAGCGGCACTGTTTCAATTATTGGGGCAAAGACCATAATCCTCATCCTAGGTATTTTGGAAGAAAGTAGTTTCCCCATTGAGGATTTCTCTTTAAATAACTACTACAAAGTCAAGGCGGATCTCTCCGAATATAAAAAGTCCAATGTTTATTTAAGGAAGAGACTGGGCAAATTTCAACCACGTGATTTCTATGCCTGATCAACCCCCCTGGTTACGCATACTAGACATTATCCTTGGAGTAATCGCCATTGTATTCGGAGCACTATTGTTTATCCTACCCTCATTCATTATCGCCTATGGAATCGGTTTCATTCTCGGAATTGGTCTAATCATTCTAGGACTCTGGCAAATCATCAAAATCCTAATCGCTCAGGACATCGAGATGAACGCTCGAATCATAAGTATCATTATTGGTATCATGATGATCATTTTCGGTGGATTATTCATTGTAGCACCTACATTCTTCCCCACAATTCTCGTGTTACTTCTCTCTGGAGCTATCCTAATTGTTGGAATATTCCTTTTAGTGCAGGGTGCAATGGGTAAAGAAATGAAGCAATGGATTAGGATTCTCTATTTCCTCTTTGGTATTATTGCAATTGGTATTACAATTCCTGCATTTGTGTTCCCCATGACTTGGGGTCTTGACCTTGTTTCTATTGCAGTCTCAATCGCCTTAGTCTTCTTTGGAGCCCTCCGTCTCATAGTTGGAATTACAGGCGACTACACCTAAACCCTCATTCATTTACAACCGTCAACCTATTTGGAAATTGGATTCAACCTAGTCCAATCCATTCTCTTCTTTCTTTAGTCAATGAACTCTCAAATCTCTTGGAAACCTTTACTTTCCATAAAGAACAAAAGGATATGGAACGCCAGTCCCAATAATTCTTGGAAATCCTGGGGGTCACGTGATTTGACCGAAAAATTCGATATCATTGTTGTTGGTGCTGGAATTCTGGGAGTAGCAAGTGCTTACTATCTTCAGAAAAACAACCCCAACAAATCAATCCTTCTTGTTGACAGTCAACCGGATGCTGGACAAGCCAACACTGCGATGAGTGCAGCCGCTATTCGAAACATGTTCTCCTCCTCAACGAATCAACTTCTCACCGATACCAGTATTGACTTTTTCCGACATATCCAAGAAGACCTCGATTTTGACCTGACACTGCATTTTTGTGGATACCTTTGGCTTCTCAGCGAACGACAGTTCAAAGAGCCCTCGGTGCAAACCTGGATGCAACGTATGGAAGCCAACAACATCGCCTACCGAGTAATCGAAAAATCAGAACTTCAGAAACTCATCCCTGGACTAGTCACCGATTTTTCTGGAGATGAAGAAGCTGAACTCATGAACTTGAACAATGTTGACTATGCGCTCTTCGGTGCCGAATGCGGCGTTCTGGACCCCAGCCTTCTTGTCCAATTCTACAAAGACGAATTTCTTAAACTCACCAAAGTCAAACCCCGCTTTAACCTCCATGTGGAACAACTTCTCCTTGAGGCACAACCCGGTCTTGGACTACCCGGTGAACCACTCGTTTGGCAAAACAAGCTAGTTACCGGTATCAAAACTAAACAAGGAGAAATTCACGCCGATAAAATCGTGGTAGCTGTGGGACCATGGACGAACACCCTATTGGATCCCGTCGGTATCCCAAGCTATGTGAAAGCCAAGAAACGTCAACTCTTCATGGTTGCAGCTAGTGACCATCAACCCCTTGAAGAAATCCTCTTTGCTAAAGGGTTCAGCAAAACGGGCTTCATACCGTTTACAATTCTTCCATCCGGAGGCGTTTACCTGCGTGGCGTACCTGAGGAAAAATCGTTCTGGATTGGGTGCGCGGATAAGGTAGGTCGCACATACAAGTATACTATGGAGGAAGACGATTACAATGCGGAACGAGCTTATTACGAACAGAGTGTCTATCCTGTATTGAGTAAATACTTCCCTGCTTTCAGTAATGCCCGGCCTGGTAATATGTGGGCTGGGGATTATGCCTACTCGGTTGATGCCATTCCTCTGGTATATGAGCATTCAGGGGTGATTGTTGTGACTGGCGCGAGTGGTTCTGGAATCATGAAAGCCGATGCTTTAGGGCGAATCACCGATGCATTGTACCGTGGCGAGTCAGAAGCTGAATTATATGGTGGTCGAAAAATGTCATCAAAAGCACTAGGTCTCGTTAATCGAGATGTGGAAGTCGAGAGTGTTCTAATTTAGTGTCTCCACGGTTGAATAATAAAAGACTTTGAAATTCTGTTGAAATACGGTGAGAGCATGAAAGAGCTCGTTCTTGTGCGTCATGGAGAATCAGAACATCATGTACAGGGTTTGACTGGCGGTTGGACGAACACGGGACTTACGGATCTGGGGATAAAACAAGCTGAACTAACAGGAAATCGGCTACAATCCTTTGTTCTTGGTCGAACTCCCATTCTATATGCAAGTGATTTGGAACGGGCAGTTGAGACGGCTCAAATCATTGGGAAAATTCTCGGGATCACGCCACTTTATGATGAGGCTTTACGAGAACTAAATTGGGGAATTGCAATTGACATGACTTTAGAAGAGACTCAAAAGTTAGAATTGCCAAAGACCAAACCTCTGATTGATTGGGTTCCCTTTACTGGAGCTGAAAGTCGACGGATGCTCTATGAACGCCTCGCAAAGTTTCTCAACAAAATTGATGAAAAACGGGAAGAACTCGTAGTCATAGTTAGCCACGGGAATGCAATAAGATCCTGTATCTATTGGTGGCTTGAAATCCCCGTGACGAAGCAATCACAGTTTGACTTTGACATTGATACATGCAGCATTACTCATCTACGCATCAATGACTGGGAGGAAAAAACTCTCTCAGTGCTGAACAGTTCAGACCATCTCCTCCCATTGAGATCTGACAAATAGTTACAAGCGTCTGAAATTGGTCATCCTGAGGGTGTTTCGTTGTGCGTTACCGCAAGCTTTTTAGGAATCACATCGGGTACGACCCTTTATCCTCTTTGAGGGTGAAAGATTGTGCGACGCCGAATCCTGAGTACCTCGTTTCTCATCCTTTTGGTGGCATTACCACTTTTACCACCCCTATTCGGGGCTCAACCAACAGCTCCTGCAGTGGTTTCTGGAGGTCCGGTCGTTCCTGCAGAGTATGATTTGAACGCCACGGATCCCCTTATCACCTACGAACCTTACACACCTGACACCCCAGATGGGAACTCTTCGTTACTTGATGTCGTTGTAGAAGAGGTCATTGCTAGGGATCATGGCGTATGTCAAGATGGCGATCTGCTCCTTCACAAATTTGGTATTTACTTCGATGAAAATTCATCCATAGTGTTTGAAGATGATCTCCAATACATTGATGGAACCGGATGGGCCGCGCTAAATTATAGCCTGTTTCCATCGAACCTAAATTATTCAGTGTATAAGGTAAGATGCCGGTTTGAATACAATGCATCGGGAGATATCTGGACTGAAACGACAGGCTGGTCCACATCTTTCGATTATCAGCACTACCTGACAATTGGGGATCCCGATTTCACATACATCGGAGATACATCAGATACCATTGATGTTTGGGTAGAATACATTGCCAGTACAGTATGGGGGACGCTGAATCAGGTCAGTAATAACACCATTGGTTTTGAGGAAGCAGATGCACCCACCAATGTCACGGAATTCCATTTTGTACTCCAGTACAATATAACTTCAACATATTGGGAAGTACACGAACTCAATATCTCCACGTTAATCCCCAATGAATCCTACAGAATTGTGGTTTCCGCCAATTACTCCATCCGCCTCCCCCAACAATATGGAACAAGTGCGAAATCAGACGCATTCACCTTCAAGGGTCCCTATATCCGGATTGCTAGACCTATTATCAGCTACATTGGTCGNGACGTGCAGACTCTGAACATCACGGTTTCATGGGTATGGCATTCCATCTTTGGGAACCTCACTGATACGGACGTAAGCATCCAAAACTTCAGTATTTACCTCCTTGGTGATGTGACTCCTGCCGTTAACACCACCTTGAACTGGAATGGAGTCGGGAGTTACTGGTTTGTTGAAAATTTGAATATCAGTTATTATATCGAACAAGGATCACTTTCGATTGGGGAATACTATCGGGTGTCAACCTTCTTCCACTCAATAGGCGCTAGCAATCGGACTGCTGTTAATGCTACGAGCCTCTTCTCCGAATCCTTCCTCATTGACCGGGATCCACCAAATGTCACCCTCTCTGTTACGAACCCCTATCCTGCTTCTGATACCGACTTTGTCGAGGTGACAGGAGAACTCACCGACGATGCATTAATTCACACAGCAATATGTAGCTACCTTGATCCCATTCAGAGTATTTGGATCAACCTCACTATGCGTGGGTCGCGAAGCAAACTCGCCAATTATACGACAACTATTCCACCATTTCCGGAACAAGAGCTTGTTCAGTATCGAATCTACGTTAATGACACACAAGATGCCTGGTACACATCAACCATCTTTTCATATACCGTTGCTGATAGACCACCTGCAATAAGCTTCGTATCATTTCTCCCCGCCAACCCCACCGATGAGAACACTGTTACTATGAATGCCACGGTGATAGACGGTTCCGGAGTAAGCAGTGTGCAACTCTACTACTCATTCGATGGAATCAACTTTCTCTCCCCCCTCGAGATGGTACACATCGGCGATTCAATCTATCAAGCAGTCATCCCATCCTACCCACTAAGGATGCCGAATTACCAGTTCGAATCAGCCTACTTCTACATTAATGCCACAGACACTCTTGACAACACAGGACGAACAACGACCTTTGCCTATATAATTCAAGGGTCGTTAATCGGCCTTGATCCAGCATTGAGTCTGTTACTATTGAGTGCTGTGGCTCTAGTCGTTGTTGTCTTTATCGTCCTGTTCAAAATCTATGAACGCTACTAGGTTCGACAACTTCTCTTCGAGGAGTTGTCTCTTCATTATTTTTTTGACAGATTCAGAGATTTACCTTTACGCAATGTTAGCCAATTAGCGACTTAAGGGCACAAAACCTTTTTAATAAATCATCACGAACTTGAATTTAAGGCAGAGACGGTGTGAAAGCAGGGGAATGAAACA
>JGI2171J19970_10002297_pt1 | contig 10522 bp, 16 predicted proteins | sample DeeMarSWOR324_28_FD_19970 | JGI IMG/M metagenome (IMG submission 19970) | reverse complement strand
TAATTTATATTATTAAAAAAATCTTTCAATAATTGACATATACCATTTTTTCTATTTTTATCATTTTTACTATTTGTAACACCAATAGAACAATATGGAATGTTCATCCATAAGCCATATCTTAATTCCTTTTTAAATATCATATGTTTACATAATCTGCATGAAATTATTTTATTTTCTTTTTTCATTTTCAAGACCTCGACACAAACTTATATAACTTACAAGTTAATATACCTTTCTACCCGATTTCTCCATATTTCAAGACTTCGACATCTTGTTTTAAGAGATTTCGGGTTGTTATTTTAATTTATATTTAATTGTTATGAATATATCTATCCAACCATATATCCATAACGGCGATAATGAAATTAGTAACACTATCATTATTTCATTAAACATTTGTTTTTCCCTTTTTCATATATTTAATTTTTGCAAATTCTAAACCTAATTTTATATATTTAGATTGATATGTTTCCATAAACATCTATTTCACCTTAATTTTTAGATTGAATTTCTAATTTACTATTGTTATTATTCCAATCTAATCTAGCTTTACATCTAGGACATGACTTAGGATTTTCCTTCCGTGATTCCCATTCATATCCACATTTAACACACTTCATAATAATAGTAATAGTAACCAGTCTATTTATAGTTTATGATATTATCCAAACTCATCAATGCCATACGTTTTAAACCCTCACTAGTACTACCAGCATTATGAATACCAAACAAAACATTACTACAACCAAACAGACCACTATGCAGAGGCAATGGTTCCTCCTCGAAAACATCCAGCACTATATATTTAAAACGCCTATGATACAACAACATATCCCTAGTATTAACAACTCGTCCACGACTTGTATTAATCAGAACAATATCCTTCTTCATCCTAAGGATAACATCCTTATTAATCAGATGGATACTAGATGGATTAAGATCAACATGTAAAGTTATAATATCAGACTGTTCTAATAATGTATCAAAAAGACAGTTACTACGACTTGGTATAATATCATAATGTAATATGTCCATATCAAGTTTAGAACATAGATGTCCAACAGTTTTTCCTATACCACCATATCCTATAATGCCAAGAGTTTTACCCTCTATAGTGTTACCGATTATCCGATCCCATAATCCAAGTCTACAGTTACTATCCAACATTTTTAGATGACGTTGACACATGATGATATAACCAACTACCAGCTCAGCTATCGACCTATCAAGACATCCACGGCAATCACCAACTGGTACAACACCTTTTATAATGTTATCAGTACCATGACCACAACGGCTGATCATCTTCAAGCATTTAGCTTTCTTTAATATCTCTTTTGTATATGGTTCACTACCTGCGATGATATAATTACAATCATAAAGTAGAGTGGTATAATTGTTTTTATCAGCATATATGATCCTATAATTTGGTATATGTTTTGGTAGAAACATTTTTGCAACACTGCTGACGATTAGTATTGTTTCTACCATCTGTTGAAACCCATACCTTCCAATGCACGTGATTCTATTTCATAACGACTAACTGTATGAAGGATGCTTTCATTATGCAGATGTTCCACTATACTACATGGTTCATAAACAATATGATAACCCTGGTTTATACATTGTTTAGCCCAGAGTACATCTTCCTGCGCTATGATGTTTTCATCAAACTGTATCTGTTTCCATATTTTTTTATCTATCATACTTGAACCATTGTTAAAAAGTGGGCTATGATGCTGCACTATTCTCTCATTACCATATATATGAAGGAAGTTACGGTATTCCACAGGGTTAGTAAGCTGATGTGGTATCTGACGGCTGTATACACCTGCGACTTTGTTATCTTTAAAATGTTTCCACATATGATATAGATATTCTTTACTATTTGGGTAGCAATGACTACTAATTATACAGATATATCTATTTGTGGTTTTCCTGATACCAATGTTTAATGCTTTACCATATGTAAAAGGATTAGGACATTGAACAGTTACAGCATTGTACATATCTGCTATTGTCTTAGTGTTATCATCGCTATGGCTGTCTACTATTATTATCTCTGTTTTAATTGTTTGTTTCTTAAGTCTTTTAAGGCATTCCTTGAGATGTTCTGCTTCGTTACGTGTACGAATAACTACACTAATCATGTTTTGTTACATCTCCACAGATAATTTTGATGTTATACCACAATCAATAGTGATACTAGAACCAGTGATACTCCTATTATTTATCAACATATCAACCAGCCCTATAATATCCTTAACATCCACAAGTCTCCTAAGAGGTATACGACCAACCTGTTCTTTATCAAAAGGTAACATACCCGTGCGTACAGGTCCTAGATCTATAATGTTACATCGTATATCACGACATGATAACTCAACAGCGAGACTATGTGTAAAACCTTTCATACCCGCCTTAGTCATACTATAAATACTATAATTCATCAGACTACCATTGCTATGTATACTACCAATGCTTATGATACATCCCTTAGTAATTGTGAGATTAGGGAGGAATAAACGTATCATGTTCAACATGGTTTTAAGATTACCATCTATCATATAATCTATATCATCCTTAGTGAATGCTTGAAAAGGTTTACGGATACATACACCTGCACAGTTGATGATTGTATCTACAGGTATATGCTCGATACATGCAAGTTTATATTTCAACTGTTCATAATCTGATATATCCACGTTAAAAACATTATCCACATTTTTAATATTTTTTTTATCAACACCATATATCTTATATTCTTTATGTTGTTGATAATATGTGAACAACTGTTTTCCTATACCATCTGCACAACCAGTTATAATAATAGTTTTCATATCTTCAAAACCTCCTTAGTTATATTAGTAGGAGTCCAACTGATTACTCCTAACATTGTTCCAATATATAATGTTAAAACAATCATAGTTACAATTAAGATTATAAAAAGGATATGCCATATGTTTTTTTTAAACCATTCCTTTATCATTTCTTCATCCTATACTCTACATATTTAAGATCACTTGGTGTATCAACACTATAGGTAACATGTTCTGTGTATACCATTTTGATTTTGATACCATTTTCCAATAGACGGTTCATATCTACGGATTCAAAACGTTCACATGGTGTCTCATTTATAGATGAGAATAACTTTAAAACATCTATTTTGAAACCTATGATACATACTTGTTTTAAAAGTTTTTTACAATTATATGGTATGTCAAATCTGCTGAAATACATAGCGTTACTATCTTTATCTACTACTACTTTAACCTCATTCTTATCACTATCATTAATGTTTAGATGTGACATAAGGTTAGTGACTTTGATGTTGGTATCAACTATTAATGGTCTAAGTGCTTGTTCTATCATCATAGGGGTAACCATGGGTTCATCACCCTGTATCATAACTGCTATATCAAAATGTTTACCCATGGTATGTTCCAGGTTTAAAACTGCTTCTGCACATTGGTTACTAGCTCTGTAATGTTTATCACTAGTTGCAATAGTTTTTCCACCAAATTTTTTTACACAATCCATTATCTCTTTGTCACCTGTTGCAACATATAATTCATCTAGTTGACTGCATCGTTTACTATTTTCATATACATGTTGAACCATAGGTTTACCATTTATTTTTGCTAATGGTTTACCAGGGAAACGACTGCTATTCATACGTTCAGGTATAAGACCAACAATCCTCACCATAACCATATCACTCCTTATAACAACTATTTATAATATTTACATAACGACCTAATACATCCTTATCTGGATAATCAACAACCTCACGAAGAAAAGTATTACGTGCATCCATATTATAAAAACTATTCATACCACCAACCAGACGGGATAATGTATTATAAAACTTATCACGACAATCCATCAGACAATTCTCCATATAATAACCAATAGTACTCTTATTGCAATGAAGGTAATCCATACATAACACAGGGATGTTTTTCTTAACAGCCTCCCAAGTCATACTTGTACCAATATCCACCACAATATCACACCAACGCAGTAGACTACTAGGGTTACAATCACCATAGACAAAACAAATATTACCCAGGTTTTTAAACATAGGATATTTATTCAACAGACGGTTAATAACAATATCACTATTACGACTACGTGCATGACCCTTAACCACTAGATATACATTAGGATGGTTTAATATCATTTTAATACTTCGACCTACCTCATCCCAATCAACAGGGTAACACTGGTTACGAAGGAACATTACAACACGTAACCCAGTATGTTTATTAGGATAACATATTAGATGTTTATCATAGAAATCCATCCATTCATCACAATAACGACAGCTACCTAACATCTTAACCTTACCATCATCTACATGTTTTTTATAACGCCTACCAGTGATCCAGTTAGGGACTATGATATAGTCAAAAACATTGAAACATCTACGTCTATCAAAACCATCGTAACCTAGTTCATCTATGGTTTCAAGCTCATTGATATATGGGGCATCACCATGAGGGAGACTTAACACCTTATAACCATGTCTATGTGCATGTTGTATCATACTGTTTGTAAAATAGTTCATAACCCAATCGAAAACCACGACACCATCTTCACTGTTGAAAACCTGATCAGCTATATTTTTTATAACATGGTCAACNTTGTTTNTAATATAGTTATATCTATTTGTATATCTATCCATCCTCTGATAATATTTCTTATAAAAANATAGATACAAACAGTTTATATGTGTTATAGTTACCTTACCCATTTTTTTAAGCAGGTTCAACCTATAGTCATATATATATTTTTTATCAGAGACCAATAGTATATCAACAGGTATATCAGTAGTTTTTAACCATTTCCAAACGACAGGTGTGATATGATCTATATCATTATTATGACGTAGGAATACATACAGCTTCTTAGTCATTATTTTTATAACCTCTTTTGAGTACGGTCCTTATAAAACTTTAACAGATGCTTAGGGAAATCTTTACGTGGTACAAAACCACGGTCCATCCAACCAACAAAACGATCAATACAATCCTGATAATATTTCTTACGACCTGGATCAGTTTCCAAATCACGGATACCCTCCAACACTGGTATCCATAGGTTACGATATACAACCTCCTCCCAAGGACCAAAATAGTTCACAGCATACGGGTTGAAATATTTTTCAGCCTCAGCCTCAGTACGATACATCTGCAACCAATGAAGATACATATGAGCAAGGAACAAACCCACACCTAAATTGATACCAAACACAATAGGAATACCAATATATGGATGAGGAAAACGATGACTAACATAAGGATAGATACTAACAGCTATATTAAAAAACAAAAGTATCATGCTACCTACAGGTGCAACTTTTTTAAGTTTAACATACTGCACGTTGAACAAACGCCTCCATCGTTCCTGACTTTTATCAACAACTATCTCATTCATGTAACACCTTCAAATAGTTCCTATACCAATCAGGGTTATCAGATAGACTCATGATTTTACATGGGACACCCAACACGAGGCTATTACTAGGAACATCCCTATCAACCTTAGTGAAACTACCAATAACAACATTGTTACCAATGGTGATACCACCAACTATCATGACAAAAGGATAAATACAACAGTTACTACCAATAACTGGTACACCCTTTTTACTCCCGTACTGTTCACCAATAGTTACACAATGATAAATATCACAATTTTCACCTATCACGACACCCTTGCCAATAATGGTACCAATACCCTGATGATGAATACAAGTACTACGAGGTAGTTTTGGATATATATCAGCATACCTATAACGTTTCATATTATTATTTCCTCATCTTTATTTGAATATACACGACCACAATGCATACATACAAAACATTTGGTTTTAACATCCTGAATAACGTTATTATTATTCTTACAAAAAGGACAAACAGGATAAACAATATCATTATTTTTATTATTCCTGAAATGTTTGAAATAAGTAATACCAACAATACATGCAGTTATAAAAGATAAACATGCCCAGAATAAAAAAACATTATCCCAACCACCAGTCTCCAATACCAAAAATGGTACAACCAACCCTATAAGAAATGTACCTATATATCCCATGCCATCAATAAAACCAGTAGATGATGCAACCACAGATTCCTTCCTGAATCGACTGGGGAGAGTACAAACAAGGAATACATGAGGACCATAAAGAAATGCACTACTAACCAATAATAATACTACAGCGGTTATTGGATCAACAAAAGGAAATAATAACCATATGATACCCATAGATGTTAAAAATATTATACTTATAAGATCCTTATTAAGAGGTATACGATTATAAGATAATGTACCAATTATACCAGCGATAGGTATAAGCGCTACTTTAAAAGCATCAAAACCAAAGAACTCTACAATAGGTATATTACCTGTTTGCACGAGATATACAAAAAACCATGTTAATACACCATAACGTACCATGTTTAAAAACAATAACGAAACACCACTTAACATGATAGGTAACGTTAATGTCATCTTAATCTGTTTTTTAACACTATGAACAGGTATGAACTGTTTACGAGGTTTAGTGAAATATAATGTGATACCACGTGTTATAAGTACTACTGATGCAACCCAGAAACCTGCTCTCCAACCCCAGATTGATACTGCAAATGCTGATACTAAAAATGTTACTGCAGTGCCAAACTGATATGAACACCCCAGTATCGTAGTAGAACGATCACGATCTATATCATTAAGTTGAATCTCAGAGTTAGCACGTACTACACTTGACCAGCCCATAGCCTGGAAGAAACCATCAGATGTTTCTAAGATTATTAAAACAACTAAATATCCTCCTAAGAAACCCATAAGCATATTAGCTATTCCACTGAGACAGAGACCAAATGCTATATAGATAAAAGGGTTGAAACGTTCAGATATTTGACCATGTAGAAACTGACCGATAGCATAACTAGCGAAAAAACCACTAGCTACAAAACCTACATAATACATATTCCAATCAGTGAACACTATTAACAATGCAGCCATCACTATCGACAGGTTCACCTTACCGAAATATGTCAACGCATATGTACTCCATATATTCCAAAATTGTTTATTCATATTATTTTTCCCACCATATATTCATGTTTTTATTTTACATAGGGGCAATGTCCCTATGTTTTTCCCCTTATCTTTTTTTTAATATTAGATGAAGATTGATAAGGATAATAAGGAGTTACAATAACCTTACCGTTAATCGATTCCATATACTCCCTAACTTTTTGTATATCATCAATATTATGACTCTCTGATTCCATACATATATCAGGTTGAAATAGTTTTAAATTTGGAATAGGTGAATATGTTTTCTGTGGTACCACTAAGTCTACATATTTTAAATCCTGTGCTAAACCCATCCGTTCATCAAAACTAAGTATAGGTTTTTTTTGTTTTTTTTCAAGTACTGCTTCTTTTGTGAGTATACCTACAATTGATCTTCCATCTTCACCAGCTATTCTTTTAGCATTATACATCTGTAAACGATGACCTCTATGTGCTATATCAAAAACATAATAACTATAGACGGTTTTACTCATTTCTTTATCATCTCTTTTTTACAGATTGTTTTATCATCATATATAAACTTCCAGTTTTTAACAGGTATCGTCCATTTGCCATAACGTAATTTTAAATAACCAGCTGTATCATCAGGTATTAAAAAATCCATGTTCATATAATTATGATGTTTCAATTTTGAAAAAAAACCTTTTGGTATTCTACTAAGTATCCTACTGCTACCATGTTTTATATATAAAATATAGAGATGTTTAATTATGAAATCTAAGATGCATCCTACTATGTTATCATCATGGTTATTCCAAAACTGTATATAATAATCATTTTGTTTTTCATAGATATTTATATCAAATTTTAAACCATTTTTTTTAAATTGTATGTTACATTCACTATGTATATTATCCATAGTGAAACCTTTTTGTTCAAACAATGGTAACAGTTCAATTATTTTAAAATAATCCTCTCTGAATATACCTATATCAAATTCTTTATCCCAACTGAGTAGATGATTATCTCGATATATACCTAGTAGTGTACCAAAATCTAACCAGTATAAAATATTATTACTATCAAGTATTTCTTTAAATGTCTTAATACTCATACTTTTTTCTCTCTTTCTTTAATTATTTCATTAATCTTTAGGACACCTTGTAAAAGATCTGCATTATCAATACAATATGCTAACTCTGATGTATCTTTAGGGAGACAGTAACCACTGAATGACCAGCCTGGTGATAGATACCGTGGGCTGCATCGTGGATCACATTTAATGATGTCCATAATTTTTGTAGGATTAATATCATATTTTTCACATATGAACTGTATCTGATTGGCAAAACTAATTTTAGTACTACCTAAAGCGTTTGCAACCAGTTTAATTAATACTGCTTCTTCTGGTTCAACTAAAAAAAACTTTGAATGATCATACCATGGGCAGATTTTTTTAATAATCCTAAAAAGTTTTTTATCAACCATACCTATAACGTTCATCTCAGGTTTAACAGTATCCTGGAAGGCTTTTTTTTCATAAAGCCATTCAGGGAAAACAATAATAGGAAAACTATATTTTTTAATAACATTGTTTATATATCCAATCCCAAGTGTACTTTTAATAATTACAATACCTTTATATTCCAATATAGATAAATGTTTTAATACTGAATCTACAATTGACATATCTAACCTTTGGGAGTTATTCATATTTGTTGGTACACATATAAACACAGCATCTTTTTCTTTAATTGAATACCAATCAAACTCGTTAGTATCCTTATCATAGCTTTCTACAATATTATGATAATATTTTAAAACATGATAAAGAGGTCGTCCTACTGTCCCAATCCCTACTACTCCTATTTTCATATTTTTTCATACCACCTGATCGTTCTTATAAGTCCATCATCTAAATCTACTATTGGTCTATATCCAAGTTTTTTAATTCTAGTAATATCAGCACATCTTCTATTTGTACTACCCCTCATAGGCTTTGATGTTATGATCCTTGTTTTAACATTCATTAATTTCATTATTTTTTTAATAAGGTCGAGTATCAATATCTCTTTGTCACTACCTATATTATATATTTCTTTGATTTTACCATGTCTTGTAATTATATCAATGGCTTTTATCATATCATCAATGTAACAAAAACTACGTGTTTCAGATCCATCGCTTTGTATCTTTAGATATTCATATTTTTTTTGTTTAATGTTTTTTAATTTTAAAATGTTTTCTGGTATTACGTGTCCTGTTCCCATACGTGGTCCATAAATATTATGGGGACGTATGATAATAGAATTTAGTCCACAGTTTAAAACAATGCTTTCACCAGCTATTTTACTAGTTGCATAGCTGAAACGTGGATTAAAAATATCATCTATGACTAATCTTACGTTTTCATCAGTAGGTATTTTTTTATCATGTTCACATGCATAGACTTCACTAGATGATGTAAAAATAAATTTACAGTTTTTATTGTTTTTTTTACAATAATCAATTATGTTAAATAATGATAATAAATTGATTTTAGATGTATCATATGGGTGTTCATAGAAATTTCTTGTACCATTAACAGCAGCTAAATGAAAAACTATATCATAATTATATCCTATATCATAAATAGTTTCTGTAAGGTTATGATTTATGAACTCTATGTTTTTATTATCTAGCAGCATTTTTAAATCTTTATCCATATTTCCACGATATAGATTGTCAATGATTGTTACATCATGATGTTTTTTTGTATAATATTTTGCTAAATAGAAACCTATGAAACCTGCACCACCTGTTATAAGAATTTTCATTTTATTATCCACCAGTCAGCATCACGACCTGTATAAAGATCCATGTTATGTTCACGTGTGTAATCATTCACTGCATGTACAACACCGCCATATCTACTACCATAATCATGACCACCAAGTATACCACCAGGTTTAACCTTAGGAAGATAAAGGGTTATATCTTTCATCACGTAATCATAACTATGATTACCATCGATGTATACGAAATCTAAACTATCATCATCAAACTTGTCATAAACTGCATCTGAATAGTTACGATAAAAAAGGACACGACTACCAAAACTTTTAAGATAACGAGTAGCATCATAAAACACGTTGTTACCTACAATGTTCTTCTTACGATACCCCCCCATATCTTCAGTGTAATCTTCATATGGGTCGATGCAATAAAGTTTCTGCATTGGTAAAACTAGTAACATTACTTTAGCGTTAAAACCATTCTGTGTACCTATCTCCACACCCAGTAGGTTTTTATGTTTATAGTTCTCAAGGATGTACCCTGTCATACCACGGATGAAATAATGAGGGACATAACGTTTACCCAGTCGTAGTAATCTATGTATTAGTTCATAATATATTTTATCTTTAAGATCAAACAGGTTTTTATTCCATGGTTCACCAATACTCTGAAAAGTCGTAGTCATAAT
>JGI2171J19970_10002296_pt1 | contig 10522 bp, 7 predicted proteins | sample DeeMarSWOR324_28_FD_19970 | JGI IMG/M metagenome (IMG submission 19970) | reverse complement strand
TGCAAACCACTCGATAATTCCATCAATAAAAACAAGCCGATGAACCCGAAAACAGTTGAATTAATTACTCTTGAACCCTTTACTTTCAAGCTATTTGCTAAATCGACTAGATTGCCTACTACAAACCCTCCAGCCGCAGAAGTAGCTGCAGCAAACAATAAAGAAAACCTTACACCATGTACGATTAAATAGAAAGTGGTGGCAAGCCATAGAAAGGCGAATAATTCTCCTAAACTAATTTTCTGTTTTTTCCAATATTTTATGATAATTATAACTGGTAAAAAAATGGCAAAATAAATGGATATACCTGTTCTACCTGCAACAGCGTAAAAACCAGATTGTGTAAATATATTTATAGGTTGTAATTCTGCTATTGAAACGTTCACTACCATTAAACCTCCGAGGAGCCAGCCAAAAACAAAATCTACTACATCAGTGATAGGATCTGGTCTTCCAGATATTATAGTCAACAAACTAGAACCCACAAAAAGGATTATCAAGGTGATGAAGTGTGGTTTGAATTTTTTAAAGTTCTCTTTAATAATCCCAAAAAAATTTAATTTCTTGTATTTAAGAATAACAGAAGAAAAAATAGATCCAACGAAATACATAACTATGAACAGAACTAACATGTAAAAAACATACCATGCTTGTGTCCACGAAAATGCAAAGAACCATAGGATAAATATAGAGAGGATGTAACTGAAGATTGTCCTTTTTTGTAACGCATAAAGAATCGAGAAGGTTGATGTAAACGTGAAGAAAACGACTAATGCATCGGTATCCATATAACCAGCCATTGAAACCCCTATTAGCGTTGGTGTTAAAACTGAAAAGAAGGCTGTAACTAATCCTCCCCATTTATTTGTAATTATCCTTCCTGTCAAGTAAGCAGGTATTGCGATTAATCCAGATATTATGGCCGGTGACCAGATGCCAAACCGCATGAAATTGATTGAAAAGAATAATGAAACTATTTTATAACTTATAGCAACCATGTATTCCCAACCAATTGGATCACCAAGTGGATTCGCCATTGGTCTACCAGGAGGGAAAAAACTCAAAAGGTCCCAATCAGCTGCTTTAAAATTATTATTCACGAGATATTCTGTATGTCTATAATACCACCAAGGATCATAATCCAACATTATTTTTGTGTTTACAGTTCCTAATCTAACATAAATGCCTAAATAAATTATGAAAATTAAAATAAGCCAATGAGCATTTTGTTTTAATAAATTACCTGTTATTTTCATATCAATCTACTTAGATATTTTACTTTAAGTTTTTATGTTAAATGCTACCACCAATCTTCTTACTTACTATAATACATGATGAACATGAAAATGGAAATAATATTTCAAAAATTTTATCCAACTTAGGAACTAATAGAGATAAAAAATCACCAAAAACACCATAGGATATTTTAAACAAGGGGTCATATACTTCTGGAGGTATGATATTACAAAAAATATATTTAACAATTTTAAAACCGGCCTGTTTGAATTGGTTAATATAAAAAGTCATAGAATAAGCTTTTGTGAGCGTGCCAAAAGTTTCCATTAAATATTTTTTAAAAAATATACTTGAAATTTTTCTAGTCAAACAAGTTATATTGGGTTCTATAACCCCCATGATATGTCTAGTGGTTCTGTAAGCTTCTAAAAGGCAGGTATGCACATTTTCAGAATGATGAAGCGCATCATAAGCAATAATTATATCAAAACTGTTAAGTTTAAATGGGAGGTTTTCCATATCGCCTACTACAAAACTCCCTTTTAATTTCTTTTTTTTGAATCTTCTCTTTGCTATTCTAATAATCTGTGATGATATATCAATCCCAATGATTTTCCCCCCGCTAATGGAGAGCCATTCGGATTCCATCCCACCTCCACAACCCAATATTAAAACCAATTTACCGCTTATCTTACCAATAATCGAAATTAAGAAATCAAATTTTCTTCTTCTTATAACATACTCTATTCGAGTTAACGGTTTATTTTCTTCATAAAATTCTAGTTTTGGCGTCATTTTAACATAAGCCATTTTTTCAAATTCTTTTATACTTGCCATAAAGAATGACCCTTTTTAAGTATTGTTAAAAATAATAAGTTATATTAATATTGATTTTATGGGAATGTTATCATTTTTAAAGATTTTTAAATCTAAATTTTTATATTCTCAATTCGTAACGGATGGTTAAAATGATAAAAACATCTCTTATAGGAGGGGGGTACTGGGGTTCTATATTATTGAACAATCTATGTTTTATTCCAGACATATCAATAGACTACGTGTTTGAACAGGATAAAACTCTATTAAAGTCCCTTTCTAAAAGATTCTCTTTCTTAAAAACCACAAAGTTTTCAACTGATTATAAAGAGTGTTTTTCTGATTCGGATGCGGTGATTATAGCTACCCCAGCTTCGACACATTTTAAAGTAGGTAAAGATTGTTTAAAGAATGATTTACACATTTTCATTGAAAAACCGATAACAGATAACGCTAAGTCTGCCCATGAACTTATGAAGTTAGGTGAGAGTAGAAATAAAAAAATATGTGTAGATCATGTTTTCTTGTATAACGCTGCAGTTTTACGTATCAAAGAACTCATAAATGCAGGGGAGTTAGGCGATATTTTTTATATAAAATCTGAACGCAAAGGATTGGGACCGAGAGTTAGAACCGATGTAAATATAATCTATGATTTTGCTCCACATGATATATCGATGATATTGTATTGGTTGAGGAAAAATGATGATTATGTTCTTCCTAATAGAATTTGGTCGACTGGAAAATCCTATATTGACAAACAAGAAGATGTGTCCTCGATAATATTAGAATTTCCGAACAATATTCAGGCTCATATATTTACGTCTTGGTACGCGCCTCAAAAAATTAGATTAACAGAAATTGCTGGAAGTAAAAAAATGATAATTTTTGATGATGTTCATTCTGACACTTTAATGACAATATACGATCAAAGATTTGTTAAGGCGCCACAACCAAATGGTTTGGGGTTTAAATGGATTACTCAAATAACCGGAAAGAAAATGCCACATCTGAATTATGGAGATCCGCTTAAAAATATTTTATCAGATTTCTTTGAATGTATCAAAAATAATAAAAAACTTAAAACAGATGCTTTGCAGGGTTTGAGAGTAGTTCAAATCCTAGATGCAGCGAATGAATCTTTAAAAAAAGGTGGAATACCTATAGATTTTAGTGAAAATTATGGAATCGATGAATGAACCAAAAAATATTTCATTACACAAAACATGTATAATCTCCAAAGATGTCAAATTAGGAGAAGAAAGTAAAATCGATCCATACGTGATACTCGGTTTTTCTACAGGACGTAAAATTAAAAAAACTGATTTAGAAATCGGTAAAAATGCTCATATACGTTCTCATTCGGTTATTTATCAAGGCTCCACAATAGGTGAGAACCTTGAAACAGGACATAACGTTATCATAAGAGAAGAGGTTAACATCGGTAACAATTGTAAGATTTGGTCTAATGTGTATATCGATTATCAGACTGTTATAGGGAATAATGTTCACATAATGGAAGGTGTTGAGATTTTCGAGCGAACACATATAGAAGATAATGTTTTCATTGGCCCCAATACTATTTTGATAAACAGTTTACACCCAGAATGCGAGTACGAAAAGGAGTGTATGGAGGGCCCGATTATTAAAAAAAATGCTAAGATTGGTGGAAATTGTGTAATTCTACCGAGAATTGTGATAGGCGAGAATTGTTTAATAGGGGCTGGCTCTGTAGTCACAAAGGATGTTCCGAAAAATTCAGTTGTTTTCGGTAATCCAGGGGAAATTTGTGGTTCAGTTTTTGACTTAGAATGTAAAACTAAAATAAACCCAACAGGTAAACCTTACAAAAAAATTAACTCTTGAATCAAAAGGTGAGAAAAATAAAAATACCGTTGTTCGATCCTACAAGAAATAAGGATGAGTTAGAAAAAATTAAGAATGTTGTTTTAGATGTAATAGACTCTGGTAGGTATATTGGTGGGGAACAGGTCAAAAAGTTTGAGAAAGAGTTTGCTAGTTACATTGGAGTTGAAGAATGTGTTGGTGTGAACTCTGGAACTGATGCTTTGATTGCAGCATGCAATTTATGCAATGTAAAAAATAAAGAATCTATCATCCCTGCGAATACTTTTGTTGCTACTTCTAACGCTACTATTTATGCAGGTGGTATACCAAAATTTGTTGATGCTGATCCAGAAATTTACAATATTGATACAAATTTAATTGAAAACAAAATTACTGCCAAAACAAAAATCATATTACCGGTTCATTTGTATGGGCATCCTGCAGATATAGAAAAAATATTAGAAATAGCAAGAGAGAGACATTTATTTGTAATCGAGGATTGTGCCCAAGCCCATGGTGCTAAATTTAAAGGGAAGAGAGTAGGTAGTTTTGGTGATGTTGGCTGTTTTAGTTTTTATCCTTCAAAAAATTTAGGCTGCTTAGGGGACGGTGGAATAGTAGCTACGAACAACAAAGAACTTGCTCAAAAAATTAGGATGTTTAGAGAATATGGACAAAGTAAGAAGTATCATCACGATGTGTTTGGAATAAACACAAGAATAGATTCGATTCAAGCAGCAGCATTAAGAATTAAGTTGAAGAATTTAGATGAAAAAAATGAAAAAAGAAGGAAATTAGTAGAAATTTATAAAGAGACCATTGAAGAAGCAAATCTTCTAAATCACATTAAATTACCAGTTGAAAAGAGTTGGGCATATCATGTTTATTATATTTTTGTTATAAGAGTTCCACAAAAATTCAGAGATCCATTGATAAATCATTTACAGGAAAATGGTGTTGGCGCACAAATTCATTACCCAATCCCAATACATAAACTAAAGGCCTATAACCATTATAGTAATGAGTCTTATCCCGTAACTGAAAGGCTTGCTAACGAGATAATATCTTTACCATTGTTTCCAGAATTAACTGATGAAGAAGTCTTTTATGTGATCGAACAAATAAAAAATTTCTTCGGAAGGGCTTCAATTTAAAAGATCTAAATGAAATCGTTGGTTGTCAGGTATTTGTAGATTTCTTCTGCTGCTAATCTGTTTCCGTTTTCGTTCCAGTGATAATGATTGCGTGAGTACAGGACTTTGCCTGTCTTGTTTATGTATTCCATAAATGGATGGAGTAAATGCAGGCAGTTGAGATCCTCTCTTTCACAGAAGTCTTTGATTCTATGGGTAGGGTATTCTAAATCCCATTCCATCTTTTTCATGTTTGGGTATCTTTCAAGCATCTTTGCCCAGATTGTTTCGTCAATATGAGAGGGGGCTATTGTGATTATAATAAGTTCGCTGTTCATGTTTTTGCAAAGGTTTTTTGCCAGCAGGATTATCTTTTCATTTATCAGAAAACTCTTATTAAATTCATCGTGGTCCTTCTGATATATATAGAAGGGTAGTGGGATATTGTCTGGAGTAGATGACAATTCAAGCTGCCATTTCTGGAACCGTTCTATCGATTGTAAGATATAACTCAGGAATTTTGATTTTTTCATGAGAGTTATAATTGGATTATCTTCAGTGTAATTTGTATGTATGATATTGGCTTTATCATTCGTGAACTCAATGTAAGGTCTACCATCATCAGAAATCATCAGGGCGGGATTCACGTCTTTTATGTCATTTTCAATCATTAGTGCGAATATTACAATATCTGGTTTATATATAGGGCCGTATTTTTTTAGGGTAAGATAATACTGAGCTGTGCCGTAGTCTGAGACACCAAAATTATAGACTTGTATGTTTGGGTTGATTTCTTGAAGTTTTTTTTCAAGTAGTCGGTGGGTTGAATTGGATGTGTCTGTATAAAAGCCCTCAATCATTGAATCACCGAAAAGAAATATCCTTTTTTCGTTATGTTTATCGACCGAGAACTCATCATCTGCGAAGCCATCTGAGTTCATTGTAAATCTGTGACAGAACCCCTCATTGCATTGATATGCGGTTTTATTGGGTATGTGTTTCCATCCCAATATCTTGTCACGCTGCCATAATTTTTGGTCTTTCATCGAGAGTTCAAGAATAAGGATGGGTAGGATTGTGACGAGAGCGACTAGTATTACCGTAAATATTGCGAATATCTTCTCATTCTTTTTCATCTTCCCGTCACCTTCCTCATCATGTCTTCGGAAAATAAGATTTAATCTTCTACTCTAGAATAGTATTTTGAGTGAACCCTGAACCAGTTACTAGCTTCTCCAAAAGCTATTCTCAACTCCTTGAATGAATGTATGTCTAAAAGTTTTCTCACTAAAGTAATCGGTCTGAAGTAAAATTCACGACTTGCCTTTTTTACTAGTTCGGCTATTTCTTCAGATGTAAGATCATCAGTTCTACAGACGCTAGTATAATTGAGTAAATCAAATTTACTCCAGTCGAGATGTTCGGGTTTTAGGTAACCTTTTTCAATAGCCCAGTAAAAAAATTCAGTACCTGGATAGGGTGTTGCTGGATAAAATGCAACATCGTCCAACGGTAATTCCTTAGCAAATTTAATAGTTTGAAGAGCACTCTCACAGGTTTCCCCAGGTAAACCTATGATAAAAAACCCAATAGTTTTTATGCCTAATATTCTACACATTTTAACTGTTTTTCTGATTCTATCTAAATTCAGATTCTTTTTCATTAACTTCAACATGCGTGATGATCCAGACTCGATTCCGAATGCTGTCTTATACATGCCGGCTTTTTTTAGTTTTTTTAGTAACGCAAAGTCTACAGAATCAGCTCTCATACCGTTAGGAAACCTGAAAACTATATCTAATCCTTTTTCAATAATGAGATCGCAAATCTTTTCTGCCCTTTCTTTGATTAAAGTAAAATTATCATCAACTATCAAGAATTCTTTTATTTTGTATTTTGATACTAAAAACTCCATTTCAGCAAGTACATTTTCAGGACTTCTGGCTCTAAAAGTTTGGCCATAAATTCTTTTACAAAATATACATTGGAATGGGCAACCTCTTGATGTAACGATACTAACCCAAGGTATTTTTTTTACATTACCAACTCCTATTATACTATAGAAATAATCCCTTTTATTGAAAAGATGATATGCAGGAAACGGTAATTCATCCAGATTTTTTATCAATTGACGTGATTCAGTATATTTAATTTCACCGTTATTTCTGAATGCTATACCTTTAACTTTATTTATGTTACTGTTATTTTCAAGTGATTTAACTAAATCTAAAAACGTGTATTCGCCCTCGCCTATGACGCAATAATCTATCTCTGGGTAGGATAAACATGACTCTGCGGCAACGGAAGGATGATGCCCACCAAAAACTATGGGGATGTCGGGATCTATTTCTTTAATTTGTTTCGCTGTATTTAAAGCTGAAGAAAATGTTTTAGTCATGGTGCTTATTCCCACGACATCACTGGATTTCAATTTTTTCAAGATTTTTTTATCTGAAAAGTTTAAGTCAATTATTGAAACATCTACATCATTCTTTTCTAAAACTGCAGCAAGATAACCGAAACCGATAGGGAAATGAATACATCTATCCAAGAATGGGGGCTGAATCAAGGTAACATGTGCCATAACAACACGGTTTTACTTGGATATACTATTATAAACTTTTAACGTTTTTCTAACTATAATTTCTGGTGAGTAATTGTTCTCTATGAATTCTATCGATTTTTTTGCGATTTTTTTTCTTTTTTTAGGATTGTCAATCAGATTATTAATTAAATTAAAAATATTGCCGACCAGTAATACTTTTTTTTCTATTTCTGGGTTATGATATGCTAAAAGTCTATCATCAACTTGATTCAAAATTGTTATACAACCACATCCCATAGCTTCTTTTGCTACAATACCTTGTCCAACGAAAATATCTATTTTGTTTAAATATTCGGGCATTTTTGAGTGAGAGATTTTTCCAACAGTTTCTAAATTATCAAATTCCTTAAAAGTCTTTTCTTGTGAAGGTTTATATGGTCCTATTAAAAGAAATCGAACATCCTTTTTTCTTCGGAATTTTCTAACCAAATCCATAAAAATATCGAGTCTTTTCGTTTTTGCATATAGTCTTCCTGCCATGCCGATTACAATTTTATTTCTTGATTTATTTTTAAAATGAGGTTTATGTGTCTTTATTGGGTAGGGTATGTAAACAGATTTTTTCTCTAAACCTAAAAGATAGAGATTTTTTAGGCTGTTAAGATCACACGCGATAATCCGATCATAAGGCATACTGAATTCAATTCTTTCAAATGTATAAAATAAAGCTGATACTATAGGGTTATAATATGTTTTCCATTTATGTAAAAATAAGTTGTGAACAGATATCAAATTTGGTATTTTAAAATAATATCCGATTAAACCTGAAGGTATGGACGCATGAAATGTATTTCCATGAATTAAATCAGGTTTGAATCGTCTTAGTGTATTTTTTATTGTAAAGATGCTTTTAAAATTAAAAAGAAAGCGAGAAGGCATCAAATTAACCCTTTGAATGGGTATGTCTTCGATGGTTTCAAATTTATTCGAGAAGCCACCACCAATAACAAATACTTTATGTCCAAGTTTTAGTAACTCTTTAACTAGTATATAACTGTATATTTCACTACCACCAGTAATTACGGGGTAAAAATATTCCTGTACGAATAAAATTTTCATTCTATCAATTCCTAAATCAAAATTAAATTATATCAACTTGACGGTATGCCTACCTTCAGAGATAATAAAATAATGATATTTTAAGTCATTAATTTTGAAGGGTTTTCCTTTTGTTTTTTTCTTATCTATATTCAGAAATGGTGTATCTCTCATAAAAAATCTAAATTTGAACGGCGTTTTAATAACAAATTTTTTACCTAATTTTGAAATTTTTATAGATGATCTTTTAAGCCACCAATTATAAAACTTTTTGAAATTTGTTTTCCAAATTTGTTTCGGTCTAGAGATTTCTAAAAAATATTGATGATATAACTTTGATTTTTCTAAAAAGATTGGATGGTAATTAACTGTTGTTATTTGATAATATTTCTCAATGCTTTCGTTTATAATTTTTTTCATATCCTTTAATTTAACGTTCCCAAAATTTTCTTGAAATTGGAATGGTATTTCATAAATTTTAAAGGGTAACCCATTCTTATCTAAGGGGATAAAAGGCAATCCGGTGCCAAACAAATAACCTTTTAAATTTGGTGCAGAAAATCCATATAATTCATCAATTTTTGGATTCGGCCCATAGCTTGAATCTATCTTTATTTTATTGGAACATAAAATTTTGAATGGAAGTACAAAATCATTGCCCCAATCAAGATGATGCGTCCTGTTAAAAATAATTTTGCGGATGTTTTTGTTTTTAAGTTTTTTAATTTGATTGTTTAAACTATCTCTTCGATTAAAGATCAAAAATTTTCTATTTAACCTAATCCAATGTATACCTATATCTATTCCAATTCCTTCCATTTTTTTAATTGTGTTTTTAGAAATTGGAGAGTATGAAACAATAGCATAGGATGAAGTTGTCTTTTCAATGTTAACAATATTTATAGCTTCATCTCCAATGGCCTCTTCATCATGACTTAGTATGACTGCAGAATTATATTTCGGGGGAAAATACCATGATCTAATTATTGGTTTTTCTTCCTCGATTAAGTTAATAATATATCTTTCTAGGATATCGGCATAAGGAATAAAATTAGATAATAATTTTTCAGAAGATACTAAATCGGGTGTATCTAAATTATAGAGCCCTTTATTATGATTGATGATATTAAAGTTTTCATCAGGTTTACCTTGTTGCAATGAAATTAAAAACAATCCGAAATCAAACAACAATGTTATTACTTCACCTTTCCCATTTTTTTTACTTATGATTAAAGGCAAATTGTCATTTTTGAGTAAAATTTTTGTATTTTTTTCTAACTCAACAACCAAAAGTTTTGTGAAAGAGGGTATCCTACGTTTAACTAAAAAAATAGAGGATAAATGCTTAGTTGTTTTGATTGATGTAATGCCAGCAAAATGACAAATATTACGATCCTGAGGGAAATTAAGAAGAATTAATCCTCCTGAGTTAACATATTCATTGAATTTCCTGATTACTTCAGATGTTATTTTGTCTGTCCTGCCTAAAATTAAAACTTTATATTTTTTCAAATTCTTGAGAAGTTTTTTCATATTAGTACAAACAGAAAAACTACCTACTTCTTGCTCTAATGTATTTAACCAAACTGAATCCCATAAACATGAACTAAAATTTGATTTTTTATTTACTTTTTGGATGTATTTTTCATCTAAAAACAAAACAATCTGATTAGAGGTTTTTCTAGTCAAAATTTTACCAACAGAAATTTTTTCTTTGGGTTTAATGATGGAAATAGGTCTAAGTAAAAAGTACCGAAAAAATAAAATGAGAATAAAGAATAATGATAGAAACCCGAATAACATCTGAAAAGAAAAATAATAAATTAAAAAAAATGTGATTGAAAAA
>JGI2171J19970_10002294_pt1 | contig 10527 bp, 12 predicted proteins | sample DeeMarSWOR324_28_FD_19970 | JGI IMG/M metagenome (IMG submission 19970) | reverse complement strand
GGGCAATGCCATCGCCTATCTCCACCACTGTGCCTACATTGGCCATAGTTACGGTAGCGCCAAAATGTTCAATCTCTGCCTTGATTATCGAAACAATCTCTTGATCCCGAGCTGCCATGTATGTCTCCTATCCCTTGAGCCTACTATCTAATGTATCCAACTTTGGGCATTATACTATATCGTAGTCTGATAAAGGCCAAGTTTACTGCCCTGAGGGCTCGAATTCACAAAAGATGTTGTAGGGTTGATATCATCGCTATACTGCATTATCTTCCTGCCCAAGCCAGATTTTTCCTCAAAAGTTCTAATGTATTTTTAATGCTTCCATCGATAAGCGTATCGCCAATCCTGGCCCTAAACCCCCCTATGATAGATGGGTCAGTTTGGGCATCGATGATGACTTTATGCCCAACCATTTCCGCAAATCGACTGGAAAACCTTTTCTTATCCTCATCATCCAAGGGCACAGCAGTAACAACCTCGGCATCCTCAATGCCATAATGGGCATTGAGCAACCGCCCATACTGCCGTGAAATATCACCAACAATCTTCAATTTACCCCTGCTCATAAGAAGACAGGCCAAATTGAGGACTAAAGGATCCACTTTCCCAAGCGATTCTTTCAGAAGACCTCTCTTGGTATCAAAAGATAGTTTCGGATTTTCCAATAAACTCATGAGTCTTACATCTGTCTCTATGCTTGCAACTTTACTCAGGCCTGCCTGCCAGGTTTCCAGTTCACCCTTCTCTAATGCCAACTCAAAGGCGGCTTGGGCATACCGTTTACCAGAACTTACTCGAGGCATTTTTAACTCTAATTTCTCCTGAAGGTAGCACTTTCCTCCAGGGTCTTTTTAATAAGCCGACGGTGCTTTTCTTTATCCAGGGTTTCTATGAGTACTTTCTCGGCGGCAAGGATAGCCGTATCAACAAATTCTTTACGCAACTCATCAACAACCTTTTCCCGCTCCCGCTCCAGGTCTGCTCGAGTCCTCTCAACTATGACTTGGGCCTCCTTTCGAGCCTCTTGTCTCGCTTCTTCTCTAATCCTGTCCCCTGCTTGTGCTGCCTGCCCAATTATTGATTGCCCTTCATCACGTGCCTTGCTGATCTGATTGGCCACTTCTATTCGGGCATTCTCATATTCCTGTTTTGTGGCTTCGGCCTGCTCCATGCTCAGTTTTATCCGATTGGAACGCTCATCGAGCATTCTGCGAATCGGCTTGTACCCAAAGAATGTAAGGAGCCCGAGCAAAATGACAAAATTAATAAGTTGGCCAATAAAGCCAGGTAAGGTTAACCCTAAAAAGCCTTCCATAAAGTTATCCTTCCATCTTAAGATCAGGATTTCACGCTACAAAGATAAGCAAGATAGCTATCACTAAGGCATAAATAGCCACCGCCTCGGCAAAGGCGATACCCAAGATCATGTTTGTCATTATCGCTCCTCTGGCCTCAGGATTGCGCCCTAATGCATTCATGGCGCCCATGCCAAGTATGCCGATGCCTATCCCTGGTCCAATGGCTCCGAGACCTATGGCAAGACCCGCACCTATTAATTTCGCTACAATTGTCCACATTTCCATCAGTTTAACCTCCTTCTTATTGCCCTAAGGGCAGAATCCAATTCTATTTTTTTAGCCACCCCTTGCTTTGGGCAAACCCATCCTTAGTCTCCCTCCATAACTGCGGCACACGCAAATCCCAAGGTCAATCCACCAAATATCATGGCCTGAACAAAGCCAAAGAATGCCTCCATGCCATAAAATACTGTAGGAAGCACCCAGGGAACAAGGAAGAGCATTATCATCACCAATATCATCCCTGCCGTCATATTGCCAAAAAGACGGAAGGTAAAGCTCATCATGCGGATTAGGTGACTGAGTATCTCTANNAGGCCAGCGAAAACGGCTACCGAACCATTCAATAAAGCACCTGCCCCAGCCTTGATGTTACCGTTGAATAGCAATTTCAGTGCTTGCCACAGAGGGCCAAAGTGAAAGAATGTCTTCAAATAGGAAGCACCTTTGGCCTTAAATCCCCAATACTCAACATAACAGAAGGATACCAGAGCAAGCGCTGCCGGGATATTGAGGTCGGTATTGGCATTGCGTAAAAAAGGCTCCCCATTTATGTGAATGGTCTCAAAGCCGGGTATGAGGCTCACCCAGGCATTGGCGACAACAAAGAGAAAGATGGTAGTGCAAACAGGAAAAAACCATCTCCCATGTTTCTCGCCTGCTGGATCCTCAATAAAGTTCGCTGCTGCTTCAACTATCAACTCTAGGAGATTTTGCAACCCAGTGGGGACGAGCTTCATGTTACGGGTGCCAATAAAGAACAGACCAAACAGCACCACAATACCTATCCATGTGGTAATCATGGTATTGGTTATGGGAATATTGTGGAAAGGCCTTTCAGGGGCCGGGTGATACTTAGGGGCTTCAACGCTGAGGAAGCTCAATGGTTCAGATCCAAATATCCCACTGCCAACCTCACTTCCGAGAAAGCTGATAATAATCATGGCGAAAAGGGCAACAACGAGCACCACTATTTTCAAGGGACCGCCTCGGTGTTTTTTTTCGGTCATTATCCTTCCTCTTTATCCTTTTTCCGTGTCGAAGTTAACAAAGACGCAAGCCTCGCTAACGGTGGGCCAACTTGCGCTTCTTTTCCCTCTGTTTTTGCCTCCTGTAAAAACGGGCGCACCATACGGTAAACCCCATACACCATTATTACTGTACCAACGCCAAGACCAATGAGCGCAAACAAAGGGAATTCGTGGGCCGCTCTCCTGTCAAGCCACAAACCTATTCCTGTTGGTATCAAAAGGCTTAATGGTACATAAAAACCAACTACCAGCAGCTGCAACGCTGCCGACCAGTTTTTCACTGAACCTCCTGTTGCAATCTGCTAAGATCAATGCTTCTCAAAATCCTCTCAATCAGGTGCATGTAGGAAATTATCTTATGCCCAAAGTCAATTTATTCAATTCAAGGGGTAAGTTCAATCAGGTACTTTACTCAAAAACAAAAAAACCACACCCATTTATGGATGGGGGTGGGTGTATTTTGTGCCTGTTCCCTATTGCGTTAGGGAGAACTACCTAATTGAGGCTGAAAAGGGAGGGCAATGTTAGTGAGGTATCAGAGGTGGTGCCGTTTGATGAGGAATTCCATTGTCTTATCCACTTCCTGACGGATCTTATCCTTTTCACGGCCTTTAACATAATAGGGCCGATCATACAGACTACTTACCTCCATCTCTGGGCCAAACATCATTCCACCTACCAGGCCTGCAAATTCATCCTTTGGTTCAACATCGTTCAATATAGCCCAGGCCAGTGTCCAGCATCGAGCTGTACGGTAGATATCATATCCACCTCCACCAGTTGCCAGGATTTTACCGCATAGCCCTTTTAATTCCCCAACAACCTCGGTATAAGAATTGTTCGTGAGCATAAGGTCAGTGAGTGGATCAGATACAAGGGAGTCTGCACCTAATTGGGCTACCAAGACGTCTGGCCTAAAGCCCTTGATAAGGGGGAGGACAATCCTGTGAAAGACCTCAAGAAAAACCTCATCATCTGTCCTTGGGGGTAAGGGGATGTTTACGGTAAACCCTTCACCATTTCCCTCACCCGACTCCTCTACAGACCCACTGTATGGATAGATATATTTTCCGGATTCATGCATGGATATGAATTGGACCCTGTCTTCATGGTAAAATGCCGTTTGAACGGCATCTCCATGATGGGCATCGATATCTATATAGGTAATTCTTGCTTTATGATCTAGCCCCTCCTTGATGGCTATGACAATGTCATTGATATAGCAAAATCCCGATGCACGAGACCGAAGGGCATGATGAAAGCCCCCCAGGGGATTAAAGACTACCTCAGTGTCTTTCTCCAATAATTCAACCATTCCCTCCCAGGTTGCACCGGCGCATTTTCTGGACCAATCATAGATTCCCCGTAATGGTGGATTATCCTCTGTGCCGATTCCAAAAGAGAGCATTTCCTCAAATATCTCGCCCTGTCCCACACGTCGAAGCACATCAAGGTAATCCTCACTATGGGCAAGAAGAAGCTTTTCATGCTCAAGGGATGGGGGCTTTTTCAAAGCCATGTGGGGTTGATCCAAAATCCCGTAGCGGCGACAAAGTTCGAGGGCCTTCTGGGCCCGTTCGGGCTTAAAGGGGTGGTCTGGTCCAAAATCAAACCGGGCCAGATCATGTGAGTAATAAAAGATGGAATGCAATTCATTTCCCTGTATTGTTATTGTTTTGAATCTTCTAATGTCTCCCGAATCAATTCCTTTAGTCTGCCTGGATCAATAGGCTTGGTGAGATATAGGTCGCAACCGTACTTCTCTTCAATCTTAATATCTCTCTCCTCGGTCTTTGCCGTAAGCATGATTATCTTGACCTTGCTCATTTCATCATTTCGTTTACGTACCTCTCTGCAGACATCAAAACCAGTCATCTTGGGCATAACCACATCCAGAATCAACAGGTCAAAGCGTTCCTTGTCCAACATGTCCAATGCCTCCCGGCCTCGCTTAGCAACTCCAACCTCGTATCCTGAAGATTTGAGTAGTTCCTCAAGGGCCTCAAGCACCAGTATGTCATCGTCTACTACCAGAATTTTATGAGGCATTGTTTCCTCCCGGTTCCTTGTTAGTATACGCTCTTTCGCCTTCAGCCAAATAAACGGGCAGGCTTACAATGAATGTTGTGCCTTTATTCAATTCGCTGTTGACCTCAATCTTACCCTGATGGGCATCCACAATTCGATAGCTGATGGAAAGTCCAAGACCTATGCCTTTGTCAGAGTCTTTTGTGGTAAAAAAAGGATTAAATATTTGTTCTATCTGTTCCGCTGTCATCCCTACACCGGTATCGCTTACTCTAATTTCAACGCGCCTTGCTTTTTGATTGAGATCTGTTTGAATGGTCAACACCCTTTGTGGACTTCCTTCCATAGCATCCCGGGCGTTGGAGATGAGATTTAACAAGACCTGCTCAATTTGATTCTTATCCCCCAGCACCTGAGGCACATTCTTGTGTAATCTTAGTTCCACCTCTATACTCTGATTGAGCAACTGTTGTTGAGTGATCTCCAACACCGATGACACAGCGTCATTAACATTCATGGCGGTGAATTCAAATCCAGGGTGTCGGGAAAACTCCATGAGTTTCCTCACAATTCTTTCGATTTTTCTATTGCATTCCTTGAGCAGCAAAACCCTCTTTTCTAACTCAGGATTATCCTCTGTCTCTCCTTCCAATAGATGGAGAAAGGTATCGGATGCCATTAGGGGGTTATTGATCTCATGGGCCACACCAGTTACCAGATCACCAAGGGCCCTCATTTTGACTGCCTGGATCAATTCCGCCTGGGTGGCAGACAATTTGTCCGAGAGCTTTTTTCTGGCGGTAATATCCTGAAATACCCCCATAGTTCCTACAATTTCACCATACTCATCATACAGGAGGGTGTTGGAGGTTCTAATCGGGATAATTTTATCTCCAATTCTAATGTCGAATTCATAATCCCGTAGACGTCCAAACTCCCTAAGCTTATTCATGATCTGACGCGCCTGGTCAATGCTGTCTTTGTAATAAGTAGATATATGTTTTCCAATAAACTGGTGGTCACGTAACCCGATAAGCTCCTTAAATGCCCGGTTGGCAAAGGTGATATATCCCTTAGTGTCGGTTGTGACGATCGCGTCAATGGAGCTTGCCATGATGTTTTCCAGGAAATTCTTTGAACCTATGAGTTCCTTTTCCAGCCTAAATAGATTGGGTACATCCTGAGTAATCTCCAGAACGCCGATAGATTGGCCTGTAGAGTTTTTCAGGCAGGTAATGGTAGAGAGCGCCGGGAAGACACGGCCGCTTTTATGTTGGCGAAATAATCTCTCTTCCGCCCAACCCTCACTCTTTACCTTTTCCACAATTTCCTCAAAGACATGAGCATCCTGGTCTTCCTTTGAAAATGTGAGTTCTGCCAGATGTCTGTCTTTTGCCTCTTCTGGGGTGTATCCAAACAATTTGACCGCCCCCTGATTGAATACGATAATCTTGCCAGTGAAATCTGTGGCTACAATGGCAGTATGTATTGCAGAGTCAAGAAGGGTATTCAGAGGCATATCTTCAAGGAACCTGCTAGGCATTTCTTTCAAGATTTCGATTAATTAGGTTGTATCGCAATGTTACGGATTTGATGGGCCAATGGGTAATACTACTTTTCCATAAACCTCGTTTAAAACTTCAGCAATGGAAACATATATGGCACTCGCTCCACAAAAGATTCCTACCAATCCTGCTGTTCTTAAAATTATGGGAGTACCGGTAGTACCCGCTTCCCAGAAATTGTGAGCAGCAAGCAACCAAAAGAGAATGACCAAGGATAGGAATATGGTTTGAAGACCTCGATTCAGTTTTAACGTTGCAATAAACATAAAAGCGGTAAAAAGCCCCCACATAAAAAGGTAGGCTCCAAAGGCGTTGTTGGATGGTTTAATTGACCACCATCCCATATCCGGCAGTACCAATAAGAATACCAAGGTTAACCAGAAGGACCCAAAAGAGCAAAAGGCTGTAGTACCAAAGGTATTCCCTTTCTTGAATTCCATAATTCCGGCAATAACCTGAGCCAGGCCTCCATAAAAGATACCCATGGCAAGGATCATGGTTCCTAAACCATAAAGGCCAGTGTTATGCAAATTTAACAAAACTGTAGTCATGCCGAATGCCATTAAGCCGAGAGGCCCAGGGTTGGATAGTCTTTCACTCATTATTTTACTCCTTTCTTTTTATATAGCATTCTTTCACAAGATTTTAAACTATTTAAATTATTAACGTTTTCGACTCATATGCAAGTATCCATGAGGGCGAAAGTCAGGTTCCATTGGCTGTGGCCCTGAGTTGCAAGCTACGATATCTTAATTCTACTCAAATCCTCTCTGCTACCAACTTCTCGACTACACTTGGATCGGCTAAGGTAGTGGTATCCCCAAGTTCATCTATGTCTCCAGAGGCAATCTTCTTTAAGATCCGGCGCATGATCTTTCCACTTCTCGTCTTGGGCAAGCCATCCGCCCACTGAAGCTTCTCTGGTGATGCGATAGGCCCGATCTCTGTCCTGACATGTTTCACAAGTTCCTTCTTTAATTCATCTGATTTCTCTACACCGCTATTCAAGGTAACAAAGGCATAGATAGAGGTTCCTTTTATTTCGTGTGGATAACCTACTACAGCGGCCTCAGCGACCTTAGGATGGGAAACAAGGGCGCTTTCTATTTCTGCTGTGCCCATCCTGTGGCCTGAAACATTGATAACATCATCTATGCGACCTGTAATCCAGTAGTAACCATCTTTATCCCTTTGTGCACCGTCTCCGGCTGTGTATTTTCCTGGAAACTGGACAAAATAGGTCTCCCTGAATCTTTCCTGGTCACCATAAACCCCTCTCATTAATCCCGGCCATGGTCTCTTAATACAAAGAGCGCCCGAACACGGTCCCTCGAGTTCATTTCCATCATCGTCCACGATACATGGCTCTACTCCGAAGAAAGGTAAGGTGACAGAACCTGGCTTAATGCCCATAGCACCAGGAAGAGGCGATATAAGTATCCCCCCGGTCTCGGTCTGCCACCATGTATCCACTATGGGACATTTGCCCTTACCAATAGTGTTGTAATACCACATCCAGGCCTCAGGATTGATGGGTTCGCCAACGCTTCCGAGGAGCTCTAGAGAGCTAATATCGTGCTTTTTTGCCCATTCATCTCCTTCTTTTGCAATAGCCCTTATAGCAGTGGGGGCCGTGTAAAAGAGGTTAACCTTGTATTTTTCAACAACATCCCAAAATCTTCCTGGATCTGGATACGTGGGTACCCCTTCAAAGATGATAGAGGTTGCACCATTACAGAGTGGTCCGTAAACTATATAAGAATGGCCTGTAACCCAGCCAATGTCAGCTGTACACCAAAAGATATCCTCTTCGTGATAGTCGAAAATGAGCTTGTGGGTTACGGCGACAAATACGAGATAGCCGCCAGTGGTATGCAATACCCCCTTTGGTTTTCCGGTTGAGCCAGAGGTGTAAAGAATGAAAAGAGGATCTTCTGCATCCATCTCCTCGGGCGGGCAATTGACATCTACCTTTGCCATTTCATCATGATACCAGGTATCTACAGTATCGTTCCAGTTTACTTCAACATTGGCCCTTTTAACGACAATATTTGTCTCAACACTTGGACATTCTTTCAGTGCTTCATCGGCATTGTTTTTGGTGGGGACTGCCTTGGCACCTCTGAAGGAGCCGTCACAGGATATCAGAACTTTTGCTTCACAGTCCTGGAGCCTATCACGAAGAGAGTCCGAAGAAAATCCACCAAAGACTACGCTATGGATAGCGCCGACTCGAGTACAGGCCAACATGGCAATAGCAAGTTCTGGAATCATTGGTAAGTAAATAGATACCCTGTCACCCTTTCTGACCCCTTTTGCCTTCAAGACATTGGCAAACTTGCACACCTCCTCATGAAGCTCTTTGTAGGTGAACTTCCTGCTATCTGATGGATCATTGCCCTCAAAAATAATGGCGGTTTTGTCAGCCCTTTTTTCAAGGTGCCTGTCAAGGCAGTTGTATGAGACATTCAGCCTTCCATTTATGAACCATTTGTGCTCAGGGGATTTGCTCCAATCATAATGACAAACCTGATCCCATTTTTTAAACCAGGCTACATATTCTTCAGCTATATCACCCCAAAATCCTTCTGGATCGTCCATGGAGCGCTGCCACATCTCTTTGTATTTCTCCATACTATTTACATAAGCCCTCTTTTTCCATTCATCAGGTACAGGAAAGATTTTTTCCTCTTGAGATACCTCTTTTTCCATATCCTTAACCTCCTTTTATTAATTACCTTTTCCTATGTTTCACTCTTGCATTAGGGTTAAAATCATCTCCCAGGAAGAAATATTTGATACAATCCGCTTAAAGCCGACTTTATTATAAAGGGAAATTGCCACATGGTTTTTCCTTTCCACGGTCAGCCAGATAGTGGACAGATTTTCCTGCCTTGCCCAGTCTATGACATAAAGGGTTATGGCAGTACCAATGCCCTGCCTTTGAAAATCCTGATGAATAAAGATAAAGTACTCAGCCCAGTTTACCGGCATAGAGAAAAGGCTGGCATGTCCGATTACACTATCTCTGTGTATGGCCAGCAGATTTGTTCCCCGGCTAATAATATCCTGAACCCATTGGTGTCTTTGGTCTTTATCGAGTGGGGGAAGACCCTGTACAGAACCAAGGGGGTCATAGGTATCATACATGAGGATTAATGATGTAAAATACCTCTCTTCATAAGGGGTTATTGTAACAAGATGGCCCTTTTCGCTCTTTATCGTCTTTTTGGATGAAAAAAATCTCATGTTTTGCATTAGACAGATCCTCACCCCTCTGCTTGCCCCCAGGAGTGATTTTATGACCTGCCCTATGAGCGTTCAAGTTTTTTCTTACAGGGAATGATAAATACAGGAAATGGGCTATGCCGCAGGACCTTTTCGGCAACGCTTCCGAAAATGACATGTTCTATTCCTGTTCTGCCATGCGTTCCCATAACAATAATATCCGCCTTTTCCTGCTTTGCAAATTTGACTATTTCATCGTCTTCCCTGCCGGATTTGGTAATGATTTCAACTGGAACCCCGTTGTCTATCCTTTTTACATAGTGTTCCTTGTAGTTATCATCCAGGTTTTCTTTAAGCTCTTTATGCATCTTTTCTACGGTATCCTTGGATATACAGCTCTCTGCAAATGCCTGATAGGGGTTTTCAGGTATCACATGTAGGATATAGAGACGGCCCTTATCCCTTTTCGCAATACCATAGGCAAACTCAAAGGCATAATCTGCGTTTTCAGAAAAATCTGCACAAAAAACCACCTTTCTATATTTTGGATATCTCATCATTGTGCGTCCTCCTTTTACTTAGACGTTCCCAAATGTCTACCCGCCCAAGGCAGTAACTCATAGGTTTTTTAGTGGCCTTGGGCACACCCTAACCCACATAGGTAACATTGAAACCTGAGGAGTTGAGCTCTTTGGCTATCGGTTCAGCATCTTTGCTCTCTACTCGTAGGACTATCAGCCAATCCCTCTCCTCAGGTTCCTTGAGGCTCATCAAACTCAGCAGTACCGCCTTATGCTTATCGAGGATTTGCATTATCCTCTGCATGTTCCCAAATTCATCAGACGCGCTTATGGTGATTCTCTTGCCCTTTTTTGTTACCCCCAGGACCCTTGTCATAAGCCTCACAATATCTGATTCGGTGACAACGCCCACGAGTCTTCCTTCTTCCACTACTGGAAAGCCACCATAGCCCATTTCTTGTCCCAATTGCAAAGCCTCTTCAGGCGGCATATCAGGAGAGATGGTATAGGGCTTCTTGACCATGATATCCTTGACGGTCATCTTGGCCAGAAGGTAGTGCAGCTCATGGATGCT
>JGI2171J19970_10002288_pt1 | contig 10541 bp, 8 predicted proteins | sample DeeMarSWOR324_28_FD_19970 | JGI IMG/M metagenome (IMG submission 19970) | reverse complement strand
AGCCCGTGCCATAAAATATTCCTCCGACGCAAAGGTAGACTTGTTGACCATCGATGGTGCAGGCGGTGGAACAGGTATGAGCCCCTGGAGAATGATGAATGAGTGGGGTATACCAACCGTTCAACTGGAGAGTCTCGCGTATCAGATGTGTGAGCGCCTTATGACAAAGGGAGCCTACATTCCTCCCATTGCCATTGCTGGTGGCCTGTCATTGGAGGACCACATTTTTAAGGCCTTGGCCTTGGGAGCACCCTATGTCAAGGCCACTTGTCTCGGACGGGCCATCATGACCGCTGCTATGGTAGGAAAAACTCATGGCAAGTTAATAGCAGAAAAAATGAACTCAAAAAGCCGAGATATCGAAGAAGGATATTTGAGACTTTTTGCTGTGAGCGCACAGCTAAAAGAGCGATTTGGGAAAGACTTCTCCACGCTTCCAGCTGGGGCTATTGGTATGTACTCATACCTTGATCGCCTACGGCAAGGCCTACAGCAAATCATGGCAGGCGCAAGGAAATTTTCCCTAAAATATATTGACCGCAATGATTTAGTAGCACTCACCAGAGAGGCGGCCGACGTGTCTGGGATCCCCTATGTTATGGAATCAGACCAAGAAGAAGTCAACAAAATCTTAGGATAGTCTATCGAACGGAAGGAGATTGACATGCTCAACATCATTTGTAAACATGCCTGCAAGGATTGTTACGCACTTAGGGTTTGTGCACTACAGGCTATTGAGGAACAAGAGGGCGCAATATATATAAATACGGAAAATTGCATAGGCTGCGGGTGTTGCAAAACGGCCTGTGTCACTTTTGGTTACAAGACCCTGGAAGATAAAACAACTGAATGGCTCATGGGGGCGACATAGTATCAACCGTAAGGCTTTTTAAAGGCCTTCACTGAAAATGTACAGCGCCCTGAGCAATCAAATGTGAAAAGGAGCCTGCCATGAACAGCAAAAACTCAAAAATAATTCACGCCACGGAGTTCCATTGCCAAACACCACTCAAATTCTATGAGCACTGTAGCTCATGCCCTCAATTTGATGAATGTTCTGATTTGGCTTTGATAAAGGAAGTTCTACGCATGAAAAAGTCAATTAATTACAATAGAGATCTTTATTCGGCAAGAGGGGAGTTAGAAGGGAGTAGACATAGCGTAGATTCCAACGCATTTCATTGCGCCGCGCCACTCTACTTTTTTGAAAAAACTCGAAAAAAATGCCCACATGAGGGACACTGTCGCGAAGAAGGATTGCTTCTGGCCCTGCTGACAGGAAAGAAAAAATTGGACTACAACCAGAGAGTGACCATATAATTCTCACAAGTCTATTCCTTGACGAAAAATCTTTTTTTTGATAGTTTTTCATAAAATTTCACAATAGGTTATTAACTCTGAAAAAAGAGGCACCATAATCTGAACACCAAGGCCCGGTTTCTTAAAAAATGCGGGTTTTTTAATGGTCTATGTGCGTAATCAAATAATATAAAGATAGATCAGGATAAGGAAACTCAGGGAAAATAATCAATAGACAAGGAAAACATGGCAGAAGAAACAACAGGTTTTGACAATGAGCGATACATTAGAGAACAGACCGCTGCAATCCTCGAAAGGGTTAAGAGGTTTAACAACAAACTATATCTCGAATTTGGGGGTAAACTGCTTTATGATTATCACGCTTCGAGGGTTTTACCCGGGTATGATCCGAATGCAAAAATAAAGCTTTTACAGCAATTAAAAGATAAGGCAGACATCCTGCTTTGCATTTATGCCGGTGATATTGAAAGAAAAAAAATAAGAGCAGACTTTGGCATTACCTATGATTCCGATGCCCTCAAACTTATCGACGATTTAAGAAGGTGGGGAATCGATGTACTTGGTGTGATTATAAACCGTTTCGATAATCAACCAGCCGCCACATTGTTCAAAAATAAATTGGAAAGGAGAGATATAAAGGTTTACACCCATCGTTATACAAAAGGATATCCGACCGATGTAGATCTTATAGTCAGCGACGAAGGTTACGGAGCAAATGAATATATTGAAACAGAAAAACCCCTGGTCATTGTTACAGGTCCCGGTCCGGGCAGTGGGAAGTTAGCTACGTGCCTTTCTCAATTATATCATGACTACAGGAAAGGGGTTAAATCAGGGTATGCCAAATTTGAGACCTTTCCTATATGGAATCTACCCCTTAAACATCCTGTTAATGTAGCGTATGAGGCAGCAACTGCTGATATCAAAGATTTTAACCTCATTGATCCCTTCCATTTAGAATCATACGATCTCATAGCCGTGAACTATAACCGCGATGTCGAAATATTCCCTGTTCTAAAGAGAATATTAGAAAAAATAACTGGTGGCGAATCATTTTACAAATCTCCAACAGATATGGGAGTGAATCGAGCAGGTTTCGCTATAACTGATGATGCACTCACAGGTACGGCAGCCAAGCAGGAAATTATCAGGCGGTATTTTCGATACCAATGTGAATATGTGATGGGGTTTGCAGACAAGGAGACTGTCCAGAGGGTAGAACTTTTTATTCGGGATTTTAATTTTAAACCAGAGCACAGGACTGTTGTCGAACCGGCACGCCAGGCTGCTAAAGATGCACAAGAGGCAAATAAAGGGAATGAAGGCATTTATTGTGGGGCAGCCATCGCATTAAAGGACGGCACCATAGTTACTGGCAATAACTCTCCTCTTATGCATGCAGCATCAAGTCTTATTTTGCATGCCATAAAGCACTTGGCGGAAATTCCCAATAAAATAAAATTGCTGCCTTCCCACATAACGGATTCAGTCAAAAATCTCAAGACTGAAGTCCTGAATGAGAAAACGGTCAGCCTGGATTTGAACGAAACCTTGATTGCCCTTGGTATCAGCGCTACGACAAATTCTGCTGCTCAATTAGCTATTGAGAAATTAAAAGAACTTCAGGGCTGTGAGGTCCATATAACACACATTCCCACACCGGGAGATGAAGCGGGGTTAAGACGGTTGGGCCTTAACCTGACAAGTGATCCAAATTTTTCCACAAAAAATCTCTTCATCTCCTGAATATCAAAAACGAAGGGTGTGTATCCATATTGATGAGAAAGTCTCCCTCTATAAGGAAACTGCTTGATATATTTTTATCTTCATACTATTTTCCAAGACGATATAATCTGCTAAGGATTGAGCCTTTTAATTATAATTACGAGGGTGGGCAATGCCCAAACGTACCGATATACATAAGATCATGATTATCGGTTCTGGCCCAATTATTATCGGCCAGGCCTGTGAATTCGATTACTCCGGTACCCAGGCCTGCAAGGCCCTAAAGGCACTTGGTTATGAGATTGTCTTAGTCAATTCTAACCCGGCAACTATCATGACTGATCCAGGAATGGCCGATATTACCTATATTGAGCCACTTAATGTAGAGACCATGGAGAAGATTATTGCCTACGAGAGGCCAGATGCCCTGTTACCAAACCTTGGGGGTCAGTCCGGACTTAATCTTTCCTCGGAGTTGTTCAGAAGGGGAGTCCTTGAAAAATATGGCGTTACAATTATTGGGGTGGCAGTGGATGCAATCGAACGGGGTGAGGACCGCATCGAGTTTAAGAACACCATGGAGAGGTTGGGCATCGACATGCCTAAAAGTGCGCCAGCATTTAGCGTTGAGGAAGCGGAAAAAATTGCGCAGGAGCTTGGCTATCCAGTGGTCATAAGGCCTGCCTATACCATGGGAGGAACAGGGGGTGGCCTGGTATATAACGTTGAAGAGCTCAGGACCGTGGCAAGTCGTGGACTTTCTGCCAGCCTTATCGGCCAGATTCTTGTGGAGGAATCGGTGCTCGGCTGGGAGGAGCTGGAGCTTGAGGTGGTGAGAGATAAAAAGAACCAGATGATCACTGTCTGTTTCATAGAAAACGTTGATGCAATGGGGGTCCACACTGGCGATTCTTTCTGTACAGCGCCCATGCTAACCATAGATCCTGAATTGCAGATGAGAATGCAGAATTATTCATACAAGATTGTAGAGGCAATCCAGGTGATAGGCGGTACCAATATCCAATTCGCCCATGATCCAAACTCAGACCGTGTTGTTGTCATTGAGATTAATCCGCGGACATCCCGATCTTCAGCCCTTGCATCCAAGGCCACGGGCTTCCCTATTGCCAGAATCTCTACGCTTTTAGCAGCTGGCATAACCCTGGATGAGATCCCTTACTGGCGGGAAGGTACCCTGGATAAATATACACCATCTGGAGAATACGTCGTGGTAAAGTTTGCCAGGTGGGGTTTTGAAAAATTCGAGGGTGCCGAAGACAAGCTTGGTACACAGATGAAGGCCGTGGGTGAGGTAATGAGCATTGGAAAAACATATAAAGAGGCCTTTCAAAAGTCGATCCGTTCCCTTGAAAATGGTCGTTATGGACTTGGGTTTGCAAAGGATTTTCATGAAAAATCCCTTGAGGAGCTGATGGACCTATTAGCTGAACCCTCAAGCGAACGACAATTCATTATGTATGAGGCCTTAAGAAAGGGTGCATCTATACATGAGCTCTACAACAAAACCTATATTAAACCCTGGTTTATTGAACAGATGAAGGAGCTCGTTGAGCTGGAGGAAAAAATCATCACCTTTAAAAAAAAGGGGCTTCCTGATGATCTGCTCATCCAGGCCAAGAAGGACGGATTTGCAGACCGGTATCTATCGAACATCCTCGAAATACCGGAAAAAGACATCAGGAGTAAGCGCATCTCCCTTGGGGTGGTTGAGGGGTGGGAACCTGTCCCTGTGAGCGGTGTTGAAAATGCAGCGTACTATTTTTCTACATACAATGCCCCAGACAAGGTCGAAAAAGAAGCCGGCCGCAAGATCATGATCTTAGGCGGTGGGCCTAACCGGATTGGACAAGGGATAGAATTTGATTACACATGTGTCCATGCGGCCTTTGCCCTACGTGATCTGGGTTTCAAATCTATCATGATTAACTGTAACCCTGAAACAGTCTCAACCGACTATGATACATCTGACCGACTTTATTTCGAGCCCCTCACAGTTGAGGATGTATTGAGCATATATAAAAAGGAGAGGCCAGAGGGAGTAATAGTGCAGTTTGGAGGACAAACACCCCTTAATATTGCCAACGAGCTGGCAGAGGCTGGCGTCAAAATCATAGGGACATCACCGGAGAGCATTGACCTGGCCGAGGACAGGGATCGTTTCCGTAAGATGATGGCCAAACTTGGCATCCCTGAACCAGAATCTGGAATGGCCAGCACCCTGGATGAAGCGTTAGCCATTGCAGAAAAAATCGGATACCCTCTCATGGTCAGGCCATCTTACGTGCTTGGGGGAAGGGGGATGGAGGTGATTTATGATGAGGAGATGCTCAGGCATTATGTGGTAGCCGCTGTTGGTGTTACACCTGAAAGACCGATTCTAATCGACAAGTTTTTAGAAAACGCTATTGAAGTGGAGGCTGATGCCCTGGCCGATGGCACCCGTGCATTCGTGCCTTCTATTATGGAACACATAGAACTCGCCGGTGTCCACTCAGGGGACTCTGCATGCATAATTCCACCAGTCAGCATCCCATCTCAGCACATTGACACCATCAACGAATATACCAGGAAGATAGCAATAGAGCTCAATGTAGTTGGTCTTTTAAACATACAATACGCCATTGCCCGCGATACCGTTTATATCCTTGAGGCCAACCCGCGCGCATCCAGAACTGTGCCTCTTGTCTCCAAGGTTTGTAATATCTCTATGGCCCGATTAGCTACCAACATCATGCTTGGCACAACGATTGACAGCCTTAACCTTAAACAAAGATCCATTCCACATTTTGGAGTAAAGGAAGCGGTCTTCCCCTTTAATATGTTCCCTGAAGTTGATCCTCTTTTAGGCCCTGAAATGCGGTCCACAGGAGAAGTGCTCGGGCTTGCCAAAAACCCTGGTCCGGCATTTTTTAAGACTGAGGAGGCTGCGCAACAGCGACTTCCAACTGAAGGTACTGTTCTTATTACAGTGTCAGAAAAAGACAGATCGACCATCCCAGAAATCGCCAAACGATTCAAAACGCTTGGCTTTACGATCAAGGCTACCGAGGGAACCCACAAATTTATGGCGGAACATGGGGTTGAATCGGAACATATACTCAAATTACATGAGGGAAGACCAAACATAACAGATGCCATAAAAAACGGGGAGATTCAATTGGTTATAAATACACCAAGCGGTAAATTGAGCAAGTACGACGATTCATATATTCGCAAATCTTCCATCAAGTACAAGGTCCCTTATATCACTACCCTTGCAGCAGCCATGGCTGCTGTCAAAGGCATTGAAGCGTTTCAAAGTGATCATGGGCTTGTCAAATCACTTCAGAGCTACCATAGGGACATTAATTCACATTCGGCGAACCAAGGAGGGGCAACAAGTGAAATCAATAGGCGATAACTGCGGTGTTTTTGGCATTGTTAAAGATACAGACTGTGTTGAAGATATCTATAGAGGTCTCGACTTCCTTCAACACAGGGGCCAGCAGTTCTGTGGCATTTCCACGTATTATGGAAATAGAATACGCCTGATAACCCATTATGGTCAGGTAGGAAATACCTTCACATCTCATGAGCTGGAGACCTTTAAAGGTAACATAGGTATTGGACATGTAAGCCTTAAAGAAAGGCAGCCTATGATGTGGCAGGGGGCTGTTGGCGAGATAGCAGTTGCCTTTAGCGGTAATATTATAAATAACGAGGCCCTTTTAGAAGAGATGAAGGACAGGGGAGAGGCCTTTTATCATGGTTTAGGGATTGAGATCATCTCCAAGCTCATTATGCAAGAGAAGAATGTGGTCTCTGGGATTTCTATGCTGGCTGAAAAGATAAAAGGCGCTTACTCGCTTGTTGTTTTAACCCAAGATGGAATCTATGCAGCCAGAGATGTCTATGGATTTAGACCTCTCATGCTGGGAGAAGGATCNAATGCCTTTATTGTGAGCTCCGAGTCAAGAGCTGTTCAAAGCTTAGGTATTAAATGCAAAAGAGATGTAAGGCCAGGGGAGATTGTGTTTATCAACAAAGAGGGATTCGAGACCAGGCAACAATTAAAAAGCCCAAGGAGAGCTCACTGTGCCTTTGAATGGGCATACACTGCCAGCATGGATAGCAAGATTGACGGACTTTATGTTCAAGAAGCCAGAAACAGCTTAGGAAAAAGCCTGGCAGAAAGAGACATTGAAGAAGGCGGCATTCAGGCTGATCTTGTTGCACCGGTACCTATGTCAGGTATCGGACATGCTCTGGGATATCATATGGTATCCGGATTGCCCTACCAGGAAGTCTTTCTCTATAACAGATATGCTGATCGAAGTTATACACAATTAACCCAGGAGGATCGGGACAAGATGGCAAAGAAAAAGCTCTCTGTCCTTGAATACGCAATTAGGGATAAACGAATCGTTCTGTGTGACGACTCGATCGTCAGGGGTACTCAGATCAGAAACAAGGTGAGAGATTTGAAGAATGCTGGTGCTAAAGAGGTTCATGTGCGTATTGCCTGTCCACCATTAATGTATCCTTGCGATTTTGGAATCTCAACAAGGACCTATGAAGAGCTTTTAGCCAGGCAATACCTTTCGGAAGGAAATATCACCACAATGGATGAACTTAAGGCCTTGGAAGCGTGGGTCTCTGAAAAGACCGGTGCCGATTCTGTAAAGTACAACAGCTTAGAGGCCTTTGTTGCGGCATTGAAGATTCCTAAAGAGGATTTATGTCTTAAGTGCTGGGATGGAAATTGGCCAATCACTTATAGGAAACGTTAAACTCTAAACCATAAGCTTTCAGCTTCTTTCTCCTCTTTTGTGAAGATAAAAACAGTAAAAAGTTGTTGCATAAACCACACTAAGGATGAAGGTTAGTGAAGTTTAAAAATGTTCTTCAGCTTCTAGCAAACCATTTTCAACAGGAAAAGATTGACTATGCCTTAATAGGTGCCTTTGCACTGAAAGCATATGGATATGTTCGAGCCACACAGGATGTAGATTTTTTGGTCAGAAATGAGCATCAGNACAAAATCATTGCCTANGTGGAATCCCTTGGTTATGAAACCATATATCGCTCAGTTGGATACTCTACCCATGTTCATCCCGTATCAAAATTAGGNAGGATAGATTTTGTTTACGTAAAAGGACAAACAGCAAAAAACATTTTCAGAGAAACCAGGCGGCTTTTCATTTTGGGTGATCTATCTTTACTGATCATCAGCCCCGAACATTTAATAGCCTTAAAAGTCTTTGCCATGAAAAATGATCCTGATAGGGTATTTAGAGAGATGGCAGATATAAAGTACATTCTCTCCTTGCCAGGGATCGACACGGAAGTAATCAAAAAATATTTTAAGAAATATGGCCAATTNGAGNGGTATTATGAGCTTATCGGTGAAAAGGAGTAACAAGNAAGAGATAATACTTGAAACCGATNTTTTGTTAACCNCCAGAGACTATACAGCTCTTAAGAATCCTACNGCTCATGATGCACAAAACCTCGAAAGCTATCTTGATTTTTTGGAGGAAATAGGNGCCTTTGACTCAAAAAAANTNAGAGCAAAACTTTATANAGAAGTGTTTGCCCTATAATCTTTANTCCCTTTATTTTTTGTGTCTAGTTTTNGGTTCTTGAACGCGNANCAATATCAANATTGCCTTCATTCGGTCAAAAAACATAAGAANAGAATATGTCAGCAAGNGNTAACAACAGTGACGTGATTTATGATCGAAAATGTATTATGCCNNTTACNNTTTTTAGGCCTTAAANATGAAAATTGCATTAGCACAAATTAACCCGNTCNTCGGNGANTTTACCCACAANACGGAAAAGATTAAAGCNGCGNCGNAACGGGCTAAAGATCGATCCTGTGATCTGGTGGTCTTCTCCGAGCTCGCCATCTCTGGCTACCCGCCGCGAGACCTCCTGGAGAAGAGGGATTTTGTCGAAGCGAACCTCACCTACCTCCAAGACCTAGTGAAATCCATAGAGGGAATTGGCGTGATATGCGGGTATGTGGATAGAAACCCACGGAAAGCTGGGAACCCTCTCTATAACTCGGCTGTGCTTTTTGAGGGAGGAGAAATACTCCATACGGCGCACAAGAGGCTTCTTCCTACCTACGATGTATTCGATGAGACCAGGTACTTTGAGCCTGGATCGGAATGCACGCCTTACTCCTATAAAAATCACCGGATCGGACTCGCCGTGTGTGAGGATATCTGGAATGACAGGGAATTCTTCATGAAGCCGCGTTACCCGATCGATCCGGTGGAAAGGATGGTCAACGAGGGCGCCAACCTCATTATCAATGTGGCGGCATCCCCCTTTTATGTGGGCAAACGGGGGTTTAAGCGGGATATGTTTCTCAATATCGTCAAAAAATATGAGGTGCCCCTGGTGTATGTAAACCAGGTTGGTGGTAATGACAGCGTTCTTTTTGATGGTATCAGCCTTGCCTATAACGCGAAAGGCGAGCTCATTGCGCGAGCCCGCGATTTTGAAGAGGACATGGTGCTCTACGACACCACGAGCCAGGAAGGGGAGGTTCACCCGATCTCCGAATCAGACACCGAATCTATCCTCAACGCCCTGGTAATGGGCACCAGAGACTATATCCACAAATGCCGCTTTTCTAAGGCGGTAGTCGGGCTGAGCGGCGGCATCGACTCAGCGCTTACCGCATATGTTGCGGTACAGGCCATTGGAGGGGACAATGTCTTGCTTGTATTCATGCCCTCTCACTACACCAATAAGGAAAACTTCGAAGACACGAAAACGCTCGCAACCAATTTAGGGGCTGAGCTTGTTATCGTACCCATTGACGCGGAATTCGAAACACTCCTCAAAGACCTGTCGCACTTGTTGAAAGATGTGGCAACGGAAGTCACAGGCCAAAATCTCCAGGCGAGGATCAGGGGAACGATGCTCATGGCAATCAGCAACAAGCTGGGGCATCTGCTCCTGTCAACTGGCAACAAATCGGAGTTGGCAGTGGGGTACTGTACCCTTTACGGGGACATGAACGGTGGTCTTGCCGTTATCTCGGATGTACCCAAAACTATGGTGTACCGAATCGCTCGTTTCATAAACAGAGACAAAGAGGTGATTTCCGAACGAATCATTCAAAAGCCCCCCTCGGCCGAGCTCAAGCCTGATCAATTAGACCAGGATGATCTGCCTCCGTATGAGACTCTAGACGATATCCTTAAGGCATATATTGAGGACAACAAAGTCCCGGAGGAGATTATAGAGATGGGATTTGAACCATCAATTGTAATGGATATTATCAAACGGGTTGATCAAAACGAATACAAGAGACACCAATCCCCGCCGGGATTAAAGGTTACCACAAAGTCCTTTGGGTACGGACGAAGATATCCCATAGCCCAAAGGTACCGATCTCCATAAGAATCATACCATGGAACGACTATCCTTGTTGAAAAAGGTCGAAGCCGCAGTCCTGAAAAATAAAATCAGCTCGC
>JGI2171J19970_10002286_pt1 | contig 10545 bp, 10 predicted proteins | sample DeeMarSWOR324_28_FD_19970 | JGI IMG/M metagenome (IMG submission 19970) | reverse complement strand
TCAATCCAATGCCAGTATTCCTGATTATCCTGAAAACGAAACCTGCCGATTGAGTACGGTGTATATCTTTCCTAATTATTTCCTCATAACTTCCATCTGGCATTCTAAGTGACATCTGTTCCGGATATTTGGCCTCTCCGTAATTAAAATTATAATCAACCCTCAAGAATTTTGTTAAATAAAAAGATATTCCAGCACCATACGTGTCTTCATCGAAAAATATATTGTTTGTCCAGTAAGAAAAATGAACATCTCTGTTATAATTGAGGCGAAATCCAAAACGGGCCAGCCTGAAATCAAGACCCGTATTGCCAACAAATCCTGAAAAGCCTTTCTTTCCTTCTATCCTCGGGATAAGCTTCTTGTAGCCAAGGGAAAAAGCACCCCTAATTCTCCTCAAAAGCGGAAATCTTATTCCAGAATAAATCTGATAAGAAGACGAGTCTCGCCAGCTAGATTGAACATGCTCAAATTTGTATTCTGTATATCCTCCTCCTATAAAAAAAAAGCTCTCTGATAAGACTCTGTAATAAAACTCAAAATTTCCACCTTTCTCTTTGCGGTTTAAAGCGCGTGAGAGATAAATCTCTTCTCCGGGGAGTGTAATATCCTCATAGCTAATCTTTCTGATAAAGCCAGAGAATCCAAAAGATGTGCTTCGAGCCGTTTCATAAAAAAAACGACCATTATAATTTCTAGTCTTCTCATTCGCCCGGACATCAAATTCACTCGATGCACGCCGCCTTCTGTTACTATAAGAATAATTCCCTGAAATAACGAAACGATTGAGAAAAAGAAACTTAAACGCTGGGGATAAGGTGTTATTCCATCTTCTCTCCCTTTTTTGCTCAAAATAATAAACATATTCTGGATTCTCCGTGAAAGAAAGAATTAAATAATTTCGAAAAAGAAAGTATAATTTGACATCAGGCGAAACAGTCCCTGTGAAATCAGAAGCGGGATTGTCCTCTTCTCGTTGATAATAAACATTATCATCATAACCGATATTTCTAAAATTGATTGTTGGAAGAATCCGGAATGGTCCAAGTCGCAACTTAGCTCTTTTTACAATCTGATCAAGCTCAAATTTGAATGACTGGTAACTTTGGCCGTATGAAGAAATTGAAATAAAAAATAGCAACAATAAAAATGTATGCACTAAAAAGACAAGATGAAATAATTTTTTCATTCTAAATATTTTCGTTAGGGGGAGTTTATCTTTTCCAATAAATAGAAAGCATTNATTTCACACGGATCCTTCTTGGTTAGGTTTTCAAGTGTCTTTTTTGCTTCTTTTAAGTTGTTGTTCCCCATGTGAGGCTTGTACAATTCATAATAAAGGGAGACGTTGCGTGGCCTTGCTTTTATATTTCTTTCTAGGTTTTTAGCTGGGCCTCTAGACTCTCGCCTTATCCCTTATCTTAGTTTTAGTCTTTGCTTTTTGTTCGGGAGGCTTGGTTTTAGCCTCTGCTTTTCCAGGTATTTTTGGTGAGGCTTCTTTTTCATCTTCTTGCGCAAATTTGAAGTGATTCAACAATTTTTGAAAGTCAAATCTTACGGATTCGTCTATTTCTTTCTCTAAGTTTTCAATTTCTTCCCTGCCCACCTGTTCCGAAACTTGCCTTAAATAATTCTCACAATTCTCCGTATCCTTTAAATAATAGTAACACATGCTCAGATAAAGCAGGGCTTTTGCTTTGAGTTTTTTATCCATATGGAGCCCGAAAGCAGCGATTTCCAGTTCTTTGGCAGCTTCCTTATAATTCTGGGCCAAGAACGATTTTTCACCTCGTATCAGCAGCTTCTGATAGAAAGGGTCTATTTCCTGGCTAAAAAGAGAGGATGATAGTAAAAACGCACTGCTTGCAATCGCTATTAAACTAAAAGATGAAATTAAATTAATAAATTTCCTTTTTCCCATCAATCAAATCCTTATTCTACTTGCCATTGAGGTCATAATGCTGGCCTGTATGCACAAGAAAGGAGGAGATTTTAGTGTTGCTCTTATCGTTACGGGCCTGAATAGCTCTCATCAAGGGCGCAATTTTCATGAAATTGGGCCGAGCCCCTGCTACCAGGATCCATTTAAGTGATCGATTTTTCATCTGATCTAGCAATAAAAATCGAGATCTTTTCTAATGGCTTGAATTATCTTGAAATGCTTGTATAGACAAAGTGCTAATTTAGTATTAGCTGAAAATTTATAGGCTACCGCCGTTAGAAGAAAATCAATATCAGTTGTTGTTCAATTCTGCCCCGCTCTAACAGGCCAGTTCTTTTAATCTCTCTTATTTCTGTGGAGGCACTTCGTGAATCAACTGCTCGAGCACGCCCGTGAGGTTTTCAAATTCTGTGGATTTGTCGAAAAAGAAATCTGCACCTTCGTCCATGCATCTTTTTCGGTATTGAGGGTAAGGATAGTTTGTAAAGACAATGACCTTTGGAGGAAATTCGTACTTCTTAACGGTCTCCAGTACCTCAATCCCGTTTCCCCCGGGCATTCGGATGTCTAAGATCACAACATGAGGTTTGAGTCTCTGGATGGATTCGATAGCTTCACGGGAGTCCTTTGCTTGACCTATGATTTCGATTCCTTCAATTTCAGAAAGCATATCAATCAGGCGGGCACGAAGAATTTCAGAATCATCTGCAATAAATACTCGCATAATTTATAGACGCCTGTGGTTGTGTTTCAATAGTAGGGAATACCTCCTTTTCCCTGGAGGTAAAATTTTATAAAGGATTATTTTAAAAGTAAATCAGAGAAAGGATGATTTTAATATAGTGGTTTGTACTATATGCTAGTAGTAAGCTAATAGCAGGCTTTGTCCCAAAGTTGCTTGATTTCATTTTATTGCGTGGAATGAAACGATAAAGCAATCTCATAAAAAAAGAAACCAATCAATTTTTTTCTATGGGATTGCTTCGCCCCTTTGGGACTCGCAATGACAGTTACGGCACGGCTTAGTCGACTAGGGCATTCCTTATGGCATAAAAGGTGAGTTGGGCGTTGTTTTTCATTTTCATTTTTTTGAGAATGTGGGCGCGGTGGGTGCTGATTGTTCTTACGCTCAGAGAGAGTGTTTCGGCTATTTCTTTCACTGTTTTGCCTGAGCCAATCATGCACATCACCTGATATTCACGGTCGGAAAGTGTTTCATGAGGAAGTTTTCGAGCGTCGACTACCAGTTCAAAAGCTAATTTTTCAGCGAGGGAGGGGGTGATATACTTTCTGCCCTGGGCGACTTTTCGTATGGCATCGATTAATTCGTTGGATACGCTTTGCTTTGTCAAATAGCCAGAAGCACCTGCTCTCAGGGATCGGACGGCATATTGTTCTTCGGGATGCATGCTTAAGATGAGAATAGGCAGCTTGGGTTTCGTGCATTTTAATTGTTTTAAAACATCCAGCCCACTTCTGCCAGGCAGGGAAATGTCTAAGAGGATCAGGTCATAATCATTGTTCCCTACTTTCTTTATTACTTCTTGACCGTTGCTTGCTTCGTCGGCAACAACCATGTCCGGAGTGTCCACAAGAATTTTTTTCAGACCTTCCCTCACTATTGTGTGGTCGTCAACGACAAGTATCTTAATCATGGTTTAGGTTGTAGGTAGGATGACGGTAAGGGTGGTTCCCTTTTTTGAGAGGCCTTTAATTTTAACCTCGCCTCCCCAAGGATAGATGCGTTCTCGTATCCCGATTAGCCCTAAGGATTTAGGGTCGGAAACCTGCTCTTCAGTAATTCCTCGACCGTTATCTTTGATCTTTAGCAATAATTTACCAGGTTTCTCTTTAAAGCTGACTTTGATCTTAGTGGCCTCTGCATGGCGGGTGATGTTTGTGAGGGCCTCCTGAAAGATGCGGAAGAGCGCCGTAGATCGATCTTGATCCAGGTCAATATCTCCACAGTCTATTGTAGTTTCACATTTGATATTGGTACGATCTTCAAATTCCTGGGCTTGCCATTCAATTGCTGGAACGAGACCGAGGTCATCCAGGATTACTGGCCTCAATTCTGTGGAAATCCTCTGCACAGTTTGAATGATCATGTCAGTGAGCTTTGACATTGATCTTGTTTTCTCAAGCAGTGGTTTTTGACCATTGGTTAATCTTTTGCTTAACCAGGATAAGTCCATTTTTAAAGCTGTGAGTATGTGTCCCAACTCATCGTGAATCTCCCTGGCAATGCGCGTACTTTCGCGTTCTCTCACGGACTGTAAATGCAGGGAAAGGCTGCGAAGCTCTTTGTGTGACTTTTTTAATTCTTTTTCTGCCAGGTGGTGATCAGTGATGTCAGTGATAATCATTCCAAGACCATCGCCGACTTTAAAAGCCTTCAGGTTTATAAATCTATCGCCAGCTTTAGGATGAATAGCAAGGCAATCTTCAAAGTAAGGTTCTCCTGTCTTTATAACTTTCATATATTTGTTATATCTACCTCTTTTCTTGAGGTCTGGAATTAAGTCTAGAACGTTTTTTCCTACTAAGTCCTTTCTGAACAGGTCGTAATTCTTTAATCCTGTTTTGTTAATCTCAACTACATTTAATTCTGAATCTAAAAGAAGGAAACTATCGGTTCCAGAATCCATGAAGAGACTTAATCTTTCCTCCTTTTTATTTCCGACTATGTCTTTAAGATTTTTAAGTTTGCTAGTTTTTTCTAGCCTTTCTAGCTTTTTGAGCGCTTCCCCTCCTGGAGATGCAATTGAGTTTACGGTATGTCCCAAATTTTGCAAAATCTTCTGGATATCTAGAGATGCAATCTTTTCATCTTCGACAACCATGACGTTGGCCTTGAAGGGTCTGGTCATTATTTTGGTCCTCTAAAGTTTGTTTCTTATTTCTTGGGTCATACTCTCTATTCAACCTGTCTGTCTGTTTATCACTAATCGAGGCGAACATGATGAGTGAGGCGAGTTAGAAGTGCGACGCGGGTAAACAAATATAGATTTATTTGACTAGGAAAAATAGTTAGAGAAGCAACTAAAAAGCTCATAGTAACTTATCGGCTCCTGTCAGTGCAGAACAATTTAATATTCTAAAAGAGGCCAATTCAAGTAGCAATTGGACTTTGGGCGTATTTCTTAAAAGACAATAGTACTATGATGTGGGAGGTTATCTCAGTTGATTGACCTAGGCCATTTGGCCTATGTCGAAACTGCCAAAAGAACCTGGCGTAAGATATCGAGGAAAAGAATAAACATCCTTTGGCCAGTGCCAATTTGGAAATCGAACATATTCACTTTGCCTTGACATTAGCAAAAAAATCCTTGACATATGATAATTATTTATTTATATTTCAACAACATAAAGACATTTGCATAGACATTAACCCACGGGAGGATAAAATTGGCAGTAAGCTACAAGAAAGAATCCCTCTCTCTGGCAATTGCAATAAAAACTCCTATGCTATCAAAATACGCATAATACTAAGACACCGCGGAGACGGAGATGGATGGTAAGATCAAGGTTGTGATCGCTGACAATCACGCGCTATTTCGGGAAATGCTCCGCCTAACCATGCGCCCGGAAGGGAGCATCAAGATCGTGGGTGAGGCGGCCAATTGGCAACAGACCATCGATGTGATCAGCGACCTTAAGCCTGACATCGTCCTCCTCGATAGCACCATGCCCGAGATGGATGGCATCGAAGCCCTCCCAGCAATCAGAGAAAAAAGCCTAAAGACCAAGGCGCTCATGATGAAGGCCAATAANAATGAAGCCTCGATTTTCAAGGCATTGAAGGGAGGGGCCAAGGGATACCTCTCGAAGGATGTAAGCATCTCGGATCTCATCAAGGCGATTAAGGCAGTCCATACAGGTGAGCTTTGGGTTGAACGGAAACTGATGGCCAGATTCTTTGACAGAGAGGCCATCGCCGATTCCAAAGAGGAAGGCCGAGCCGGGAGACCGAAGAAAGTATTGACTCCAAGGGAGAAGGAAGTCCTTTGTATCCTCACTACAGGCTGTACGAATAAAGAAATTGCTCAGGCCCTATTTATCAGCGAAAAGACGGTCAAGAGCCATTTAAATAGCATATTCAAAAAGCTCAATGTTACACGACGCCTCCAGGCCATACTCGAGGCAATAAAGCAAGGGCTGAGCTAGGCGTTTATTTTTTAAAAATCCAACCAAAGCCCTATTGACAAGTGGCCTCCAACTTGTTTCACTAAAGCCGAAAAAGGATACTTATTGGTGATATTCCCGCCTGTTTTTCTAATGAGAATTGCCAAAAAAGCTTACTTACCTGAAGAAGGGGCCGGGATTATGACTATCGTCGTCCGGCGGGCCTATGCAAGCCTCGAAAAGGAGCTGCGCAGCGCTTTTAAGGAACAAGAAGACATCAGGGTCATCTTGGACAGGCGCCATGGGGAGCGACGTAAGAGAAGGCAACCTGTAGCAATAGATCGCCGCAAGGCCGACTGTCGTCGCCCAAAGGAAGAACTTGTCGAAGTAGCAATTTCTACCTAGGCCAAATGGCCTAGGTAAATTAACAGAGACGGCGCTTCTCAAGGTGTAGCTCTTTTCCTTCCAAAAAATCTTATTCACTCCAGTAATAAAAGGCTGTGATAGTCTGGCGAATTAATTTCGCCATAACATTTATATCCATGTTTTGTCATTGAAAAGCATACAATGCGTATCTCTACCTATTATCTGGTTCGTAACCGGCCTCAATTCTTCAATCTTAATACCCGTTTGGGCTAAAATGCTTTCTCCTGATATAAAGTGAATCTCGTATTTCCTCAGCTGTATATTGACTTTGACGGAGTCCTTATGGCCCTGGCCCCATGAGTTGATTTTCATTAAAAAAAATTATAATATTCACTTTCCGTTTTTATTCATTCATATACTTTAAAATAGGGAGGCTTAATTATGGATAATAGCGCAATTGAGAAAGCCAAAGATCATTTTGGCCAGATTATCGAAGAACAGCTGAGCCGCGTCGAGGCAATGAAAAAAGCTGCGGATTGGATTGATTATTCTCAAGTAAAACCCATCATCGTTGGAGTCATAGGAGGAGATGGAATCGGTCCTCATATCGCTAAAGAATCAAGACGAGTTTTGGAATTCCTGCTCCAGGATGAAATAGATAAGGGAAAAATTGAGATTCGGGATATTGAAGGGCTAACGATAGAAAATCGATCCAAACATAATAAATCTATACCTGATGATGTCCTGGAAGAGATTAAAAAATGCCATGTTACACTCAAGGGCCCAACCACAACGCCAAGAAAAGGTGATCCCTGGCCTAATATTGAGAGTGCCAACGTTGCCATGCGCCGCTACTTAGATCTTTTCGCCAACGTTAGACCCGTCAATGTCCCCAAAGAAGGAATAAACTGGATATTTTTCCGAGAAAACACAGAAGGTGCTTATATCATGGGGAGCAAAGGAATCAATGTTACTGATGATCTAGCCATTGATTTTAAAGTCATCACATCTCAGGGAGCAGAGAGGATTATCCGTCTGGCTTTTGATTATGCCCATAAAAATAAAATTAACCGAGTCACAATCGTAACAAAAGCCAATGTGATTAAAACCTCTGATGGAAAATTCTTGGATATAGGTTATAAGATTGCTGAAGAATATCCAGAGATCGAATGCGATGATTGGTACATCGATATAATGACCGCCAAACTTGTGGATCCCAAGCGCAGGACCCAATTCAAAGTTGTCGTCCTCCCCAACCTTTATGGAGATATCCTTACTGACGAAGCTGCTGAATTCCAGGGGGGTGTTGGAACTGCGGGAAGTGCAAATATCGGAAAACAGTATGCCATGTTTGAGGCAATCCACGGTTCTGCTCCCCGCATGGTTAAAGAGGGACGAGCTCAGTTTGCAGATCCATGCAGCATGATTCGGGCTGCAGCCTTACTGATCAGTCACATAGGCTATCCTGACAAAGGAAAAAATCTAGAAATGGCTCTGGATATTTGCGGCCAATACGAGAAGAAGCTGGTTTTAACAGGCCGAGATACTGGGTGTACTGGAGCAGAATATGCCAACTACCTGATGGATACTCTTCAGGATCCGGGGCTGAAAGATAAGTGGGAAAGCTATACAAAACAGCCTTGAAAAAGGTAGACTTCCACTTTTAATTGTTTGAAAAAGTGGATTGTTGAAGAAATGTGGTCTGTCCCCTTTTTGACCCATATAACTGCATGAAAAAAGTGGGGTGTCTCCTTTTTGCGATGTTCTTTTTACGATGTCGCCTTTTTGCTTGACTGGTATAAAAATTTGCATTATATTCAGACTTCAAATAAGCACGGATTCTTTTAGAAAAGATCTAAAAGTTTTTCGCGCCTGATAAAAAGCTCGATTAATCAATAAAGACAGCAGGGCTCAAAAGAAATAACGGGCTGCAAATAATTTTTATTCATATTAATTAAAAATTAGAGGAGGTTTAATAATGAGGAAAAAAATAACAGTTATCGGAGCCGGCCATGTTGGAGAAGTCACCGCATTCAAGCTCGCTGAGAAGGAATTAGGAGATGTAGTGCTGCTTGATGTCATAGAAGATATGCCCATAGGAAAGGGCTTGGATATGCGCGAAGGCGGACCTGTTGGAAAATACGACTCCGCTGTCATGGGCACAAACTCCTATGCAGACACAGCTGCTTCCGATATTATTGTCATCACCGCCGGAAAGCCACGAAAGCCTGGAATGAGCAGAGATGAACTTCTGGAAGCAAATGTCAATATTGTCAAGCCTATAACCGAAGAAGTCATCAAATTCTCTCCCAATGCTATGCTGCTTGTCGTCACCAATCCTCTTGACGCTATGGTTTACACAGCTTTTAAAGTCAGCAAGTTCCCGAAAAACAGAGTCTTCGGGATGGCAGGAATTCTGGACACAACTCGCTTCAGGGCTTTTATTTCCATGGAGCTCAATATCTCGGTTGAGAACATTCAGGCCCTTGTTCTGGGAGGGCACGGAGATACCATGGTTCCCATCGCCAGATACACAACAATCTCCGGAATTCCTCTCACGCATTTCCTGCGGCCGGACAGGATTGATGCTATTATCGAAAGAACAAGAGGGGGCGGCGGCGAAATCGTGAAATACCTGAAAACAGGAAGCGCTTACTATGCACCCTCCCTTGCTATAGCAGAGATGGTAGAATCCGTCGTCAAAGACAAGAAAAAAATACTGCCCTGTTCAGCATACCTTGAAGGAGAATACGGAATTAATGACCTCTATTTTGGAGTGCCCATCAAATTGGGTGCCAACGGAGTTGAAGAAATCATACAAATAGATTTGACTGACGAGGAAAAAGAAGCCATCAAGAATTCAGAAACCGCGGTTCGCAACGTGGTAGACCTGATTAAAATCTGAGTAGAATGGCTGAACACAGAATCGAAACCCCTGTCTCAGACGAAGACATCGCCAAACTGCGGGCAGGAGACAGAATTTTTATAACCGGCTATCTTTATACAGGGAGAGACTCTGCTCATAAAAAACTGATTGATCTTGTTAAAGAAGGCAAAGAATTGCCGATAGACGTTAAAGGGCAATTTATTTATTATGTAGGCCCCACACCTGCTCGTCCTGGAAAGCCCATCGGATCTGCAGGACCAACTACAAGCTACAGGATGGACTCCTTTGCTCCAACTCTTCACTCCCTCGGTCTTAAAGGCACAATCGGAAAAGGATCCAGGAGTGAAGAAGTCAGGGAATCCTTAAAAAAATACAAAGGTGTCTATCTCGCCGCGGTCGGTGGAGCTGGAGCCCTCATTTCCAAAAGCATAGAAGAATCCGAAGTAATCGCGTACCCAGAATTGGGGCCCGAAGCAATCAGAAGGGTAAAAGTCAAAGATTTTCCATGCATTGTCATCAACGATATGTACGGTGGCGATCTGTACGAAGAAGGCAAAAAGAAATACCAGAAGGATTGAAGAAGAGATTTAAAAACAAACCGTAAATTCATCTCTCCTTTCTTCCTCTCGGAGGAAGAGTTCTGGGTTCAAAGAAGGTATTATCAGTTTATTCACAAGACAATAAGAAACAATGTCATTGTCATAAAGTTGCTTGGCGCATGTCATTGTGTGGAGCAAAGAAGATTCTCCATCCGTCATTGCGTGGAGCAAAGAAGATTCTGTATGTGTCATTGCGAGCCCCGCAGGGGCGAAGCAAACCCATAAAAAAGGATAAATACGATGAAAATACATGAGTATCAAGCCAAACAAATTCTTGATAAGTATGGCGTTCGAATTCCCCAAGGAGAAGTAGCTGACACTCCTTCCAGAGCCCGCGAGATTGCAGATAAAATCGGTCCTAAAGTCGTTCTCAAAGCTCAGGTTCATGCAGGAGGAAGAGGCAAAGGAGGGGGTATCAAACTTGTTAATAGTCCTCAAGAAGCAGAAAAAATTTCCAAGGAAATGATAGGAATGACCCTGGTCACCCCTCAAACTGGACCAGAAGGAAAGCTTGTAAAAAGAATTCTTGTGGAGGAAGCACTTGATATTGCGCGAGAACTTTACGTAGGAATTGTCATAGACAGAGCAAGGGAAGCTCCGGTTGTCATGGCCTCTTCCGAAGGGGG
>JGI2171J19970_10002285_pt1 | contig 10546 bp, 13 predicted proteins | sample DeeMarSWOR324_28_FD_19970 | JGI IMG/M metagenome (IMG submission 19970) | reverse complement strand
CTTTGGAGTTTTCTTTTTTTTCTTTTTCGATTTTTTCGACATTTAAAATCCCCCTCCCAATTAAACACCTGAAAATAAAATTTTCATTTTATTAATGTAATAAATTAAATATTTAACATAACTACCGGAACATTCTATTAAATCTTCAGATGGAAGAAGCTTACAGAAAACATATGTAACTGAAAAAATAATTACCGCAAAAATAATCCATAAAAATATAATTTCAAAAATACATTGGTTTCTCTTAAATATTTCATACACAATGTTTCTCATTTTAACAATATCTAATATAACAAAAAATTAAAAGCATTTTTTTAACTAAACTAAAAATTAAAAATATTTTTTAACCTGAATCAAAAATTAAAAGCATTTTTTTAACTAACTTCTGGTAAAGAAGGTAATGCAGCGCATCTACACTGTGGATGGACAGGAATCATCCCTTCAATTTTATCAAGATCAAAAATCTTACCTTCTAATGGCCTACATAATTCACATACTCTATAATCACCTGCAGTGCTCCATTCAGCCTTTACTTGAACGGCGGTAATACCAGCATTTCGATATTCTTGGATAGCAGCTAAATGATTAGCTCTAATAACTTCGGTTCTAGCCAAAATAGTTGCTCTAGTAATTCCTATTTTATTTACTCGATCAACAATATTCCTTGCTATCTCCCTTGGATTTAACCCACGCACCAATCCATCAGCTAACTCTCTACTAATTTGTGCATCCATTGCTTTAGTTATACCTTCTAAGTCTGTGAATACTCTAGTATATACAGTTCCTATTCTATCAGAATGAAACGCACTCCCAAGGGTATCATTCACTGATATATCATCAGTAGGAAAATCATTTTTAGTTTTATTTATAAATGAAAGAAGTTCTTTATTAGCTTTGATATGTTGGCGTGCAAATATAATCCCACCTGAATATGCGCGCCTAATAAATGTATTTGTCCAGATTGGCTCTATCCCTACGCCTATCTGTGGAAAATATACCCGTTGTGCCACAGATTTATTTTCCATATCAGATAGCCATTCCATAAAAGAATTTATCTTTTCTGGATCAGTTCTAAATTTGAACCTATTTATTCCAATAGGGAATAAATCTTTTAACCAATCATTTTTTTGTGCACTCACCGTAGATTGATTTTTTACTAACCCAAAGCAATCATTATTTATAATACTTTCATTTATTATTTTTTTGAGCGCAGAAAATCTCTTAGAAAACTGCGTACTAAATTGTTTTCTTAAAGTTGTTGTTTTAGTAGGATCGCTAGATTTTAATAAATATAATATCCTATTTGGAGAAGTACTATCCCCTCTTTCTAATAAATTTGAGCGTATTGATTTCATAATTTGATTTCCTTTGATTGCATTAGACCAATGCATATCTTAACCTCAACAAGAATCTTCTTCTAATTGTTCAGCATTTGGAATATTTTTAATATAATCTTTTGTTACCTCTTTTTCAGGAGAATAGACATTCATGCTTTCTTTATCTTTAAATTTGGAAAATGGAGTATCCTCTTCAGGCCCTGGCCATGATGGCTTAGATTTAGCTTTATCTGATTGGCTATTTTCAGTCTTTATATACTTATTATGAAGAGATTCAAATAATTCCGGGTAATCTTTAAATAAATTCTTTAAAAGTGGTAAAATAAGTAATAACAAGTTCAAGTTTGATTTTCTAGAACATTCTATATCTATAATTTCTCTCAAATTTTTTAAAGTAGCCGTCATAATTAATTCTGTTTTTAGGCATAACGGCAACAAAGTATCAACAAATGAATAAGGTATCCCTTTCTTCACTAATTGAAAATAAAGTTCCTCAACTTTTGAAATAGCTGCTACCCAATCATTGCATGCTTGTTCATGATAAAATTTAGTATCCTTTTTACAGAATAAAGGAGCTATAACAATAAATTCTTCTTTATTTTCTAAATTAAGTTTTTCTTGGCTAAATAAAATATTTTGATGTGTTCTAATTTGCTGGCTAGTTTTTAAATCGCAGGTAAAATGTATAGAAGTTAAAATATGATCTAAAGCAGAATAATCATTCCCTTTCATTAAATTAGGTAAAAAACTTTTATAAGATTTTTCATTAATATTCTTATAAGATAAATCTTTTACACGTTCATTAAATTCAATAAATTTCAATTCACTTTCTTTATTTTCATTATGAGAAATTATAGTAACTTTAGATTTAATAGCTTTCATTATTATCTCCCCTCATCTTCTTTAGTAATTTCCTCTTCTATAATATTAGTAGCCAATTCTATTTCTGCGTCACTCATCCCAAGTTCACGCTTTAAAAATACTTCTGGTGGGACTAAATCAGATGCCCCAATAGAATTTACATACATAGATAATGCTTCTGTATGTATTTTGCCTATTTCGGCTTTATCCTTCTCAGATAATACTACCGCAGCGGGCCATTCTACATGGTAGCCATCTTTAGGCGTACTTAAAACATTTACTGAGATCAATCTATCTATTAATGGCCTTAATAAAGATCGTTCCCCTACTTCTTCCCTTCGTTCGTCAATATATGATAGCCATGCTCGTTCATCTTGATTAGATGATAATTCTCCTCTTTCCGAGCCGATTAAAATTCTTATTGGAATCCTACTAGCTGCACTAATTAATTGAAGTTGTACATCAACATGATCTTTTGGCGATACCACTTGTGGAGAAAGTGATTGAATATTAAGACCTTCCACATATAACCATCTTTGTAAATTATTTACAAAATCTGATAATTGTTCTTTCAATTCATTAAGTTGAGTTTCATTAACAATACCATTATCTATAGCCTGCGCAGTATATCCAGGTCTAGCACCACGCCAATACATCTCAGGTGATCCACCAGCAAGCTTTTCTAAGCCTATTAGACGATTATAAACTGCCTCTAATCTAGGTAATCCATAAATCTCATTATCTAAACTATTCTCAGCTAAATGGATTAATCTACTCCAATGAACAATCTTTGTAGAAATTTGATTTGATCCAGCAGATAAATTAATTTGATACAACTCAGGTAATCCATACCTAGGGGATTTTATATCTTTATCCCAAGTTAGAATATTAGCTTTAGGTTCAACGATTGGAGAAACATATAAAAGATTATTCGCGCGTTTAACTTCTTTTGAAACATCTTCTGCATCATCAAATCCTAAAAATAGTACTCCATATCGCCCAATATTAGCAATTAAATCTACCTTATACAGATAATAAAATAAATTAAGTTTATTCTTTAACTCATCAAAATCTTTTTCAAACTTAGTATCTTCTTCAGTAGATTCATAAATATCTGGCTCATATCTCCATGTAGCAGCAACCGGAGCCTTAATAACTCTATGCGCCAAATCTTGACGTTTATATCTGTGAAGATAATCATAATAAGTTATCTCAACAGGATAATCTAAAGCTTCATCGATATCAGTATAAGTTGAATTATTTAATCCCCTTCTAAAATTATTAATACCAAATTTGTTTAATAAAACATTAGCACTTGAAACTAACCCACGCATTGATGAATCTTTATTACTCCAGTGAGGGTCAGAAGAATCTCCTAGATTTACACCTAAATAAGATGCAACTTTTTTAGATTTATCTTTATTTTGCATACCCTTAATCTTGCCATTCTCCAACATTGAAATATATGCTGGGCTAACATTAGTTTCTTTTGCTAGTTGTCTAATTGTTAATGAACGCTTTGCTCTTTGCGTTTTAATCTTTGACGCAAACTCATTGAAATTACTCATAGTTATCATACCTTCTTAATGTGTTAAATTGATTATAAACATTTATTAAACAATGTCAATAATTAATTGCCACCTATTATACGAACATTAGATCCACTTTTATTTCTATTTTCTCCATACCATAATGCAATCCCAATACTCATAATAATATCGTCATGTAATCCAGAAACAGCAGAATAACTATCTCTTCCATTCGCTGCTATTTTGACTTTAAATCCTAAAAATTCTCTATTTAAATCTGCTAATAAAGGTAAATCAGAAGCAATCTTTAATCTATTATTTTGCATTACTACTTGGATAGAAGATACAATATCCCTTTTGGGAACATTTGCTTCTAATCTAGATGCCCAAATAGATTTATTGCCACCTGTGATGTTTATTGAAATAATTTTCATATTCCTTTTTTTGAATAAATCCACCACAGGATGGCCAACACCAGTATAATCAATAACCAAGATATAATCATTCTTTATATATAGCTTATTTTCTATAAATTTAGAAATAGAATTAACTATATCTGGGTATGGAGTTTTTAATGGAAATTTATGGATAAAAGGAAGTGAATAGTTTAATTCATTATCTATAAATACTGTTTCTAAAGCACTTATTACTGTGTAATCATTTTGTTGCCCTAGATCTAACCCAAAAATATACTTATTTATAAGCATTACCTATCTTTCATAGGAGGGATACGTATTTTCCTTCCTAGCGGGAATCTCCATTCTAAAGGTCCTTGAATATATCCTCTCCCATAACCTCTACCATCCCTTGGGGCAACTCCATTGCTACCAGGCGGGCAGTTCCCTTGCCCACGACCTGTTCTAGATCCTTTTCCTCTAGGACCTGTCCCATCTCTTGCTGGCATAATAATTACCTCCTTTTAAATTAATCCTTGGTCAATCATAGCATTTGCTACTTTAAGAAATCCTGCTATATTCGCACCAGCTATATAGTTCCCAGGAACACCATATTTATCTGCAGCTTCCAAACAAGATTCATGAATACTCTTCATAATACGTTTGAGGTGATTATCTACTTCTCCATAAGACCAGCTTAATCTTGTACTATTTTGAGCCATCTCAAGGCCAGAAACAGCAACGCCTCCTGCGTTAGATGCTTTACCTGGGGCATACAAAATCTTTTTATCCAAAAAATGATGGATCGCTTTAGGTGTAGAAGACATATTAGATCCTTCTACAACAAGTAAAATATCATTGTTTAAAAGATTTCGAGCATCTTTTGCATTGATTTCATTTTGAGTAGCACATGGAAAAGCACAATCTGCTTTATGATTCCAAATAGGATTATAATCTAAGGAAGAATCCACTTCAGTATATACCGCATGAGGATAATTATTTATATATTCTTTAATTCTCCCTCTTTGCACATTTTTAAGCTTTTTCACAAAATTTAATTTCTCTTTATTAATCCCCTCTTCGTCATAGATACAACCAGAAGAATCAGAAAGCGTAACCACTTTGGCGTCTAATTCAATCAATTTTTCTACAGCGAATTGAGCTACATTTCCAGACCCTGAGACTAGACATATTTTATCTCTTAATGTTTGATTACGTGTATTAAGCATCCAAAAAGAAAAATAAATACATCCATACCCTGTTGCTTCTGGACGAATAAGACTTCCACCCCAATCCAGGTTTTTACCAGTCAAAACGCCAGTGAATTCATTTGCCAGCTTCCGGTACATGCCGAAGAGATATCCAATCTCTCTTGCCCCTACACCAATATCTCCTGCAGGGACATCCGTATTAGGCCCAATATGCCTGAAGAGTTCCATCATGAAGCTTTGGCAGAATCGCATCACCTCGTTGTCAGATTTGCCCTTAGGATCAAAATCAGAGCCTCCCTTACCTCCTCCCATAGGTAAAGTAGTAAGAGCATTTTTAAAGGTTTGTTCGAATGCGAGGAATTTAAGAATACTGAGATTTACAGATGGATGAAATCGCAGTCCACCTTTATAAGGCCCTATGGAACTGTTCATCTGGACTCTGTATCCTCGATTCACATGCACATGTGCTTCATCATCCATCCAAGGGACCCGAAACATAATTACTCGCTCAGGTTCCACTAGCCTCTCCAGAATGCCATTTTTTCGGTATTGTGGGTTGCTATCCAAAACGGGCTTTATAGATTCTATAACTTCTTCTACCGCTTGATGGAATTCTTTTTCATGTGGGTTACGTACTTTAATCGTTTCTAGTATTTTTGACATAATTTTCTCCTTTTTTTAATTAATAGAAAAATTCCATGCTTTTACATTTTGGTCAACTGAATTAACTACTAAATCGTGCGTAAATATTTGGTCTTCAGTATCAACAAATTGACAAAAATATTCTTGATTCACCCACCAATCTCCAACTTCACGTCTTTCGTTTTCTATAAATTCATCACTAATCCTAGGGCATTCATCAGCAGTCACTTTTATTTTATGCCAATCATTATCAGTTATCCATGCTTTAAAAAACCAACCTCGCTTTCCAAAAGGGGTAGATAAAGCTAAAATTTTACCTAAAGAAATAGCAAGCATCGGACGAATTGTAGCATATAACTCATCAGAAACTTGTGCAGCTTCATCTATAATTAAAAGTGAAACCTTTGAAAAAGATCGGATCGTATCTTCTTTACCAGGCAAAGAAATAATTCTACTACCGTTCGAAAATTCCGCCATAGATTGATTTTCCCTGATAATAGTCCTGATAGAAGCTGCTTTATTAATTCCATATTTTACCTTTCTAAATAATTCCTCAGCTTGTCGTAATGATTTTGAAATAATTAAAACTAATGAATCTTCTTCATACAAAGCTTTATGCAACGCGATAGTTGCGCTTATTGTAGATTTACCTGATTGTCTAGAGCATAATAACAAAGCTGATTGTGGGCGATCCCATAATAAATCACGTTGCCATTTATCTGGGCTTATATCAAATACATACATAGCAAATAATTCTGGGTTTATTGCATATGCAAGCTCATTAGCTATAGAACCAATATTACTATATATTCTTCGATGTTTCATTAGCCATTTAATAATCTTAATTCATTAGCTACAGCAATACTAGCATCTCTATATGGTAGTAAAGCTTTAGTTACTGTTTCAATTAATGTTTTAGATTCAGTTTTAGCTTCTTGTTCTAGCATAAGTTCAGAAGCTCGTAGCATCAGTTCTATACTATTTCTTAATTCTCTTACAGCTAATAATGTTAAATGATCAGCTCCTTTACGTTCGCATCTAATTATAAATTTCACTAAATAATTACGAATATATTCTATCCATTCACCTACTGCATTAGTTTTTGGAATTCCTTCATCTAATTCATGGATATCTATATAAGAGCTTGGGATATACGAACTATTAGTCGCTCCTATTATTGGGTTGTTTACTTCTGGGGTTTTTTTATCCGTATGTTTAGGTAAATTAATCTTCGCAGGACGAATAGGTAACTCAAAAATATTGCTGTATAATTTCTTCCGCTCTAGCTCATGTTTCAATGCCATATTTAGGCATCTATGTTTATGCCTACGTACAGTAGGTTCAGCAAAATTATATCTCTTAGCTACTTTCCTAACAGAAAGTCCTTCAAGTAAATCACTATCAATTAATCCTCTATCATTGCTATTGCAGATCTTGCATCCTAAACGACTCATGTCAAATCAATCCTTTTATATTAATTCTATTTCATTATAACCACATTTATAAACTGCGTCAAAAAAAATGCGTCGCCATTTTACGACGCGCGACGCAAAATTGAAACCTTTTATTTTTCAAAAATCTTATTTATTTATTTCTTTCCTCTTATAACATAGCGAAGGTACTAAATATTATCTTAATAAGCTGATATATTTAGATGATATTATATTCAACAATTTGCGTCATTAAAATGCGTCATGAACAGACAAAAAAATAGGTGCTAAGATGTGCAGGTCCTAGCACCTAGGAGGGACATACCATCTTCCTTCGTGGAAAGAAAGGAGGTAAGAAACGAAGATACATTTATAATATACCTATATTATGAAATGTCAAGAAAAAAAATAGATAATAAAAAAAAGTAGGTAATTAAGATTATAGTATCTATATTACCTACTTCTGCCAAGCTAAGGCAATGTCAGAGCATTTGGTTAATAACTATATTAACTTTATATCACATAATGTCAAGGTAAAAATTAGATTTCTGTTGAAATAATGCATTTTTCAATAAATTCATCTAGGAATTTTTTGAAGTACCGAATTCTGCCCCCCAACTTTAAATATTTAGGTCCTCTTTTACGATACCGCATCGAGGCTAAACTATAAGGTGACAATCCCAAATAATCTGCTGCTTGTTGAGGTGTTAGACATTCACTACCGTTAAACAATTTATTACTTTCACGTGTACTTTCAACTGCTATATCCATATTATCCTCCAATTTGTATTGTAATAACATTAATTTATCTTAACTTAAGACTTTATACAAGCTTTGTCAATATTAATGTGGAAATATTTTTAAGAACAAAAATTTATATATTTTTAAAAAACATCTTGACATCTATTATTCCGCATATTAATTTAGCATTAAAGCTAATACTGAAGTATTATAGCAACAAAAACAGAAGTAAATCTAACAGGAAGGAGGGAATTTATGGATATAGAAACTGATATGTATCCTCATGTGACAGAAATTATCTCACCATATGTTGACACAAGATGGTTTTTACCTGAGCACAAGGAACGTGGGCGATTAATTCATAATGTTTGCAATATTTATTTTGAAACAAAATGGATCCCACCTTATGAAGAAAAATTCCAATTTTACATAGATAGTTATATTAGATGGTTTGAAATTTTTACTCCAGAAAAGATTGCTGGAGAAACTGAAATGTATGACCACGAACTAAAATTTAAAGGTATCCCTGATTTTGTTGGAAAAATCAAAGGGTCAGATGAGATTGGTATCATTGATTGGAAAACATCTCAACAAACATACAAACATTGGATACTTCAATTAGCTGCATACAAACATTTAGTTGAACATACTCTTAAACTTAAGATTAAATGGATTGCTACATTACGACTTAAAAAAGATGGCAGCAACGCTTTATTTAATGATTGGTCTGATAGAGAATATAAAGCCACTACATTATTTCTTAACGCGCTTGAATTATACAAATATTTCAACCCTGAACCCAAAAAATAATATAAAAGGAGTCCAAAATGATAAAAAAAAAATATTTCCACGATGACTATGATCTAAAAGCGAAAGTAATTAGTGAAACTAGGGCTAAATTAAGAACGGAAGAACCATTTAAATCATTCCATTTAAAACTTGTGCAAGATGCACAACCTACCGATGAATACCATGTTATTTATTATAAAAATCTTATTAATGAACAACTTGGGAAAACATTAAAATTAGATGCCACTATAACATGTAATGGAGATACAACATTAGAAGAAATTATAGAAATATTAATTGATCTAAAAGCTATTGCAATACGTAGAAGACTTTGTAAACAAAATGATTACGCTACAAAAGACTATACTATAGAAAGGAAACATAAAAATGAATGATATACCTAAACTACTGCCACAATTAGATAGCACACCAATGGGGTTAGTCCCTAAAACTTTTGATGAATTATGGAAAATATCAAAGATATTGGCTAGTTCTTCTATGATCCCTAGAGGCTTAAATAAAGCAGAAGATATCTTTGTAGCTACACAAATGGGGCTTGAATTAAATTTATACCCAATCCAAGCTATCCAAAATATAGCTGTCATAAATGGAAGGCCAGCATTATGGGGAGATGCAGTAATAGGTTTAGTTCTAAGATCCGGCTTACTAGAATCTTTCGAAGAATACTTTGAAGGTGATTTCCCAAATGATAATTTTATGGCAATTTGCAAAGCAAAACGAAAAGGATTAAATAACATTTTTAGAAAAGAATTTTCTATTGCTGACGCAAAAAAGGCTAGATTATGGCCTTCAAGCCATGATGACTATAGAAATCAATCTCCATGGGCAAAATACCCTAAACGAATGCTTCAAATGCGCGCCAGATCATGGACTCTTAGAGATTCATTTGCAGATATTCTTAAAGGATTTTACCCTGTTGAAGAAGCTATTGATATCCCACCAGTAGAAGAAAAACAAAGAACAGATCCAAGTATAATTACTAAAGCATTCGAGGCAAATGGTAATTCTGTTTCAGAAGATGAAATTATGCCTCAAATAGAATTAACCACAGAAATTATAGATTCTACAAAAGAAAACAATAATATTAAAGATGAGCAAAAAGAACAAATTATTTCAGAACCACCACGACGTGGTAGACCATCTAAATCAAAAAAAATTACAGAATCTAAATCAGAACCATTTGATTCTATAAACTCTTTACTCTCACAATTAGATGAAAGAATAAACGAGAAATATTTTTCATATGAAACTCCGCCAGAATTTCTTGAAAATTTACTTTTCACTCAAACAAACGCTAAAGAATATTTAAATATTATCCATACAACTACAAATAAACCAACTAAAGAAGTGATTACTGCAGCATTAGCTAATTTTGAAGGTTTTTGGACTGCATTAATTTCATGGATACAAAATCGATCAAAAACACAAAATAATATTACATAGCTTCCCAAATCTATAGGGTACAATATGGATTCTATTACAGCATCACAGTTAAAAAGTTTTTTTACAAGTTGGAAGCTTCAAATGAATGGACATCCACCAGATGTGATAGGCTGGTGGAGCATTTTAGTAGCTAATTTATATATAAAT
>JGI2171J19970_10002283_pt1 | contig 10550 bp, 8 predicted proteins | sample DeeMarSWOR324_28_FD_19970 | JGI IMG/M metagenome (IMG submission 19970) | reverse complement strand
GTTATCTCCTGAAACCGAGGTTTATGTGCTGTACAAGGACATCAGGACCTATGGGTTTAAAGAGGACTATTACCGCGAAGCAGCAGATAAGGGAGTTATATTCATACGCTACGATGATGAACATAAACCCAGAGTCACTCGAGAAAATGGAAAGCTGATGGTTTTAGCTTGGGCCCCCATCCTAAAAACATGGATTCATGTAGAACCAGACATTCTAGCGTTGAGCGTGCCTGCAGTTCCCAATGCCAATAACGAGCACTTGGCAAGAATGCTGAAAGTTCCTTTAACCAAGGACGGATTCTTCTTGGAAGCCCACATGAAGCTCCGACCACTAGATTTTGCGACAGACGGCATCTTCCTTTGCGGGCTGGCACATTGGCCGAAACTTATCGAAGAGAGCATTTCGCAGGCGTGCGGAGCTGCGACCAGAGCTGCGACAATACTGTCCAAAAAAGCACTAGAAGTTGAAGGAATAGTTGCACATGTTGATGAAAACCTTTGTGTTGGATGCGGGCTTTGCATAACTCTTTGTCCATACAGTGCTATAGAGAAGGATGAAGCAGGAATAGCGAGGGTGAAGGAAGTCCTCTGCAAAGGTTGCGGCACTTGTGGAGCAAGCTGTCCCAAGAGGGCTATCACAATGCAACAGTTTACGGACGCACAAATTGTCGCTCAGGGACTTGCCGTTTTGAGGGGGGTCGTCCATGGTTGAGTTTGAACCGAAAATCATAGGTTTCCTATGCAATTGGTGTTCCTACGCAGGCGCAGACTTAGCTGGCGTAAGCCGAATACAATACCCCCCAAACATCAGAGTCATCAGAGTCATGTGCAGCGGCAGAGTTGACCCAGTCATCGTTTTGGAAATGTTCGCGAACGGCGCTGATGGAGTTATGGTGATGGGCTGCCACCCAGGAGAGTGCCACTATCTAGAGGGGAACCTCTACGCAGAGCGGAGAATCAAAATGCTAAAGAAACTCATGGTGTGCGCGGGTCTTGAACCAGAACGCCTACGACTTGAATGGGTTTCTGCAGCAGAAGGCTCACGATTCGCAAACATGGTCAAAGATTTCACAAATCAGCTCAAAAGCTTGGGGCCATCCCCACTTGCTAGTGGAAAACCGGATGAGCTCATATTGGCCAGTGTAAGAGCAGCCGAAAGAGCAGCGGGCACTTCCAGACTACGGACACTGGTGGGCAGAGAGAAAAAATTGGCTGAAGAGGAAAACGTCTACGGCGAGAAAGTGACGCAAGAAGAATTCGACGAGTTGATGGAGAAAAGCGTCAAAGAAGAGCATCTCCGAAGCAGAATCTACCTTCTAACAAAAGACAAGTCAATGTCAGTCAAAGAACTGGCCAAACATCTAGGCGTAGACACACGCGTAGTGTTGCATCATATAGTTGTTCTGAGGCGCAAGGGTTTGCTTGCAATGGACAGAATAGAAGGCAGCAGCCCACTTTATGTTGCATTGGAGGCAAGATGACGATGGTTAAGGTCGGTGCGGTACTCATAGTTGGCGGCGGAATCGCTGGAATACAAGCAGCCTTAGACCTGGCAGACTCAGGATTCAGAGTCTACGTAGCGGAGGACACGCCCAGCATAGGAGGCACAATGACACAACTGGACAAAACATTCCCCACCAACGACTGTGCCATGTGCATCCTCGCCCCAAAGCTTGTCGGGGCTGGAAGACACCCCAATATTCACCTTATAACAAACGCGGAAATAAAAGAAGTTGAGGGCGAACAAGGAAACTTCAAGGTTACCATAACTAGAAGAGCCCGATATGTGGATGAAGAGAAATGCACTGGATGCGGCATTTGTGCCCAAGAATGCCCAGTCGAAGCAATAGACGAGTACGAGCAGGGGTTGAGTAAGAGAAACGCGATTTTTGTTAAGTATTTGCAGGCTGTTCCCTCAACATTCGCCATTGACAGAGAAAAGTGCATTGGATGCGGGACATGCCAAGAAGTGTGCAAAGCTAATGCAATAGTATATTCGGAGAAGGATGAGGATGTTGAGCTGAGTGTGGGTGCCATCATACTTGCACCTGGCTTTGAAGAGTTCGATCCGACTCTGAAAAGTGAGTACGGCTACAGCCGATATCCCAACGTTGTTTCAAGCATCGAGTTTGAACGTATTCTAAGTGCGACTGGACCTTACGGCGGAACAGTTCTGCGTCCCTCCGACGGCGATCTCCCGCGGAAGATCGCATTCATCCAATGTGTTGGTTCAAGAGACGCCAAGCTCGGAAACAATTATTGCTCCTCAGCTTGCTGCATGTACGCCATCAAAGAAGCAGTCATAGCGAGGGAGCACAATCCAAACCTTCATTGCACTGTTTTCTTCATGGACATCCGAGCTTATGGAAAGGAGTTTGACGCTTATTACAGCAGAGCAGAAAAGGAATACGGAGTCAGGTTTGTGCGATCTCGAATTTCCAACATTGAGAGAATACTTGAATCACAAAATCTCATAGTGAGATATGTGGAAGATGGAGAGCCGAAAGAGGAAGAGTTCAATCTTGTCGTGCTATCGGTGGGAATGAGACCGCCAAAACATGCTGAAGAATTCGCGAAAACATTCGATATCAAGCTAAACAAGTACAACTTCTGCTCCACTGAAACCTTCTCGCCGCTGGCCACCTCTCGTCCAGGCATCTTTGTTTGTGGAGCATTCTCCTCTCCAAAAGACATTCCTGAGAGCGTTGCTCAGGCAAGTGGAGCCGCTGCGAGGGCGGGCAGCTTGATTGCCACTGAAAGGGGGAAGCTGACGGTTGCGAAGAAACTTCCGCCAGAGATAGAAGTATCCGGTGAGGAACCCCGTATCGGAGTCTTCGTCTGTCACTGCGGCATAAACATCGGCGGAACAGTGAATGTGCCAGAGGTGGTAGAGTATGCAAAAACCTTACCAAGCGTAGTGCACGCAGAGCACAACTTGTACACATGTTCACAAGACACGCAAAGTGCGATACGAGAGAAAATAAAGGAGCATAACCTGAACCGCGTAGTGGTGGCGTCTTGCACTCCAAGAACACACGAACCCCTTTTCAGAGAAACCATCAGAGAAGCAGGACTCAACATCTACCTCTTCGAAATGGCCAACATCCGTGATCAATGTAGCTGGGTGCACATGCACGAGCATGAGAAAGCCACGGAGAAGGCCAAAGACTTAGTTCGGTCGATCGTCGCCAAAGCCCGCTTGCTGAAACCATTGAAAAAACCGATGATCGATGTTACCCCTGTGGGCTTGGTCATCGGCGGAGGCTTATCCGGAATGACCGTCTCGTTGGAACTGGCGAAACAAGGCTTTGAGGTTCACTTGGTTGAGAAGGAGAAGGAACTGGGAGGAAACCTACGCCATATACACTATATGCTTGGAAGTGAGGACCCACAAGAACGGTTAAGTTCAATTATCAAAGAGGTTACCGAGAACGAGAAAATTCACGTTCATCTGGATGCAGAAGTCGCAGATATCGAAGGATACGTAGGAAACTTCAAAACAACACTGACTCATAGTAGCGACAGGAAAGTGATCAACCATGGCATTACCATAGTCGCCACTGGAGCCGTCGAATACAAGCCAACCGAGTATCTTTACAGAATTGACCCCAGAGTTTTGACACAACGAGAATTAGAAGAGAGGCTAGCTATGGGTCAATTCAATGCCAAAACCGTTGTTATGATCCAGTGTGTTGGCTCAAGAAATGAAGAGAGACCGAACTGCTCACGTATATGTTGCGCCCAAGCGGTCAAGAACGCATTGAAGATTAAGGAGTTAAGTCCGGAAACGGATGTTTACATTTTGTATAAGGACATTAGAACATACGGGTTTATCGAGGACTATTATCGTAAAGCTGCGGGTGAAGGCGTTTTGTTCATGTGCTATGATGATGAACACAAACCTAAGGTTACTCGAGAAAACGGAACTCTCGAAGTATTGGCAATGGAACATATCTTGAAAACATGGTTTCCGATTGAACCTGATCTCATAGTCTTAAGTGCAGCCACTATCCCGAACCCAGACAATGAACGCATAGCGCAAATGTTGAAGGTTCCACTAACTAAGGATGGATTCTTCTTGGAAGCACATATGAAACTTCGCCCAGTCGATTTCGCGACTGACGGCGTGTTCCTATGCGGATTGGCACACTCACCAAAGCTCGTTGAAGAAAGCATTTCACAAGCATGTGGAGCTGCGGCTCGCGCCGCTACTATATTGTCCAAGAAGAGGTTAGAGGTAGAGGGCGCCATAGCCAACGTCAACGAGGACTTGTGTAGCGGATGCAGAATATGCGAGGCAGTTTGCGAGTATGGCGCGATTGAAATGAAGGAAAAAGATGGAAAACTCGTGTCGAGTGTGCTTGAGGCCTTGTGTAAAGGATGCGGTGTCTGTGGCTCCACCTGTCCTACTGGAGCGATAAGTATGCTTCATTTCACAGACGAAGAGATACTCGCTCAGGTTAGAGCAGCATTAAAGGAGATAAGGAAATATGACTGAATTCGACCCAAAAATCGTTGGTTTTCTGTGTAACTGGTGTTCGTATGCAGGAGCAGACCTAGCAGGCGTCAGCCGAATACAGTATCCACCGAACATACGGATAGTGAGGGTGATGTGTAGCGGAAGAGTTGACCCAGCATTCATTCTTGAAGCGTTTAAGAGTGGAGCAGACGGCGTTCTCGTCGCCGGCTGTCATCTACCTGCTGATTGCCACTATATTTCCGGAAATTTCAAGGCGTATCGAAGGATTACACTCTTGAAGAAGCTCTTACAACAGTTCGGTATCGAGCCTGAACGTCTTAGACTGGAGTGGGTCTCCGCGTCAGAGGGAGACAGATTCGCAACCATTATTAAGGACATGGTGAAGGAACTTAAGAAACTCGGACCGAACCCATTAACGACCGGAGGAAAGACCAATGGTTGAGACAGAAAAAACGGAAGAAAAGGGAACGGAGCAGAAAGCAGTGCTCAAATCAACCGAGATGGACCCCAAATTCAAATATAAGATCAGCAAAATCCCTGGCGCAGAGAAGGTTATGCTGTGCTTCCAGTGCGGCACGTGTACAGCCGACTGCCCAATATCGCGATTTGACGATTTCTACAGACCTAGAAAGCTCATCCGAATGACTCAGTTAGGCCTAAAGGATAAGCTTCTTTCAAACGATGTCATCTGGCTTTGTTCTACGTGCTTCACATGTATCGACCATTGCCCCCAAGACGTAGGAATCGCCAGCATTGTACGAGCTCTTCGAAACCTAACTGTAGAACGGGGACACATGCCTGTGGGCTATAGAGAACAAGTTTCCAACATCCTAAAAACAGGTTACGCATACGTGATTTCAGACCTGCGGCTTAAAAAGAGGCAGCAGAAAGGACTTCCCGCCCTGCCGAAAGCTAACTTGAAAAGCGTCGCAAAGGTTTTCAACATCACAGGATTTTCGAAGACGCTTGAAAAAGTGGAGGACATAAAATGACGGACCTGAAGTACCTAATTTTTCTGGGATGCGCTATCCCGTACAGACTCCCCAGCTACGAAATTTCCGCCAGAAAAGTTCTAAAAAAACTTGGCGTAGAGCTGGTGGAGATGCCAGAGTTCAATTGCTGTGGATTTCCACTCGATCCAGTAAACCACGACATGATGCTCACCTTTGCAGCACGAAACCTATGTTTGGCGGAACAACAAAACTTGAACATCATGACCCTATGCAACGGATGTTTCGGTATTCTGAACCATGTAAACAAAGAGCTCAAGGAAGACAAAAAAATCAAGGAGAAGGTTAACGGATACTTGAAGGAAATAGGCATGGAATTCAAAGGAACTGTAACGGTTAAACATCTCATTCATGTTCTCGCAGAAGATGTCGGCTTTCAAAAAATAAAGATGACTGTTAAGAAACCACTTAGTCAACTCCGCGTGGTGCAGCATAGCGGCTGTCACGTTGTTCGTCCGGCAAAGTACATAGGTTTTGAAGACCCAGAAAACCCCACAACTCTCAAGAAACTGATTCAAGTAACCGGCGCAAAGTGCTTGGACTATATGGATGAGCCAGAGTGTTGTGGTGCACCAATAGTCGGTGTAAATGAAGAAATCCCACTTCAGTTGGCTAGGGAAAAACTTGACCACATTAGGGCTGTAGGAGCACAGGCGATGATTACTTGTTGCCCGTATTGCCACATAATGTATGACCTCAACCAACCCAGAATAGAAAGAGCTTTCAACGAAAAATTCGGCATACCCGTGTTACACTATCCACAGCTATTGGGGCTAAGCATGGGCATCGCCCCAGAAGAACTAGCCTTGAAAGAGCTCAGAGTGAACGCAGCTGAAATCGTGAACATTTGTAGCTAGTGATCATTTGGAAAAGTTAAAATTCGCTTTTTATTGGGCCGCCAGTTGTGGCGGATGCGAAATAGCGGTGCTGGATATAAACGAAAAAATCCTTGATGTCGTTGCAAAAGCAGACATAGTGTTCTGGCCCGTAGCTCTCGACGTGAAATACAAAGATGTTGAAGCTATGTCTGACAAGAGCATAGATGTATGCTTCTTCAATGGAGCCATACGTAATTCCGAAAACGAGGAGATGGCCAAACTGCTTAGGCGAAAGGCAAAGGTTCTCGTCGCTTTCGGTTCATGTGCCCACGAAGGATGTATTCCTGGACTGGCTAACTTACATGACAGGAAAGAGATATTTCAGAGAGTCTACTGCGAAACTCCGTCGACAAAGAATCCGGATGGGGTAGTGCCAGTTAGCCCATTTGAAGTAAAGGAGGGCAAGTTGCACAAGCCTGAGTTCTATGACACGGTGAAAACGCTTGACCAAACCGTTGAAGTAGACTATTATCTTCCAGGATGCCCTCCACCAGTGGACTTGATAGTCAAGGCTCTTGACGCTATCTTTAATGATGAGTTGCCATCTAAAGGCTCCGTGCTGGCACCGGTAAAATCTGTCTGCGACGAATGTCCTCTAAAGAAAGAAGAGAAGAAGATTTCCAAGATATATCGAGTGTACGAGAAGGTGCCCGAGCCTGAGAAATGTCTTCTTGAACAAGGAATTATTTGTATGGGTCCTGCGACCCGAGCAGGCTGCGGCGCACAATGTTTGAAAGTTGGCTATCCCTGCACTGGTTGTGGTGGTCCCTGCCCTAATGTTTCAGAACAAGGGGCAGCCATGATGAGTGCTTTAGCATCAATACTCGGCATCGATGAGGAGAAAGAAGGAGGCTTTGACGCAGAGAAATTAATGAACCAAATCAAAGATCCCGTCGGCACTTTTTACAAGTATTCATTACCGCATTCGATTCTTAGAAGAAAGGTGATGAAGAAATGAAGCAAATATCTATCGATCCGATAACAAGGCTTGAAGGCCATGGTAAGATCGACATATTCTTAGACGATGCAGGAAACGTTGCGAATGCTTACATGATAATACCTGAACTGAGAGGCTTCGAGAAGTTCTGTGAGGGAAGAAGAGCAGAAGACCTACCCATAATAACCACTAGAATCTGTGGTGTCTGCCCAGTTGCCCACCACTTTGCGTCTGCCAAGGCTCTGGACATGGCGTTCAAAGTTGATCCGCCCCCTGCTGCTAAAAAGCTTAGAGAACTCATGTATTGCGGCTACATTATCTACGATCACATACTGCACTTTTACTTCCTAGGAGGGCCAGACTTTGTTGTTGGTCCTGGCGCACCTGCTGCTGAAAGAAACATTTTAGGCGTGATTAAGAAAGCTGGTTTGGACGTAGGCAAGGAAGTTATTAAGCATAGAGCGTATGGACAGAGGATAACTGCCATTCTAGGCGGTAAAGCTACACATCCCGTTTGCGGGATTCCTGGTGGGATTTCAAGTTCATTAAGTGAGGAAAACAGGCAAGAGATTGAAATGATGACGAAGTCTTGTGTGGATTTTGCTAAGTTCAGTCTTAGCCTGTTTAACGATGTGGTTTTGAAGAATGAAGACTACGTGAATCTGATTAAGAGCGACATCTACACTATGAGAACCTATTACATGGGTCTCGTCGATGATGATAACAGGGTCAACTTTTATGATGGGAAAGTGCGAGTTGTTGATCCAGAAGGCAAAGAATTCGTGAAGTTTGCTCCAAATGAGTATTTAGACGTTATCGAGGAACATGTGGAGCCGTGGACCTACGTCAAGTTCCCGTACCTCAAGAAGGTTGGTTGGAGGGGTTTTGTAGATGGCGCTGAAAGCGGAGTTTTTCGTGTGGGTCCACTGGGGCGGCTTAATGCTTCCAAGGGTATGTCAACGCCTTTGGCACAACAAGAGTTTGAGAGAATGTATAAGACGTTAGGTAAGCCTGTGCATTCTACTCTGGCTTTTCATTGGGCAAGGCTGATTGAATTAATGAATGCTTCTGAGAGAGCGTTGCAGTTGAGTCGAGACCCAGAGATTACTAGTAAGGATGTCAGAAGCTCAGTGGGTGTACCTGGTGAGGGTGTGGGAATTGTAGAGGCAGCAAGAGGCACCCTAATCCATCATTATATTCTTGATGAAGATGCCTTAGCGAAGAAAGTCAACTTAATAGTGGCTACAACCAACAATTCTGCAGCCATTAACCTGTCTATTCGTGACGCTGCAAAGGGTCTGATAAAGAATGGTGTAGTTAATGAGGAGTTGTTAAACAAGGTAGAGATGGCATTCAGAGCTTATGACCCCTGTATGGCTTGTGCTACGCATTTCGCTGTTGGCCAGATGCCTCTTGAAGTGAAAATATACGACTCCGATAAGAAGCTGCTGAAAACAATGGGAAGGTAACCTCTGTTTTCTCTTTATGGTTGTACAAAGAGAACTGACAGATGAAAAAACAGCATACAACAGACACAAACGAACTTGAGGACGAGCTGCAGAGCTGGCTTTCTGATGCTCGAAGAATAGTAGTCACAGGTATTGGAAACCCACTTAGAAAAGACGATTTCGTTGGAGTCGAAATTGTAAGAAACCTGCGCGAAAAGGTTTCGCAGCTTGTTTACTTAATGGAGTGTGAAACCGTTCCCGAGAGTTTCATAGGACCGATAACAAAGTTCAAACCAACACACATACTACTCATCGATGCAGGCATTCTAAATCAAAAGCACGGTTCCTCAAAACTCATAAAACCAAATCAAATGGCAACCCAGACAGCAATATCAACCCATGCGCTACCTCTTCAAATATTTTGCAAGTACCTCGCAAGAACAACGGGTGCTGAGATCGCGCTCCTAGTGATACAACCAAAAGACACCAGCTTCGGAGAAGGACTGACAGCAGAACTGAAGGAGACGGCGAGGCATTTGGCTAGCATTCTGTCAAAATGTCTTCCTTGAAAACGGTAAGTTCCGTCAACTTATCGGGTGTTGATGAAAAACGGGTTCTACAGTCGCCGCCTATATATTGGGTTTACGGACTAACAGCACCCACATGTTGAGGTCGTCGAGCCCCATCGGGCTTTTGGACTTGTAAAGTGGCTAGGCAAGGGTCTTGAATATCGGAGTCTAACAGTCCATTGGCTTCCCGCCCATGCTTGATTTGGCATTTTTACTCTGTTTTTGTATATAAGGCGAAAAAGGAGAGCGAATTGCGCCCTTTATACAAAAAAAAGGTTTTTCTATCCGTCTTTTTTGGTCAAAATGCATATATACGCCCCCCAATGCTTATGGGGGAAAATGGAGGACAAAACCATGCGCAGTTCTTCAGAGGAAGAAGAAGACTGGGAAGAGGACGAAGAAAACGACGAGGATTGGTGAAAGTAATGGCAAAGGGCAAGAAAAAAGGGAAGAAGAAAAAAGGGAAGAAGGAAGAATAGCAGACTAAAGGTTTCTTTTATTTCCCTCCCTTTTTTTGAATAAGACTCAACCACATGTTCTCTACTCAGCGATGGAATCCTGCTTTCTCTTCTAGCATTTCAGTTTAAATTCGTGTGGTCATGTAAACCCAGAAGACTTTACAGAATCGGCCGACAAAAAACCTTTAAGAAACGTAAGTTTATGAAGTTTTGATACTCTTTGGAAACGCAAGGAGTTAAAGAAATAGTGTTAGAGCCCAGCAAGCCTGAGTCATACATGGTTCCAGAAACCAGCAGAGACATATCTACGGGAACCCTCTACGCTAACAATGCGTTATCCGAAGAGTGGAGGCAACACATGATGGGAGAGGTTGAGTGCGATGGAGGTTCACAACATAACCAACGAGACAATGGTACAAATCAACAGGGAAGGTACGCCACCCGCCCAAAGAGCTCAGCGAAACGTGTTCCAAAGCCTCCAAAACGTTAACCTAAACCGACTCCATCAAACATTCAAACAATCCCTTTTTTCATTGTCATTCAATTTAGGTGGAATTCTAGCAGGGACACTACTCGCCACATATGTTGGAATTTTCTCTCTTAGCCCATGGGCACTTGCCATATACCCAGGCATCCTGAGTATGCGGGGTGTCATAGGCGGTTTGTTCAGCGGTCGTCTTAGCACAGGGTTACATATAGGAACTGTAAGGGCTGGCTTCACCAAAAACACGAGAAACTTCTACATGTTGTGGCGAGCGATCATCGTACTG
>JGI2171J19970_10002281_pt1 | contig 10552 bp, 4 predicted proteins | sample DeeMarSWOR324_28_FD_19970 | JGI IMG/M metagenome (IMG submission 19970) | reverse complement strand
CTTCTTGGCTTCGTGTAAAATATTCATCCCAGCCACGGAGGTCAAGATATCCCGACCTGTGGTGGTATATTTTCCCCGCTCCGTATGTATTGTACCCTGCCTGTTTGAAAGCCATTTGCAATGTAACCAAATCAGGATGATCGTAATGAAACACTTCATTTGAATAGCATCCCGTGGTTGAGGCGTGCATTCCGGTAAGAATGGCCGTTCGAGATGGTGCACAAAACACACCCGGCGCATGTGCATTTTTAAAAGTTACGCCCGATTTTGCCAGTCGGTCAAGATTTGGAGTTTTTGCCTGATAGTAACCCAGGGGAGTAACCCAGTCATTCAGGTCGTCCATGACAAACATAACGATGTTTGGTTGTTCCCCTGAAATTCCCGTGTTCTTTCGGCCGAAAGCACAGAGTGTGCTCGCAGCGGCCACTCCAATCGCTGACTTCGCGGCCACCCTCAGGAAATCACGGCGGTGCAAGAAGGAGGTGTTCATGTAAGGATTCAGTGATACGAGATTCGGTCCCAAGTATGCGTTCATAATGTATCTCCAACTTTAGTATGCTACCGGAATCTCATCGGTCAGCGAGATCTCACCTCGGAGCAGCTTTCCGGCTTGTCCGGCAAGACGCAGGCAAAAATCACTCGGAAGCCCGTCCAGCGTTAGGAATTTCGATCCACCGCTGGTGGGCGGGTTGTTCGAACATTTGAAAATGGCGGTGCCTTCATCGACTTCGTCAAACATGGCGATATAGAGCATGTCGGCACCGGCCTTTTTATTGGCCACGACTTGAGACCACAGGAAATGCCCTTTGAGCCTGGGAATTGCCCCGAGTTCAGCCCCTTTCAGGTTGTGCCAACTGAAGCCTGGAAAGACGACCGGCATATAATCGATATCATGCTCTCGCGCCCACATAATATCCTGTTCCCAGTATTTCTCTGCATGGCGCTGAACACCGGGCAGGTCACGAAAACGCCCGACACTCCACGGGCTCAACACATCGGCCATGAGCAGGACCTGGTGTAGCTCAGGATGTACCAGCGCATCCCTGTCCTGCATGCGCCACCCAGTGGCAATCCCCAGCATCACACTACATTGGTCTGTTTTGAACTTCTTGATCAGTTCTCTGCACGGTTCGAGACCGGCGCGCTGCTTGATCTGGTTGTTAAAACCGACACCCCAGATGGCCACCAGGGGCTTTCCTTTGTGATGCTGATAGGCGGGATCTTCCGTGATGTGCATTTTGTTGCGCAACGTGCGCCAGTCATCGAATACCTCAATGATTCTTTCGTCCGGCATTCCGGTGAGGTCATACATGACCGCGTAGGTGCGCCCGTAATGGTTTGCCCCTTCGCGCGCACTGGATAACACCTTGTCCTTGTGGTAGCGTTTGGTTTCATCATACAGACTATGGGAAAATCGCTGCACGAAGGCACCATCGATCCCGTAGTCGGCCATCCACTTGAAGTGGCGGACTACTGTTTTACGATTGTGCGAGCTGAAGGTCTTGGCCGGTGTTCCGTCTTCATAGGTAAAGGCGGTTGCGTAGAGNTCGTCGTCATCGTATTCAGACACATCCGGCCAAAGGTCAACAGTGATATTACCCGGCCCAAAAGTTTTTCTGCGATCTCTTGCCCAGTGCGTCCAGCCTAGATTGGCTCCGTCGCCTTCGCAGTTGAACCAACCCTGATAGCCGGTCATAACTTTGCCTCTCAGCGTGCTTGGGTCTGCGCCACGGACAGAGGGGCCGTCATAGGGCTTGAGCACATCCTCCCTATACTCTGCAGATGTCGGTGTAAGAAAAAAAAGAAGGAACAGTGTCAGGATCAGGACGATATTAGGAATCTTCATGTTCATTTTATTGTTTCGATTTCTGTTAATTCAAATAGCTTATACTAAGCATCAGTGTCTATTGAGGCTCGTCCGCATCATCCAGTCCTGGAAGCAGGTTTCCAGTTCCGCCACCTTGACGGCATATGCTTTTGAATTAGCTCCGTCTGCTAACAAATTCTTTAGCTCATGCGGATCATCATTCAGATTGTATAAGGCCTTTTTTACTTTTTTAGCTGAGGAGTGGGGCCGCATTAACTTCCAGCCATTCTTTAATACCATGTGAGATGGCTTGCCCTGCAAATCGCTTAGCCATTCCGTAACCACGTACTTATCTTCTTCATTAACAGCACCCTCAATCAGCTCGCGCAGAGAGTTGCTGTCAGAGGGATGAGGGGGCATATCCAGATAATCCAAGATGGTTGCGAACAGATCCATGTTGGACACCGGAGCTTTCACTTTTGTTCCCGGTTTAATTCTTCCGGGGAACCGGATCATCATGGGTACATGAGACGATTCTTCATAAAAACAGAATTTGCCCCTCATCCCATGGCTTCCCAGCATTTCACCGTGGTCACTGGTAAAAATAACCAGGGTATTGTCTGTTAATCCAAGTTCATCGAGTTTGTCTAAAATCTGTCCGACCCAGTCGTCAACTTCTTTGACCAGAGCGTAGTATTCCGAAATGAAATATTGAATCATTTTCGGATCGGAATATTTTTCATCGGTTCCCTTCTTAACTTTTAGATAAGGCGAGTCCGCCATGTTGTCGTCAATACTAACCGGAGGAACCATTTTTTCTGGGGGATACATTTCTACGTATTTCTTTGAAGCCAGATAAGGAGGGTGCGGATGATGAAACGAACAGGTGATGCTGAACGGTTTATCCTTCAATCTTTCCAATGCTCGAATCGTTTTATCTGCTTCAAACGCCGAAATATGGTATTCAGGGGGAATCGTTGTAATCCCGTGAATGTCCGACTGTCCAACTTTGATATCTGATTCCATACCCTTGTTCTTCAAGTCAAAACGTCGGTCAATCAGGTCAGGTATGTAGGGCCTCTCTGTCAGTGTATCTTTAAATTCTCCCTCTTTAAGCTCTCTTTCGGGATACAAAGGATNGAGGTATTTGAGATATGCAGCTTTTTTGCCCGGTCCGAGTTCTGTTTTGTGTATACCTGCCGCCGTTACGGGATTGTTATAGATCCTTGCCCGGAAGGTTGGTGTGTGCCACTTACCGTAATACTCGCATTCGTATCCGTGTTCCGACAAAATCTCGTCATAAGTCTTCATAGGCATAACGCCGGTGTCTTCCGGAACATATGCCTGTTTGTTTGAAATAACTTTGGTGTTTGCAACCGTGTGACCCGTAAGCACCGATGCCCTGGCTGGAGTGCAAACAGCACATTGTGTATATGCGTTTTCGAACCAGGCTCCTTCTCGTGCAAGCCGGTCCATATTCGGTGTATCCAGGATTTTATTACCGGCATAACTCAGTGCATCAAACCGCTGTTGATCCGTCATAAGAAACAGAAGATTAGGCTTACCACTCTGGCCTCCAAAACTATGCAATTCCTTCGCGTATCCGGATAGACCCGTAGCCAATATGGACATCGCTGCCGATTCCAAAAACTCTCTTCTGTTCTGTAAGTTCTTTTTCACCGATTTGCCTTTCTTATATCCATCTTAAACAAGAGTGAGTGCAATTACATCTCAGAGTAGCTATGACTTCTAATGCACACACTTGACTATAATAGAATAGCAGTTGATATGTTTAGTTGCCAGAATTGTTTTGAGAATGCCAAGGCTAAGTTCCGGACTATTCTGTCCTGGACGTTCGTAAAGCGCGGTACGTATTTAAGACAGGAGTGTTAGCAACCTTGAGTTGGTGGGTTTAAAAGTCATCAACTCTTTATCTGTCGCCGGCCATTGAATACGATGTCAATAAATCGGCGTTTTTGGCCTAAAAAAAGGGTAGACGGAAGACAAACAACCTGTCTGCTTGAACAATAATACGGCTAACTGGCCAAGTTATTCAAAACGATGAGTATTACTTCTCTTTTAATAAAAGGCTGACAATTCGAGGGAATGTCAGCCTTTTTTATTACAAAAAGAATTATTTTTCTATCAATTTCGTCTCACCATATACTTAATCCGACGCAAATAAAGCTGTGTTTTTAGGCCAAAAACAGGGATTGTCACGTCAAATGTGAGTGTATTCATGTTGCTCTCGCTAAATCATTGTAAATCACAACCACAAAAGAAGTTATGAAAAAAATCACCCAAAATTATAAATATATTCTCACACCTTTAATGTTCAACGTCCTCAATCTATCGAAGAATCAAGAATATTATAACTCTCGCTAATTGCTGAAAGAACCGCAGCCAGAAATCAGCTGTGGTGAAACAGGTGGGATGGCTGCGTATGGTGTGTTTTTACGGGAAATTTGATTGCAGAGTTTCTGTGTCTTCACATCCTTTTATTATTGCCAATCCGACTATAAGTTGTCACAATATTTTTTGTCACATGCGTTTGAGAAATATACGGTGATTCTGAAAGTTCAATTTACAAGGAGGTACTACAATGGCAGACAAGGAAGTTTTAGTTGTTGCAAGCAAGGTTAAGGCTTACATAAAGAGCAAAGAGATGCATACGTCATCAGATGCAATTGCTGTTCTTAGTGACAAGGTTTGTGCAATATTGGATGATGCTATTGCAAGGACAAAGGCTAATCGCCGTAGTACTGTCAAGGCACAAGATTTGTAAACAACGGTCTGTAATTGAAAAGAACCTTTAGTACATTATCGCTATCGCTTTGGCAAGAGCAGTCTATTTGCACATATTATTATGAGCAATTTCTACTCATGAATACTTGGGTGAGTTTATCGGCTCGGTAAGGAGTGTCAATGAAAACAGGGCGTAATGAATATATCGCCATTTTATTTTTCGGTTTAGGCTGTCTCCTCATCTTTGGGTCAATTGGATATAGTAACGATATATCTGGATGGTATCGTTTTGAACCGCAAAACACACCTGAGCCTGGCGAGATCGGGATGCAAGAATGGTTGGATATACCAGCCGGGCGATATGGCAGAATCATTCGACATGACGACAAGCTCATTTACAATGGGAAAACCATCAAACTGTGGGGGATCAATCTCTGCTACAGTGCATGTTCACCGGACAAAGAATTGGCCAACCGACGTGCGGCATTTTATCCCAAATATGGCATTAATAGCGTACGATTGCATAAGTATGCTGACGGATCGGGCTGGGCAGGTATTCAGACCGTGGACAGTTTTGCCGAGTTTGAGCCCGAAGCTTTGGATCGTATGGATTACCAGATCGCCAAATTCAAGGAAGCCGGTATCTTTACCAATCTTTCGGCTCATTTCGGAACGGTCAAAGCAGGTCCGGTAGACAAGCGAGATGTACCCTATATCGAGGAATTCGGCTCATTTAATAAAAAGAAGAATCGGATCAGCTGTCCGCATAGCGCCTACTTCTACTCACCAGAAGTCCAGAATCTTCATATTCGCCAGACTGTCAATTTGTTGAAGCACCGTAATCCTTATACGGGACTGACATATGCCAAAGACCCAGCGATTTATGTGATTGAGATCATCAATGAGCAGAGTGTTCTTTTTTACACTTCTATGGGACCGTTGCAGAAGAGCCCCACTTTGCGGAAGTTAGTGGCAGGACAATTTAGCGATTGGCTAAAGGCCAGGTACGGTAGTCACGATGGACTGTTGCGAGCATGGGGACAAAAGGCTCTTGACGGCTTTCAGAGCGAAGGCTTTGCCGCTGGAGAACATCTGGACAAGAGAAACATCCTGCCTCTGGGAAATCCGTGGTACTGGGATCCTGTGCAGCTCAACGGTTCGCAGGTTTATCAACGACAAAGACTGCTCGACAGTCTTGAATTCCTATATCTTTTACAACGGAGAGCTTATGATCGATATGTGCAGGCCGTTCGCAAGGCTGGTTATACGGGTGAAATTCTCGGATCTAACTGGCAGGCCGGGCGAGCTTTGAGTCACTATGCCAACCTTCACACAGACTATTTAGTGGGGATGATTGACCGGCATAACTATTTCGGCGGAGAAAAGAAGGACCAGATCATCAATGCGAGTATGTTGTCGGTTCCAGGTTTGGGTATGCTTAGTGCAGGAATGCAGCAAGTCGTTGATCGTCCTTTCATGTTATCAGAGTGGATTCACGTATTCCCAAACGAATGGGGCGCTGAAGGAGTCGCTATTATTGCTGCTTACGGAATGGGATTACAAGGCTGGGATGTTTCTTATATGTTCCAGAATCGCGATAGTGGAGGTTTCAGCGACAAGATCGGACGGGACCGATGGGATGTAACAACTCCACAGGTGTTATGTCTTTTCCCTGCTGTAGCTCGACATGTTCTGCGGGCTGATGTACAGGAATCAAAAGTAACTGCCCGAAGATATGTCCATGTACCATCGCTTTTTAAAGGCATGATCGGTTTTGACGATAAAACGATCCAACAATATGATGTCAAGGCCTTTGATAGTGATAAGATACCGGCACAGACACTTGCCGTTGCGCGCAGTGTCGTTGAATTTACAAATGAGTCTCAAGTTACTCCTAAATTTGATCTGAGTAGTTACGAAAAGGATGGATGGCTAATTTCAACTTCCGGGCAACTGCGATGGAAATCCGGCTCATCGAAACTGGATGGTTGTTTTACGATCAACACGGATGCTACTAAAGCGATTGTGGGTTTCTCTAAAGATCAGACATTCGAGCTTGAAAATGTGACAATCCAGCCAAAGAATCACTTTAGCGTGATTTATTTAACTGCAAAGGAGTTCAACAAAGACATCAACTCTTCCAAAAAGATTTTGGTTGTCGCCATTGCTAGAGCCCGTAACACAGGCATGAAACTCAATGAATCTGAAGATCAGATTTTAGATCGGGGTGAAAGTCCCATCCTAATGGAATCCGTTAGAGCAAAGATCACATTGAAACGTCCTGGCTTACCAATGGTGTATCTTCTGGACCATGATGGATTGCAAACGCAAAAGACGCTTCCGGTGCAGAACAACACCTTCGAGATCGATGGTAATCGTGATAAGACCTGCTATTACCTGATCACATACTGATGTTAATATTTTGTCGGTTTTAACATTCTGCTGCGAGGTATTTCAAGTTCCTCTACCCAACTACACTTTTCAAGTTTGTCTTTAGGAGTATTTATCAGGTTTTATTGTGAATGAAATTTCCTGAGGTCTCACTGATCGCATGGAAACGCATATATATCATGTGAAGAGGGCGTGCAATTTTAGCAGGAGGTCTTTGTAAACACATGCGGTTTATGCAGGTGGCATTGAGATAATCTGGCATTGACCAATCCAATCGATAGGGCTAAACCAACAAGATACTGCAAAGGCTTTTGCAAGAATGCTTGCAGGGCCGCGGAAAGTGTGGCATTATATTCCAAGACGTGTATCCTACAAACCCTAGCCGATGTGTACTTGAATTGAGTGATATCCGGTATGGATCGATTGAGTGTTATTTCAGTGATGGTGCTTCTTGTCGCCGTCCATTTTAGTGCTTCGTTTGGCGAGACAATCTATCAGGTCAAAGCCGCACATCCAAGGCTATTTATCGAGGATGTACAGGAGCTGGCGCAGCAGTGTGACGGATTGCTCTCCGAGGATTATCGGGTAGTCAAGCAGCGCGCCGAAGATTCCGTGAGACGAGGCGGCATCCAGTACATCACCAACCAGTGGTCAATCCCCGAGGATCTGATGAATTGCGGCCTGGCATACCTGGTCGAACGCCAACGGGGCCACGACGCCCGTCCATATGCTGACGTGATTATCAAACAATGGGGTGACAGCACTCTCATCTCGAATAGCCGGGGTAGTCACTTTGGCTACCATGCCATCGCCTATGATTGGATTTACGAAGCCTTGACGCCTGAGCAGCGCGTTCGGTTCGGCAACGCCCTCGGCACTTGGCTGCGTTTTTTCACCAACGTGCCTCGCATCCTGCTTAAGTGGGGCCACTGGGAATATAACCAGACCTGGGGACCGATTCATCTGAACATCATGAATAGCCGCGATGCATTGACCCAGAAGCTCTTTATCGCTCTGGCAATTAGCGGCGCATCCACCAGATACGAGCCGGATGCAAAAAGCTTTCTCGACTCCTGGGCTGAGCGCGTTCCCGACGAGTGCATACCCGCGTTCAACAGTATGGGCGGAGTCTGGTCTGAATCGTATGGCCATGGCGCCTACGGGCCGGTTACTGTGATCCCGTACGCCTTCCACGCATGGCGTACGGCGACGGGCATCGATCTGTTCAAACAGATCAAACCCTGGGGCTATCCAGTGGAAGAGCCTCGATGGGTAGCCTACACGATGATGCCTCACAATGAGCGCACAGCTTGGATCGACGATGGGAACGGCTCCCGCCCGGGTGCGTTCGCCCGCGCTGCCCCGATGCTTCACGATAGTCTCTCACAGTGGTTTTCCGACCGCGGCCAAGACTGGCTGCGTGAGCGGTGGCAGCGTGTGGCTTGCTATGATCCCTCGATCCCGGCAACGGCCCCAGATTCGCTTCCGCTGGGCTACCTGTTCGCTGGCGCTGGCCACGTATATATGCGGAGTGCGTGGAACGATCCGAACTCCACATGGGCCTTCTTCGGCTGCGGTCCGCAATTCGCCGGCCACGCAAGGGATGACGAAGGTCACTTCCTGATCTGCAAACGCGGCGCGCTCATCTCGCGTCAGGGCGGACATGGGCACAACGACTCAGACTACTACGCAGGCGGTTCGCTGATCTTTAATATTGTCACCATCTTCGATCCCAACGAGGAGTTTCGGCGGGACAGGAGAAATGAGAGCGACGGCGGCCTTCTACGCCACGTTTATGAGAGTAACGGCCTGCCTCGCGAACGGGGCCACATCGTCGCTTTCGAGCACAATGCCGATTATACCTACGCTACTGCTGACATTACAAAGGGCTATAATTCCGCCAAGGCTCGGGAAATAATGCGTCAGTTTCTTTACCTGCGTGGTGAACAGGAATATTTCGTTGTCTTCGACCGGGTGGAGGCGACACGTCCTGATTTTGCCCGTCATTTCTTTCTCCACGTTCCCGACAAGCCACAGCGCCAGGGAGATTTCCTGACATGGCTCAGCCAGCCTGAAGCCGACGGTGACAGGCAGGTGCTGTCGTACGGCCGGTCGCGGATATTTATGCACACGTTGCTGCCCCAGAAGGCCGAGATTGTTATGCGAGGCGGCCCGGGTCAGGAGGCCTGGGGCCATCCCCTCGAGCCAACAGCCCAATACAACCACATGACCGAAGGACGGTTGAGGCCGCCAGTGTGTCCATGGCGAATCGATGTCGCCGACCCACAGAACGGTGCACGAACTCTGTTTCTGCACGTGTTCGAGGTGACCGAAGAGGGTGTTCTACAGCCCACCGCGTTGGAGTTCTCGGCTCCGGCGGGTGTTAACATCGGTCAAAGATGGCAGGTGCGTTTTAATCCGAAGGGCACACTCGGCGGAACCGTGAACGGTAAGCCCCTGACAACGAATATTAAAACCGAAACGCAATATCGATGAAAATTCTCAAACAGATGACCAAGTTTTTGACACTGCTGGCGGCCTTGGTGGTCTGTCAAAGAACCACTGCTTCCGGCGCCTGCTCTGGGGCTTTTCAACAAGCACCTGGCAGACTACGAATCAGAGTTCGGTCGGGAAAAAGTGACTGGGTGTTTGTTTTGACACGTTATAATCAGGAGAAACCATGAGACTTAATCAACAACTACGAATTTGGACGACTTGTGTGACACTGCTTGTATTACCGGCCGCAATGCGGGCTGCACCTGCGGCCGGGCCATTACGAGTCCATCCGACCAATCCGCGATACTTCACCGACGGAACGAAAAACGCGGATGGATCACTGAAAGCAGTTTACCTGACCGGAGCGCACACGTGGAACAACCTTGTGGACATGGGCAAGTCCGACCCGCCGGCTCCTTTCGACTTTACGGCTTATCTCAATTTCCTGGATGCCCACAGTCATAACTTCATTCGTTTGTGGACGTGGGACTCGGTAGCATGGGATAGTCGAGCCAACGGCAAACTCGGAAAGGATTTCGTTCACTATGTGGCCCCGCTGCCTTGGGCGCGGACGGGACCTAGCAACGCTCTGGATGTCAAACCAAAATTCGATCTGACGAAGTTCAATCCGGCGTATTTCGACCGCTTACGGATGCGCGTCAGCGCCGCCGGCGAGATGGGAATCTACGTCTCGATTATGCTGTTCGAGGGCTGGGGCTTGAGCCACGCCAACCGTCGCGTGCTGGCGGCAGACGGCTGGGCATATCGCAGTCATCCCTTTCACCCGGACAATAACATCAATGGCATCACGGGCGACCTAAACGGCGACGGTAACGTGCTGGAGATACATTCGCTCGCCAGCCCTGCCATCACGTCGCTTCAAGCCGCCTACATACGCAAGGTCGTGGATACGGTGAACGACTTGGACAACGTGCTGTATGAGGTTATCAACGAAGGCGGGAACCAGCCGTGGGACTGGTGGGTGGTCAGGACGGTCAAGGACTACGAGCGGACGAAGCCCAATCAGCACCCGGTCGGCATCACTGGGCACGGCGGTGAGCGGATCGCAAGCATGCTCGCCAGTCCGGCAGACTGGATTTCGCCCGGAAGCCA
>JGI2171J19970_10002279_pt1 | contig 10553 bp, 8 predicted proteins | sample DeeMarSWOR324_28_FD_19970 | JGI IMG/M metagenome (IMG submission 19970) | reverse complement strand
TATTCAGGAATGTTATTGTATTCAATGGATACGCAGAAGGGTGGGCACTGTATACAGAGCGGCTGGCGTGGGAGTTAGGGTTATTTGAAAGCAACCCTTACGGTAACATTGGGCGATTGCAATTTGAATTGCTGCGTGCAGTTCGCTTAGTGTTGGACACGGGAATTCACGCCATGAAGTGGACACGTAAAGAGGCCAAACAATACATGAAGGATACTCTTGGTTCAGATATGTATTTGCATGAGGTAGATCGATTCATCGTTCTGCCTGGTCAGGCCACAGGATACAAGGTAGGCATGATAAAAATAGTGGAGTTACGTGAGAAAGCAATGGATGCATTAGGTGACCATTTTGATATCAAAGAGTTTCACAGAGTAGTCTTGGGTAATGGGAGTATGCCTTTAGAAGTTTTGGAGCGGCTGGTCCAGGACTACATTGATGCCAATCGAGGCAAAGCTGGTGGTTCTTGACTGCAATTCAAAACCCTCCAAATGTACTATAGCGTACTTACACTTCCACCAGGGTTCATCAAAGCACTGTTACACGTGTAACAAAATAGACAACAAGGGTTGACACCAAACGGTTGACAAGACGTATGTGATAACATGTTAAAATGAACATGAAAGGGGGAGAAAGACAGATCATTGATTTCATTGGCTTTTGAAATTCAGCATTCTGTAAGTGCAGAAGGAGATAAAAGGCAACTGATATTCTTTGTACGCCTTCACTGATCTAGCTCATTTGTGTGAACCCTTCACATCCTATGCCATTCTCTCACAAATAACTTTATCTGGTTGTTAAAAGAATATTATAAAGACTTGTTGTCATGGTAAACACAGCATCAACCAGCCGGTCTGCATGTGGGATAACTCAAGGGGAAGAGATTATAGAACTCTCTCTTCCCCAATATAATGAAAGGGAAAAAAGCTCGAAAGAATGGAGTAGAAATGAACCAGTCCACATTGAATAGCTATACTTTTTCTCTTTCTCATGGAGTTCAGGCAATGATAACCTGTGGTATCCTATCTCACATATCAGATGCTGTGAATAACCTGGATAAACACGACAGGCACGAACAGTGTTAGTCTGCTGACATTATCTGGAAATCTGACAATAGTATTCTCTCGCCAGAATGTACAGGTATTATCCCACAACCTGAGATTGTAGCATTCAAGTGTTACACGTGTAACATAATGCTGGCTGCATTTTTCCCGGTTGGCAAGTAATTACACGAATTAACTCTGTACAGCTCAGCGTTACCCAACTCCTTCATTGGAGAACACTGAATCTTCACACCATTCGATTTCCTACAGGTGCCCGGGGGCAGCGTGGATCTGGCCAGTATGGGTTATTACATCCATACGCCTTTATTGTATCGCGAACACATCTACCAAGATTTTCATGACAGCGGCTGAAATCAGGGCAATCCTTGCACGGTCCATCAGGAATTAAAGATTGATCTGGATATGCAAGTTCCAGAGCTCTTGGTGAATTCCAAACCTCCAGCAAGGTCTGGCTAGTCAAATCTCCAATAATGAAGTACTCATGGAAGTACAATTCTTCACAGATTGTCACCTTGCCGTCGGGGAGCACTACAACGCCCCGTCGGTTGGCTGTACAAAAAGCTCTCTCCCAAAAGGCTGAAGTCCTCTCCTTTTCATCGCCGCAGTAGGGATCGGGAGGTGCTCCACTAAAATACAAAGCTTTATGGGGAAATTCATCTCTAATTTGGCTTAATTCTTTCTCAAATTCAATGAAATCATCTGGTGAACAGAACAGACTATCATTGTGGCGATATAATGACTTCCCATAAGGAGTAAAGGTGCACTTGAATACGTGCGGTTTCTGAGCGAGATAACGGGCTAACTGTACCGCATCTTTGATATTGTAGGTTGTTAACACACTGTTGGTGCGAACCTGAATGCCAGCTTCACCCAGATAATCTATGGTTTTGAGTATCTTTTTCCCATAACCAGACCTGGCTACCATAGTATCTATGAGGGGTGGCGATAGAGCGTCAATGCTCACCTGTATGGTGGATAACCCCATGTGTGCCAATCGGTATGCATCATCTTCAGATAAGGGGTACTTGGTGGGTATGGTAAGGTACATGTCCTCTGACAGTGTGCATTCGATCAGGGCAAATGCATCGTTCCTGCAGAAGAGATCACCTCCTGAAATTTCCACTGTTTCTATTCCACATGCTTTGGCCTCACTGAGCAGTCTTCTGTACACGTCCAGGGTTAACTCTGGTCTGTGCATTCCTTCACGATCTGCATAACAATAGATACAATTGGTGAAACAACGCATGGTTGGGAGAACAATTAAAGAACAAGGTATTTTGCACCTTATATCTGACATATCAATATATTCTTCAGGCACAATGAAGTCGTACGGATCATAAGTTCGTCTTTTCTTTACATCGACAGCAGATGCATCAACGATCAATGAACGAACTGTCTTCCTCCTGTTTACAGGAAGATCCAGCAAGGTTTCAACTTCTCTTGAAGCAGCTTCTAAATCTATGGTGAACAGTTGAGCCACAGCCTCTATAATGTCAGGAAGATCACGTTGACCATCAAACAATGAGAGCATCATGGCCTGGTGAGGGTACAGAAACCGGAAAACATGCTCCCCCATGGAATCTCCCTGATTGACAGAAAAGAGTATACTTCTGCCACCATCTGATCGCAGTTTAACACGAGGATCAAGAAGTAACTCTATGGTTATCGCCTCCTTACTGGGTTTGAAACTCGAGGCATGTCATCACGTACCTCCTCTGTATGAACATAAGGGACCCATATCAAAAAGGTTACCTGTGTACGAAAAACTCACTGCCCTGCATCCACCTCTGCATTCTGCTGAAACATCACAGGTGCTGCAATTCCCTTTCAACTCAGGTGGGGTTCTGAACTTTTCAAGAAGATGAGATGTTTTCCAGATAGTAATAAACTCTTTCTTCCGTATGGAGTCTGCTCCCAGTATTTTAATGACATCAGGCGAACTGAAGTAATTACAGGGGATAACATACCCTGCAGGAGTTATACAGCACCAGGAGTGCCCCCCAATACACGGATGGGACGGACGATCAAAAAATGGAGCATTGAATGCATCTGAAAAATTAATTTCAAAGGGTCCTCTAATTCTTTTTCTCAATTCTTGAATTTTTGAATACACTTTTTTGATCTCATCTATGGATACATCAAGTTCGCGCGCGGTCTCTCCTCTCCCCATGGGAAGGAACCGAAGAAGTCTCATACGTTGAGCAGGAGTATTATCACAGATTGTTTCAATGAGAGAGATAATCCCTTTGACGTTTAAAGCAGTTATCGTAGTCGCCACAAAGGGTGTGATACCTGCTCTCTCTAAGTTCTCTAGAGCGCGTACAGCCTTTCTGTGACTCCCCTTGCCCCCTGTGAGTGTATCGTGCTGTGCTTCGTTTCCTTCAATGCTCACCTGTACCCTCTTGAAGCCTGACTCTGCAAGGGTCAAAGCAGTCTCTGCATCCAGTAAAGTTCCATTTGTTGACAAAATAATGGTGAAATCCTGTTCATCTGCATATCGTGCGATTTCAAAGAATTCTGGCCTGCAAAGTGGTTCTCCCCCGGTGAACACCAGTGTTCCTACACCAATTGAGTAGAGATCATCGATTAAATCCAGTATTTCTTTTTTCTTCAGCTCTTTTTCTTGCTTTTCACCCGCATCAGTGTAACAGTATTTGCATCTCAGGTTGCACTGTGAAGTAATCTCCAGTGAAACACTTAAAGGGGCTGAAAAGACGAGTTCATCATGCTCTTTGAGAGTCTTTGCAAAATCATTCCTTTTCAATTTCTATGACACCTTCTTCTACTAGTTTTCGTGTAAATTTGTGAATATCCTCCTCCACTTTTGGAGAGTCTTCGTATTTTTCTTTCATGTTCTTAATGATGTGGTCTATTTCAATACCCTCTTTTATCTGGGAGATGATGTCAAACCCAATAGGATCTACTTGGAAAGCTCCTCCATCTTTTATTTGCACAACTCCACCAAATGCTTCTGGTCGTATCCTGACACCCTTGCGTAGTTTTGCTTTCATTTGATTCCTCCACTGCAAAAAAATAAAAATAAAGATAGATAGCTTTTGGGCCAAATTCTAGGAAATTCTAACCTCCGTACATGCCGCCAGCATAACAACCGGCTTCACAGGCATCACAAACGTCGCCTCCACCTCCGCCACCGCTGCTTCCAGCTGCACAGATGATGGGCAGTATTTGCTTGATGTAAGGCTCATTCCAGCTCATGATGATGTCACCTCCTTTCACTTTTAATGTCTACAGATATGTCCTCTTTAGTTCTTTATAAATTTTTCGAGAGCCAAAGTGCAATTCTAAATATTTTATTACTTCAATGCCAAAAAACCTTATAGAATAATCGAAAAATAGGATTGTTACACGTGATAGTAAAAGAACCTTTTGCTTGAAACTCAGCCAAGACCCCAAACCACATATTGGGGGTTTGAGAGGGGAATATTATGAGAAAAGGATATCGTGAAAAAGGATGATATTACTCCTTTAGAACCTAAACCTTTAAATTCCAATCAATTCCAGCCACTTACTAGTCCATTAATCCCAGAACCGTCTGGTCCTGGCGTATGTCCGTTCAGCTTCCAGAATGTCCCGCAGCAAATCTTCCTCATCGGTCTGCATCTTTGCCAGAACTCGAGAAGCAGTCTGAGGACCAATCCCTCTTGCAGACAATGCTAAAGCTGCCTTCTTCCCGTATGCCAGCATCAAATCAGCAGACCTCTTGGCCCGTATAATTAATTCTTCCTCTTCTTCTGTTACCTTGTCCTTTCTGAGCCTCTTCTTAACGGCTTTCATCGTATCTTTGTCCCGTCGGTCTAAAATGGCCAGAAATCGAGCACCGCACAACCTGCACTTGGGGTAGTCCTCCAAGTGTTTTATAGTAAAGGATGCACTCCACTCACCGCAGTGTACACAGAAGAGTCTCACTCGTTTCCTTTCTAGGCGGGCCTTTAAGGTCTTCAAAATCTCGCGTTCAGCCCTCTTCGGGTATATGGTATCAGAAGCTCCCATATTGGTGATGGCAGCCATAGCCATGGGGGAGGGTTCTTCCGACTTATGAACGTGAAGAGCTATGTCACCAGCTTGTATTTTATTCAAAATTGATTCCGCCTTAGGTATGTCCAGTTTCTCCCGTACAATTTCGTTGATAGTCTCCTCATACAGGGGAGTATCCTCATACGCGTAGATTAGCCGCTTCATGTAGTACCGCTCTGCATCTTTGGATACTGCTCCAAACCGTTTAGCCACCTGAGCCAGCTTCCACACGAATAGAGAGCTCCTCTTTAAGGTGATTTCTAAAATGGGCAGAATGTGCTCTGGGTTTGTGGTTTTTACCATTTCTATGACACTTTCATAGTCAGGGACTATGGGAAACTGGAATGCTATCCGGTAGGGATCTGCCCTCATGAAGACGCTGGCCCCAATTTTAGCAGATACTAACGAGGCTATCAACCTGCCTAGAGTCTCATTCACTAAAGAACCAAAGGGTGCGTGAAGGATAACAAAATTAGCAAAAACTTCTGCAATTATTTCTTGCCGAGAAGGCAGAAAATGCTGATTCTGCTCTTCAATGTATGCTTGTGCCACTTCCAGTGCATTTTTGTCTACAGGGTATTCCTCAATTTTCAACCGCATGTCTGCCACTTCCACAGCCACCTCGTACGGAACGGGGATTAACTCTCCATCCCAGGCAGGAATGGCACCTAAAGCTTCTGTTTCAGTAACTAATACTTTGTCATCCTGGATATCTGCAATATTCCAGGCTCTCCCCTTCATGATGAAGGAACTGCCAATTTCAGCTTTCGTAGCAATGAATTCCTCGTCTAAGACACCGATTAACTTGTAAGAGCCCACCTCTATAGTGCGGTACTGTTTAGTATCGGGAATCATGGATAAATTTTCAAAGTAATACTTGTAAGATGACCTTTTCTTGCCGTAGACCTCATCTTCTGTCCAGATTAAATGTAATTCCTTCAAAAAGTGTATAACTTCCACGAATTTTTCTCTGGTTAACTCCCTGTAGGGATATGCTCTCCGTATAATAGTTAAGGCTTCATCAATATCTATCTTGTAGTTATCTATTGCTAGTCCCACTGCTTGGTGAGCTAGAACATCCAACGCTAAATTGCAGCTTTGCACCTTCTCTAATTCGTGGGTTAATGCTTTTTTTGCAATGACTGCAGCTTCTAAAATATCATCTTCTGTTACTGCCATCACCACTGCTTGCGAAACTTCTCCCAGTCTGTGTCCAGATCTGCCCGCTCTCTGGATTAATCTTGAAACCTGCCGGGGAGACATGTACTGGATCACCAAATCCACACTGCCCACATCAATACCTAACTCCATAGAACTGGTACAAATAATAGATTTCAACTCTTGGGTCTTGAACTTCTTTTCAGTTTCTATTCTCATGAACTTGGACAACGACGAGTGGTGGACATCGATATTTTCTTTGATAATATTAAATCGAGAAGAGAGAATCTCTGCCATTTCTCTCGTGTTCACAAAGACTAAAACACTCTTGTGCCCCTGCAGTAATTCCTGAATTCGTTTAATGCGAGCTGCAGTCTCCAAATTGATGTGCAGCTCAGATGCTAGCTCCGTATCCTCATCTAGAGGGTATTCCACCTGTACTACTAGATCTTTCTCTTCTGTTGCATCGATAATCTCGACATTTCTTCCCAGATAGTGAGCCACTTCATCAGGATCACCCACAGTGGCTGATAACCCAATTCTCTGGAAAGCTCTTTGAGTGACCTCTTTTAATCGTTCCAGTCCCAAAGAAAGCTGAGCCCCTCTTTTGTCTTCAACTAACTCGTGGATTTCATCTACCACCACGTATCTGACCTCTCGTAGATGCTGCTTCATAATTTTCCCAGGAAGGATGGCTTGTAAGGTCTCTGGTGTAGTTATCAAAACATCAGGGGGAGATTGTGCTTGCTTTCTTCTCTGCTGTTGTGAAGTATCTCCGTGGCGCACTTGAATCTTTATATCCAGTCGTTCAGCCCACCATTCCATTCTATCTAACAAATCTCTGTTTAAAGCTCTCAAGGGAGCAATATACAATGCTTTTATGCCTCTAATCTTTCGTAAGGATGCTAACTTGTCAAAAATGGGGAAGACGGCTGCCTCTGTCTTTCCTGATCCAGTTCTCGCAATAATTAGAACATTCTTCCCTTGAGTAATGGGAGGAATCCCCTTTTCCTGAGGTAATGTCAGGGTCACAAACCCACGTTCTTCCATCAACTTTTGAATGCTGTCAGATATCATAGCCGTAAAACAAGGGAGTTGATCCTTATAAACATTAGGGGTTAATGTGCTATACATTCTTTGTATGAAATGTCTCATCTTCTAAGATGCATTTTGTTACTTCATTATGGGTTACCACGGTATCTATTTATTCGGTGTGTCTCACATTTGTTACACGTGTAACATTTGTCTTTGATTTCTGTTGAGTCTTGGCTATCTTTCTCTTCATTCCCTCATAATCTGGTCCTGCTATGTGGATTCAAATACTTTTTTTGTGCTACAGTTTTAACAGGTATTATCCCAGCTAACAGACATCATGTCAATTAGTCCAGTGAACCCCCACATTGAACGAGTTTTTTCATATAAGCTGATAAATCGCTTACGTCATTTTCATCGCCTTTAACAATTTCATCAATTGTATAAGAATACTATCAGACTGAGAACAACGTAATAGAGTTGATAGGGAGTGACCATTAATCTTTCGAGTAACCCCTTGTAATTACTTGTGATGAAGATAGCTGAAATAATTACAAGAATCAATGAAATTATAGCTGAAATGAGTGAATATACTGCAAAAGTACTCCATCCTGCTGCCAAGTGTAATCGAAACCACAGTGCCACCATCCCACCAATTGCTAATATTCCTGATGCAACCACAAGGACTAGATGCATTTTTCCTCTGAAAGTTATTAATTCACCTCCAGCATCAAGAGGGAAAAAGAAAGCAACGAGTATTCCTAACCCTGAACTGGTCAGAAATAAAAGAGGTCCTACAATTGAACCTCCCCCATCGGTTATACCTTCATGTAATCCAATGAAAAATACAAACAATAAAACACTCGATGTAATCATGAGTGACTGCGATAACTGTTTGTTAGGAGCGCCAACTGCAAATAGTGAACTTATATCATTTCGAATATGACTATAATCCGATTGTAACCTACCACAATAAATCCACATTGTAGTATATACGATTGGACTCATCATTCCACAAATTGCCAAAATTTGAAATATATTCATACTTTTCACCGTTGAATATACTCGCCGCAGTTCTTTCAAGATTTTTAATGGGGTGTCTACAATGCAACCCTGATCAATAGCTTCTTTCAACCGTTGCTCCAACAGTGCTCAGGCGTGTTCAATTCTGGAAACAGCTTTAGGGGTATTCTGAGGTTTTTCCACAACCTCAAGAATCATCCAGCATTCTTTTTTCCACTCTTTTGGAAAAGACAATATTCCAGCTCCTGTTCATTGTGTGCAATCAAGTACAGCATTAAAGCTGCTCTTCTTCTCCAGGTACACTTTAAATACTTTTGGGCAAATGTGGTACAATACTATTCAAGCTTTTAGGATGAGTGAAATAAAAAAAGGGATGAAATAGTGGGTGAATAACGTTAAAGAGTATCAGCCCTGTTCTCTTTAAATGCAGGTATATGATTTTGGTGTTAGAATGGGTAACCCTTAATTCACGGCAGTAATACAATATTCAATCCATGAGCGCATCATTTTCCTGGCAAATACTACCACGAATAATTGAAAAAGACCCCAGTATTATCTGAAAAAGTGATTGCATGACTTTCAGAATCCGAAGGGATGGATATCACATAATGGAGTAATATCGCTTATTGCATTCACTACATACCTGTCGTATTATTATTTTACAGCTTCGACTAATCCTCCAAAAGGCTTTACTTTTTCAGTTGTTTTTCCCAGCAAGCTAAACTCTCCTAACGTTAAGCCAGCTTCTCTTAAGAGGGTTTCAACATTCTCTCGAGGATTCTTAGTTGTATCAATGCCAAATATAAAAGGTTCACCAAACATCTTCACAAGGGGTTTTCCATAATATTTCATAATAAAGGAAGATTCCCCAGTCCCGGCTATAAGTGATTTTGCATATATATCAAAAGTGATAACACTGCCCTTTCCGCTTGATTTGGCTACTGCTTTCAACGTTTGTTTCACACTTTCTTCTTCCAGGTAACCAGTCACGCCCTCCCAGAAAAAGAATGTCTTTTTTACAGTATCAAAGCCATTCTCCATCAGCTTATCCACCCATGATTCCTGCCTAAAATCTATGGGAACAAAAGTGATCCATTCATAATCAATTCCCGCTTTTCTAAGAGCTTCAATTTTGTATTTTTGTGTATTCTCTTGATCCAGTTCAAAGACTTTGACATTTTTTCCTTTACAATACTTGAATGCCCGTGTATCAAAACCTGCACCCATGAATACCACCTGGTCCATACTATCAATGTTTTTTTCCATAATTTTGTCAAAAAAACCTGTCTTACAGCTGTGAAGACTCGTCAATGATGCTTCTTTAGGTTCCAGGAATCTGGCAAGGTTTGGTGTATATCCGCAGATTCGATTTGCAATGAAAGCAGGTCCATAAATCAGCCATAATCCCGCTGTTGACAGAAAGGGTAATGAAGAAATCATTTCAACCATAGCTTCATCTTCGCGTTTTCCAAGTACATGTAAAAACCAACGCGCACTTAAAGGATTTGTAGCTGTAGCTGATATACCATATTTCTTGCTGTAGAGCAGAATTTTAACAACAGCGAAAATATACCCGATAATGGTGAGCGGTAAGAGAACTACCTGAATGATTAAAAAAACTATAAACTGACCCATTTTAATAAGACTTCTCGAACCTGGTGGTACTTCTTTTGTAGAATCATTTGGCATATATAACCCTCCTAAAAATTTTGCTACCTCCAATGATATCTGGTACAAGGTATGAAATCACAGAGACCATTCCTGCGTAGTGTAAGCGTTTTTTATCCATTTAATATCCTCCTCTTTTCATTAATCTTTTAGTATATTCTTTCTTTTTAAAATTTTCCATTCATCTTCCATCGCCTCATTTAGAATATAAAAGGTATTATTCTATAATGCACTTTTTTGCAGTACTCATCATACCCTTCCAGTTCATCTGCAAGCGTACGCTCTTCTTTTACCGCTCTTATGGCAAAGAGAATACTTATAACAATGGTGCATCCGACCCCAATAAAAGAGCCTAATAAAACTGGCATACCCATAATCAGTACTATACCCCCCAAATAGATAGGATGTCTCACAATACTGTAGATTCCTGTTGAAACAACTTTTTGCTTTCTGTCTTTCTGTATTCGTACAACATGAGAGGCGAATGGATTATCTATGTATGCTTTAAGCACGATGGCTGATCCAATATTCAAGAAAATAACACCAATGACTTTTGCCAGGATTGGAAATTCC
>JGI2171J19970_10002278_pt1 | contig 10554 bp, 10 predicted proteins | sample DeeMarSWOR324_28_FD_19970 | JGI IMG/M metagenome (IMG submission 19970) | reverse complement strand
CCTATGGTCGGCCGGGATTTCGACCGCCTTGCGGTAGCAGGTGTAACCTTGATTTTCGGTGAGACAACAGAAGTTACAGGAGGTGAGGATGTCATAGCCGAGTACTGCGCCACAACGAATTCGTCATAACCAAGCTCTACGAAAGCGCCTAAGATTACGAGAAACGTAAGAAGCAGAAACGAGTCTCACTGTCAGGGGAAGCAAGCTGCGCTTGCATGATTTGGAGGGACCGACGTTCTCGGCACCCCGATGATATCATTCTTCTACAAAAGGATCGGCTTCGCTGAGCGCCTGATGCATGATCGAAACTCCCTCATCGATCTCGTCTTTGCTTACGATTAAAGGAGGAGCCATGGCGATCACATTGCTTGGGTTTGCCGCCATGGCGATCATCCCCAATTCCATCAATTTCTTGGCCACCATGAGCTTGGGATTCGTTCCCTTGGTGATTTTTGCCGCGACCGGTATGATGGGCTCACGAGTTTTGCGGTTCTTGACCAGTTCCAAGCCGACAAAAAGACCCAATCCCCGGACATCCCCGATGCAGGGGTGCTTATCCTTGAGTTCTATCGCTCTTTCGAGCAAATAGCGTCCCATCTCTGCAGCTCTTTCGAGCAGGTTGTCCTCTTGGTATACCTGGAGCACCCGAACAGCCGTGGCGCAGGCCAAGGCATGTCCGGCATAGGTCGCGCCGTGGCTGAAAAACTGCTCTTTGAAACGGTCACCGATATCCTTCCTGGCAATGGTCGCACCGAGGGGCACATATCCGCCTGTGATCCCTTTGGCCACGGTGAGGATATCGGGGACCAGATTCCAATGGTCGACGGCAAACCATTTTCCCGTCCGGCCGAAACCGCTCATCACTTCATCCGCGATCATCAGGATTTCCCATTTTTTACAGATCTTCTCCAAAGCCGGGAAATAGTCATCAGGAGGAACAATGATGCCGTTGGCTCCGGTGACAGGCTCAAAAATGATGCCGGCTACCTTATCGTTTCCCCCTTCCAGCTCAATGACCTCGTCGATGTACTTCACACACTGGAGGTCACATTCGGGGAATTTCTGTCCCAACATGCAGCGGTAGCAGTAGGGTTGGGGAACGGGGACCCATTCGGTGCCGCCCAAGATCTGGCTCCAATTGCGCGGATCTCCAGCGGAAAGGGTCATAGATGCAGTTGTGCCACCATGATAGGATCGGTAGCGGCTCAGGATCTTCCGGCGCCCCGTGTATTGGTGGCAGATTTTGACAGCAGCCTCGTTGGCCTCGGTACCTCCGGTGGAAAAAAAACTGCGAGACAGATCGCCGGGTGTGATATCGGCCAGCATTTTAGCCAGGAGAGCACGGGGCTTCGTCGAGAAGACAGGGGCGAAGGAAGTGAGTGTTTGAGCTTGATCACACAAGGCCTTGACCACGCTGGGATTCTGATGTCCGATGTTGTGGCTGACAAAACAGGAGCTGAAATCAAGGAACTCCTTTCCGTCCTCATCCTTAAAACGTACCCCCTTTGCGGAAACAACTCTTTTTGGGGATACGGAGGGCTGGAAGGACCAGGAATGAAAGATGTGATCGACCTCATACCGATCGAGGTCTTCTTTGCTCCCAGGTATGCTTTTCAGATCGTCCATTTTGTCCTCATTCATATGAATTCACAGAAAGCCTTATGGATAGCCCCGGGATAAATCCGACTTTCCTGCCAGTCAAGTTGACTTTCGGAAATTTTGTTAGGTTTCCGAAGTCCTTCGGTCCCCATATCATTTTCCGTATTTTTCCCAGAGCTTGCCGAAAATTTCTTCCTCAGAGGGATTGACGCCATCGATGGGCTCGGACAGCCAGGTGAGGTTGATGAAATGTTTCCAGTGGATGTTTTCCGTAGTGATATTTCCTCCCCATGTCCCGCAGCCCAGGCTGACCGTCGAGGGCATGCCGTTGTAATAATTCCCACCAGCGGAGGGCGCATGCGCCTGCCGCACCAGAACGCGGCTCACCTTCAACTCAGAAGCCGCCTTATGGATGTAATCCTGGTTGAAAGTGTACAACCCACATGAGTGTCCTAGGCCAGCGTAACTGTGTATTTTCTTCACCATATCCATGGCTTCATCGATGTCCCTGTACTTCCAGATCGTCATGACGGGCGAGATCTTCTCGCCGCTGAAATGACCTTCGCCTGGGACATCACCCAGGACCATCAGCATCCGGGTGTTATCTGGAACGGACAATCCGGAACCTTCGGCGATTCTTTTAGCAGAGATGGCGATGATCTTCGGGTTGAGCCCAACCTTTCCTGTTTTTGCGTTCTCCACCCACATCCATTTTTCCAATTTCTTTTTTTCTTCCTCCGAGCAAAAATACCCGCCGCGTCTGACGAACTCATCCAACATGGAATCGTAAACAGACTCATGGATCAGGACCGCGTTCTCAGAGCTGCAGGATGTGGCGTTGTCAAAGGTTTTACTCAGAGTGATTTTATCCGCGGCATCGGCAAGGTCTGCGTCTTCCGCAACGATGATGACGGGATTTCCAGGGCCGACGCCGAAAGCGGGTGTTCCGCTCGAGTAAGCCGCCTTGACCATGGCGGCTCCTCCCGTGGCAAAAACCAGATCCACCTGGCGCATCAACTCCTGGCTGAGCTGGATGGTGGGCTCTTTGATGCACTGGACAAGATCCGCCGGAGCCCCGATCTTCTTCAAACCTTGACGCATGAAGTCCGCAGCCAGGTAGCTGGCTCTTTTCGCCTTCGGGTGGGGTGCGAAAATCACGGCGTTTCGACCCTTCAAGACACTCACACCGTTACTGCCCAAGCTCGCGGTTGGATTGGTCACGGGCGTCAAGGCACCGACCACACCGACAGGCTTGGCATACTTGGTGATCCCCTTGGCCTCATCCCGTTCGATAATTCCCACTGTTTTTGCATTCCGGATATCCCGGCAGACTCCGAAAACCTTCACCTTGTGCTTCTTGATTTTATCCTCGCAGACACCCATACCCGTTTCTTCCACGGCCGCCTTGGCGCAGGCAGCGATGTTGTCGTCTTTGTAGAGCTGCCAGCCTACAGCGTAGCAAACCTCGTCGATCTGCTCCTGGGTGTAATTTTCGACCTGCCTCTGGGCGGCCTTGGCTTTTGAGACCAGTTCGCCGATGATTTTCATTTCATCCTCCATAGTCAACTCCTCTTTATTCAAGACTCAAGGTCTGTTCTCTCTGAAGCACACACCGCATCTATCCCAAAATGGGATCGGAAAAACAGAACACATTCGTCGCGTCAATTTCCAGGTTTAAGACGATATCATCCCGTATCCCAACTCGAAAGCCTTCTTGTTTTCCTCTTTAAACCTGGGGATGAGCTCCAGCATGGTGGTTAGAACGATTTTTTTATCCAGAAAATCGGCCGCTTTGGTCAGAGCTCCCAGCATGATCGTGTTGGCGTATATAGGACGGCCGAACTTCTCGACCGCTGTATCCTTGGCCGGCACGACCACATGTTTGATTGTTTTGCTTTCGTCCACTTCGACCGTGGCCGGATCGTAGAGAACCATGCCATGATCAATAAGGTGAGAAAACTGCTTATAGGCCGCAGAGGAAAAGGCACAGAAATAATCGGGATTCTCGACAAGGGGACTATCGATCTCTTCTGGGGAAATCACCACCTGAGCCCTCACATACCCCCCTCTCTGTTCTGTGCCGTGGCTTTTCAACATCGTAACCCTGAATCCTTGGCGCATGGCTGCCATACCGACAATCTGCCCCAGTCTGACCACTCCTTGACCTCCAAATCCACTGGCCAGTATTTCTTTTCTCTCTTTCATGGTCGTTCACTCCTTCTCAATTCATCCAGTTTGTTATGAATGGCCGTGGCAAAATCCAAGCGGCTGTTGGTGGTGTCGTGATAAACTCCGGTCCTCCAGATCGTATCTTTCTTCGGTTCCTGATCCAAAGGACAGGCGTGATCCCAGATCCATCGAAAGATTTTGATGGAATCACGGGCACCGAGCGCCGTGTTGGCGTAATTGGTGACACATGGAAAGATCACGTGGACCAGCGAAAACCCCCTGTTGAGAAGGGCACGACGCATGCTCTCGACACCGAACTCCCCGTCCATACTCACATGACGGGCGAGGAATGTGGCCCCGGCTTCCCTGATGATGTTCAGAACATCTCTACCGTCCTGAATCCAGTTGGTTTCGAACATTCCGTAAGGACTGCTGTCGGTCACACTCCCCAAAGGAGTGCTCCAGGAATATTGACCTCCCGTCGATTGGTATCCCAGGTTATCACAAACAACCACGGTAGCGTTCACATTCCTCCGCGCAGCATTGAGAAGATGCATCAAACCTATGCCGAAAGCATCTCCGTCTCCGACCGTGCAGACAATCTTCATCTCGGGCTTGAGGGTTAAGGTCAGACCGCTGATCAGGGCATAGATCCGGCCGTGAGTCCCGGCCAGCCCATCTCCTTTCCAGGTCCCGAAGGTCTGCCTGCCGGCACACCCGATAGATGTTCCCCAGATCAAATCATCGATCCCGTAGCCGAGATCATCGATGGCCTTGAGCAGCATTTTCTGGGCTTCTCCCAAGCCGCAGCCCGAACAGGCCGTGCTCGGTGTCTTCCGTTTTCTCAGATATTTTTCAGCCAAGTAATCCATCACCATGCCTCCCTTTCCCACTTGATCGCGGAAATCGGCTTTCCATCGAGTAATGACTTGAAGAGGTCCATCAGATCCGAAATTTTTGGCAGCTCTCCGCACTGTCCGAAGAAATGAACATCACTGTCTTTCGGACAAGCTCTCTGGACCTCACGGACGAGCTGTCCGTCGTAGTTGAACTCCACAGACAGATAGGTGGCTTTCGTCGTGAAAATCTCATCGATGAACGGCCACAGCGATATCAGCCTCAAAGCTCCGACCTTCATTCCCTTTTCCCGGGCTTTCTTGACGGCAGACTTAACCACCCTTGAAGGCGTCCCGTAGGACACCACGACAAGATCGGGATCATCGTCCATGAACAGGGGGTCGTAGCGAGTGATCAGGTCTTTGTGATTCCTAATCTTGTAGATCAAACGGTAGACGTGCTGGTGGCACTGCTCGACGACCTCGGTGTCGTATCCTTCCGCCGTGGGAGTCCAATCCGAGCAGAGGGCATGGGTCTTCCGGCCCAGAACCACAGGAGGGATATCGATCTCATCCGTGTCGGGATAGAAGACCGGACCCGGGTGAACACCGCGTTCCGCAAACCGGAGTCCCATTTTCTTCTTCTCTTTGTCCGTCTCCGGAATGGTGATGTCCTCCATACCGTCGGTGACCAGCTGATCAGCCAGGATAGTGACCGGCGTCCTGAAACGTTCGGACAGATAGAAGGCCTCAACGGTAAGCTGAAAGGCTTCCTGGGCGGTGTTTGGCGCCAGAACGATTGCCTCGTAATTTCCCCCTTGAGTTGGATAGCGAACGTTGTAAAACTCCCCCTGCCCCGGTGAGCCGGTGATTCCACTGACGGGTCCGACTCGTCCTGAATTGAGGACGACCACCGGTATCTCACTCCCGATGGCCCAACCGTAAGGATCCGCGTAGAGAATGAATCCCGGGCCGGAGGTGGCAGTCATGGCTTTCAAACCACCCAGGGCTCCTCCGATACACATATGGAAAGCAGCACATTCGTCCTCCGCCTGTAAGTAAATACCCCCGATTTTGGGCATGATCTTAGACATGGCCTCTGCAATCTCGGTGGCAGGAGTGATGGGGTAGCCGACAAAGAGCCGACATCCAGCCATGGCCGCGCCTTCGGCAATCGCGAAATTGCCTGTCTCTAGGTATCTTTTCATTTCTTTCCTCCTCTCGGATTACCCCAAAGCCTCTCTGATATCAATCGCATAGTCCGGGCAAGCATAGAAGCATTTCAGACATCCGACGCAGAATTTGGCGTTCTTGGCTTCGTAAGGACGATATCCTTTTTCGTTGAAGAGATCTGTCGGGGCAAACACCTCGAGCTCGCAGACTTCGTTGCAGTAGCCGCACTCTTTGCAGTTCTCAGCATAAACCATGACCTCAAACATCCTGGCGTCGCATTCCAAGCAGCGCTTCGCCTCGGCCTCGGCATGATCTTCGCTCAGTCCCCGCTCAACCTGTACAAACGAGGCTGTTCTCTCAGTCAGACTCAAAAGAGGCATCTCATATCTGGGTTTCGGTATCTTCATGAGTTCGGTTAAAGTGACTCCTTCTTCATCGGGAGCGAGTCTCTCTTCGATGTCTCCGTCTCCTCCGAGAAACCGGTCGATCGATTCGGCTGCTTTTCGTCCTTGGGCGATGGCGTTGATTATGGAAAGAGGACCGCTCACCACATCCCCTCCGGCAAAAACGCCCTTTTCTCCCGTAGCGAGAGAAATGCCGTCAACAGCAACCCATCCCTCGGTAAGGTCAATATTCTTGTATCTCTTCAGAAATCCGATGTTCGCCTGTTGACCTACGGCTAATATGATGGTTTTGGCCTCTATTTTGTCCGTGATCTCTTCGTCGTATAACGGCTTGAACTTCCCTTGGGCATCAAAAACAGAAGTGCATCTTTTGAGAATGAGACCCGTGACGGACTTATTTCCCAAGACTTTTTTGGGTCCCCAAGAATTATGAATAAACACACCTTCCTCTTCCGCGCGGGAGATCTCCCAGTCATGAGCGGGCATTTCCTCTCGTTTCTCCAGGCAAAAGAGGTGGACACCCTCGGCTCCCAATCTCTTGGCCGTCAGCGCAACATCGACGGCGACGTTGCCGCCCCCTACGACAATCACATCTCCGGTTAGCTTCATTCTTTTCCGCAGGGCGACATCCCGCAGAAAATCCCAGCCCCAGAGGATACCCTTTTTATCCGCTCCCTCGAGCGGAATTCTTACGCTCGCCGTAGCGCCGCTGGCCACAAAGACCGCATCGAAATCCTTTTTGAGCTGGGCGAGCGTTATATCCTTGCCGATAACAGCTCGACCTTTGAATTTTACCCCGATTGACAGGATATCATCGACGTCCTTGTCCAGCCTCGCCTCGGGAATCCTGTATCTGGGAATCCCGTAGCGGAGCGTTCCTCCGGGTTTCGGAAATCGGTCAAAAACAATCACATTATGTCCCTTGGTCGCCAGATAATAGGCGGCGGTGAGTCCTGCTGGGCCTGCGCCGATGACGGCCACCTTTTTTCCCGTTTTAGGCGCCATCTTCTTGTTCTTCTTCCAGAGATCTCCTCCGCTGTCAACCGCTGTCCGTTTGAGAGCACGGATAGCGATGGGATCTCCATACTGTTTATAGGCACAGACATCCTCGCAGGGCGCAAAGCAGGCATCTGCACAGACGACGGGGAAGGGAAGTTTCTCCCTAAGGACGGCTACGGCTAGATCATACCGCCGCTCTTTGACGGCTCGTATGTATCTCGGCACATCGACTCCCGCGGGGCAAGCTTCCATGCAGGGCGGTACGATCAAATCTTCTCTCGGTATAAACCTTTCATTCATGGACGAAATCCTCCCCTAACTGAATTGTTTGAGACAAACATGTGAATTTATTGCTTTTCGTGTAGATTTATTTTTGGTGCAGAGCGGTGAAAATCCAAAATCAGCGAATTCCCCTTGTCCTTTCCAGCATGAGATCATTTGTTGTAGCAGTTGTCTATAATGGAAAGCCATAAGAGCTCAAAGGTTCAAGGAACTCTAATTATTTATGATTATTCGAGAATTCAAGCATTAATTATTTTGCGAAAAAACCTATAGAATTTTGCTTTTGGAGCTAAAGAAGTGAAGGACACAACGCCCGTTTCCCTTTTCCAGGACAGACAAATTCAGGGGAAACCGGCCTGTTTCCCGATAACGGAAAATTAACGCACAGACAAACCGAGTACCTGAGCCACTTCGCGCAGTTTTTCTTGGATCATTCGGACATTATCAGGTCCCATCCTTAGAAGGTGTTTTTGGGATGAGCTCAGTCCTTCCAGACGAGGATCGGCATAAGTGTATTTCAGGACATCCTTGCGGAGCGCAATATCTCCTTCTATTACGGGAACTTCTGGAATCGATTCCGCTTTTATGGTTGAGTCAAAACATTTTGGAGGATGTTTGGCCTCCTGACAAAGAGCTTGTGGTAGAGCTTATTGAAGAGATTAAGAAATGTTTTCAACGTTTGATAGATGCTCTCGATCCGGAGAAATATCCCAAGGCCAGAACATATATCGAAAATTTTTCGAAAAATGTTCTTACCATTTTTGATTATTGGCTGGGAGGTAAAGGCTGGATACCTCTCACAACCAACGCTATAGAGAGTGCTTTCAGCCGGATCGTCAACAGGATAAAAAGAGTGGGCCGCCGCTGGAGTGAAGAAGGACTTATGAACTGGCTTAAGCTTGCTTTCAGAAAGATATATCGACCGCAGTTGTGGGATGAGTTGTGGGAACAGTATATCGAGATTCATAAGCGTCTCAAACTTGTAAACATCAAGGTAACCTATGCTTGGATCTAAATCATCCCGTCACTTTGGGACAAGCTCAAAAAATAAAAAATAATCCCAAGTAAAAAAACGGGCATTTCTTCATGTTGCCCCCAGATGTCTTTATTTCATTATACGGAATTTCCTCCATTAAGTTCCACTCCTGTCGTTTGGTTGTAAGCATTCCCGTTTGGTTTGTCATGCCGTCGATCCCTCCGGCTTGTCTAGAGCCGGCTCTTCATTTAACAGACCTAGCGCGGATTGGATTTCAGTTCGACCAGTCCCGTTTAATATCTTGGGCTCGAGAGGACTTATTATTTTTTATGACCATTCCATAGGCGGCAGGAAGTCCCTCACCGTCTAAAAAGGTATGAATTTCGAGAGGATTAAAATCAAATCCATTATTTCTCATAAACTCGACAATATCCTTCTCCTCTTTAAAGACATTGTCATGCAAATCTTGAGTCATTTTAAAAAAATAGGCCTTTGTCTCTATTCGTTGTTGAGAAACGGCATCCAACGCCCGCAACCACTCATTGATTTTGCCAGCATCAATAACCGCTGCCCGAATTCCACCATTGATGGTTTGAATGATCTTTGTGATATATTTGTCGTGTTCTTCGATCATTGCAAATAAATGTGGATCCGATTTTAAAAATTCTGGACTCGCCAAATCAAAGTCACTATTGAATCGCGATCGTAATTGGAATTCCTTTTCATCTAATTCACCAAGGGTCTCCTCCTGATGAACAGATAGTGACTGAATAGCTGATTTGATCTTTTCAAGCATTAAGAGATAGGCGCTGTGTGCATAAAACATCAAATAATGGTGGCGTAAAGTCGCTGAATTCGGGTGATGCAAAATCAGAATCGCTAAACCATCAACGCTTAATATCCTTGATAACTCTTTTAAAGTCTCCTCTCTTTTTGTGTAACTGAACGTAAAAAGAACTGTCGCAAGATCATAAGAGTCGTCCGGCAGGCTTGTATCTTCTGCAAGGCTTTGGATATGAGTGATTCCCTCTGGCAAATTTGAAGGCACAACTGGATCTAAAGTATTAACTTTGTTAACGATACCTTGCTCAATTTGATATTTCTCATAGACTTCTTCAGCAATAGATGTATTATCACCGCAGCCAATATCAATATATTTTTTTTGTTTCAAAGGATTTTTTTTGAGCGCATATTCTATCTTTTCATCAATATAGGCCTTAATAACTGGCGGATATCCTTCTGAAAAGAAACCATCCGAGCTTTTTGAATCCGTTCCTGCGGTCGCCGATTGTTCTTCCCATCGATTCTGCCAATATTCGGCAGTCGTTATCCTCTCAGCTTCATATGTTATATTTTGACGGACCACCTCAGGAAGTAAGTCATAATAAATATGCGCGGCTTTAGCATAGACAAGAGGTGGAGTCAACACTGTCTGTTCAAATGAAAGTGGCCCATTTCTATATTCCTCCCTCCATTCTTGTGGTTCGCTTTGTTCAAGGGCTTGTGCTTCATTACTTTTGTTTGATATGCTTAAATCTTCTTGACCTTGAATCGATTGGAAGGGTGAAACTGATAACAATGCAATAACGAGGGATGAAATGAGGAGCGATTTTAAAAGCATATGGATTTCATTTTGCGTCCACTATCAGTTCTGATCGTTTTTGCCTGATATCGACCATTTTCTCTGCTAACATCAACAATATTACAGTCGAGAAACATACTCAGTCAAGGGAGGGCCTGTCACACCATTCCTGCATGATTTTTCGCGATAAACTTGAAAGACTTGGTTATTTTTGACATATTAGATCTCCAACGAAAATCATCTCGAAGGAGGACGACATGGGTGGCCTATTCGGGATCGTCTCCAGAAGCGACTGCGTCAACGACCTATTCTACGGAACCGATTATCATAAGGGATAAGAATTTCGTTTTCGGCTGCGATGTCCGATTGTGAGTCTTTGTCTCGATTTTCCTATTCAATAATCGTGAGCAATTGTAAATCACGACTCAAAAAGATGTCAAGGACGGCTTGAGAGCCGGAGATGCGTCCCTGATGCCGTTCGAGGCGCAAAAAGCTCCACAAAAGCCGCACTTCGGGTTGCCGCAGTCGAGATAG
>JGI2171J19970_10002273_pt1 | contig 10565 bp, 9 predicted proteins | sample DeeMarSWOR324_28_FD_19970 | JGI IMG/M metagenome (IMG submission 19970) | reverse complement strand
AAAGTGATTTAAAATCAAAGGATGAACACATTTATAAATTCTTATTCTCGGTTGATTATATTAAGGATAATGATAATGTTAAAGGTGTTCTTATTAGAGGAAAAGATATAACACAACGTCAGAGAGCATGGGATGAACTTGTAAAACTAGAAGAAAAATACAGGGTTTTAGCAGAAACATCAGCAGATGGAGTTGTAACAATAGATCCACTGGGTAGATTGACTTATGTAAATCCTTCTTTTGAAAAATTATTAGGCAGACGAAAAAGTCAAATTCTTGCCAAACTTTTTAGAGAGTATCTCTCAGATGAATCGGTTTATTTCTTCCAACAAATAACAATTGATGCCAGGGAAAAAAATGAAAAAATTGAGAATATAGAATTAGAACTTGTGCATTTAAATGGAGATATTATTCCCATTGAAGTAAATGTTGCTCCTTATAAAAAGAATAAAGAGTTTGCAGGTTTGGTATGCACTATTAGAGATATAACAGAAAGAAGGAGAGTAGAAAATGAACTTAAAAAATCAGAACGACTTAAAACAGAATTCATGAATATTGTAGCTCATGAACTTAAATCTCCTGTCACACCTATTAAGGGTTATTTAGATTTGATTATCTCTGATAAAAATACTAGTGAACAAACAAAAAGTTGGGCAAAAGTTAGTTTAAGAAATGCAGAAAGATTACTTAAACTTGTTAATGACATTTTGGATGTTTCAAGATTAGACACAGATACAATGAGATTTGAGATGGAGAAACTTGATATTACTCAAATACTAAATGAAATTTCTGAGGATATAAGACCCGCAGTTGAATCTAAGAAAATAAAATTGATTACAAAAATTCCTAAGGATTTACCAAATATAATAGGTGATAAGTATCGTCTATCTCAGGTTTTTAAGAATTTATTTACAAATGCAGTTAAATTCACTGATAATGGTTCTATCACGCTTGATGTAAAAAAGAAAAACGATCATATTTTGATTTCTATAAAAGACACAGGAGTAGGTGTTTCTAAAGATGAATTAAAGAAAATATTCAATAAGTTTTATCAAGCTTATACTGGTGATGATCGTAAAAACGAAGGAACAGGACTTGGTTTATATATTTGTAAAGAAATTATTCAAAAACACAATGGAGAAATATGGGCTGAAAGCCAGATTGGTAAAAGTAGTCATTTTCATGTAAAATTACCTTATTTACATAAAATGGTAGTTAACCTAAAAAATTAAAAATATATTGGGTGATTCTATCAAAAAAAAATGTCCTGAATGTAGCGCAAAAGCAATCAAATTATATCAGAATAAAAGCATAGAAAACAGAAGAACGTGGATCCCAATTGCATGGAATTGCACAAAATGTGGTTATACATACAATGTGGCAGCTGATACTCTTATGTATAGAATGGGTAAAGAACCATATGATGAATCTTTTGAAGAAAAATGTCCAAAATGTAGTTTGAATCTTGTTAGACTTTACAGGCACATAAATCCAAAACATGGTAAACAAAAATGGTTATCGCAGGGCTGGTATTGTACAAGATGTAAATATATCTGGATGGACAAAAAGAAAGACTGAATCGATTAACAAATTTATTTTTTAATTACCTCTTTAACAGTTTTTTTATTATTATCTATTTCTTCCTTTTTATTAATATATTCTAAACCAATTTCAGTAAGTTCTATTATATTGTATGTTATATAATGTAGCATTTCATTTTCTAAAAGTTTTTTAATTATTGTATTAAAATCATTTTTTGATAAATGTAATAAAACCATTGCCGTTTCTGCATCCATATCTCTAGAATACAACATTTTTAAAAGATCAAATTCTTTTTCTGTTATGTTAATTTCCTTCTCAAATTCATCTGGTATATTCTCAAGATCTTTTGATAAATTTTTTACATAGTTTTCAATAATTGCCTCTAAATTTAAATTATCTAAAACATTTCCATTTTTATCATAAAGAACGCATATTCTTTTACTAGGGTCGTATTTCCAAGATGAAACATTCTTCCATGTATAACTAAGTAAGCTTACATCATATGGTCTTGCGTTTTTACCTTTTCTTGTTTTTTTCTGTTCCCTGCTTCTATAAAGATAATGTTGTTCAATCTGCAAGGCTTGGAGATCAACGCCAAAATATTGTAATTCATCTATTAAACGATCACCTGCACGTTTTTTCAACTCAGCAATAAAAAATAAACCTGCTTTTCCAATGATGTCCATATATACAATTCTAATAATAGCCTCTATTGCTTTGCCGACTCTTTCACGTTTAATATTATTAATCTCAGGGGAAATTGCAATAGCCTCATCTTCAATAAGTTCTCCTCTTTCATTTATATTAACAAATTTCAAAAAATCATATTTACGTTCAAGAGTTTTAATAATAGAACCTATTACTTTTGCTGCAAAACCATTGGTAGTTCTTCTACCAGCTACATGATAAAGTGAACATAATATTTCACCAATAACATAAGAATTTGTATATTTTCCCATCTATCAATTACGTATAATACAACTATTTAATTAGCTTTTTCTTATACTGATGGATTTTTTTATGAGTCTGACTCGTTAGTTAAAAGCTAATTAGTTAAATATTTAAAATTAACTGATTTTAAAAGATTATGCTTTTTTCTAATTATATTTATATATGATATTTTTTATGAAAACATATGTCACTTTCAAGAGAAATTAACACGATGAAGATCGAATCAATAAAGCAAAACTTTATCTAAATTTGATAGAAGGAAAAGAACTACTCTCATCCCTCCCCCCGTACAAACATACATACCACAACCCATCATCCAACCTCAAACACTCACCCTCTCATTTTTTTTAAATAATACAACCTTCCATTTAGTATAAAATAATATCCTATTCTTCACCAGAACAATACCAAAACAACACCTTTAAATAACCAGACACCCATAATTTTTATATAAAAGGGAGGAATTATTCTGAAATTAAGAAAAAAACCATTCTTAATAAGTATACTCTTACTCATACTACTACTTAACACCTCACTCTCCATCCAATCCACACAACTACACCAATATCCACTGACAACAACCACCCATCCTCTTCAAAATTATACCCACGATGTTGGCTGCATCTCCATTAACCATCCCTATAGTAGTTATGCAACCACCCTGCCCGTAAACACCACCATCCACAACTTTGGACAAACCATCGAAACCAACTTCACTACTACTACAACAATAGCAGCGATACAAACCAACACCTCCATAGCTCTCAAACACCAGAACTTTAGCACACCCACCTTTCCACCAGATGGATGGACCTCTACCCATACCAACTGGATATTCAGCAACACCAGCTACGCTGGTGGCACCAAAGGCGAAGCAAAACTCAACTCCACACCACACATCGAAGCAACCATCAGATTCTACACCACCGTTAACACCAGCAATATCACTATCATCAAAATCCAATTCAACCACCGTCTCTATTATGAATATTTTTACTACAATTGTTTTGTTGAAATCTCTAAAAATGGTCTAACCTGGAAACCTCTCTGGGTTTATGACCCATATGAAACCAACGAAAACAATACCATTACCCTTTATACTACATATCTCAACACCACCAACTGCACCTATATCTCATGGAGCTTCGATGGCAACACAAGCGAGATTTATGCATGGTACCTCGACAACATCGAAATCTCTAGCCTCACCGCCCAGGAAAATCCTGAATATACCAACACCATCATTATACCATCATTACAAGTAAATACCTCAAAATATGTTAATTTCACCAACTGGAACCCACAATTCCCACCCAATCAACCCAACTGCCAAAAACCCTATCTTATCACCAGCTGGACAACATTAATCAACCCAGCAGATGAAAATCCATATAACGACCAGCAAACTAAACCCATCATCCTAAAATACCTCCATGATGTACGCATCGCAGAATTCCTCTCACCGTCTAATAATCACAAGACCACAGCACCTCAACACAAAAACCTACTAAACACACCTCCGCCACCCATAACCTACATAGCCCCCGGTACCTACCCACTACAAATCCAAGTAGAAAACCAAGGTACCTACACTGAAGACAATCTCACCTGTTATGCAGAAATCTGGGAATACGATAATTACAACTCAACAATAGTATTCAACTCTTCCATATCAAACATCACATTACCACCATTAGGAGGAGAACAAACCCTTAATTTCAGCAACTTCACCTTTGAAAACGAAACCATCTACTTTTTCATAGCAAACATCCCACTCGCAAACGATTATTATCCAAAAAACAACATTGATGGTCTCGGCATTATTGTAGACAACACACCACCCGTTACCAAACATCATCTCCATCCTGAAAAACCCAACGGAGAAAACGGTTGGTACACCGAAGATGTAGATCTTGAATTAATCGCCAATGACAATGACGATTACTATGGATCTGGTGTCGACTACATCCAATACCGCATCAATAAAAGCAATTGGATCACTACCTACAATGGCGCCACGATCACAATCTCTCAAGACTCACCAGAACTCCTAATAGAATACCGTGCTGTGGACATGGTCGGCAATGCGGAAGAACCCAACAATTTCACCATCAAATTAGACCAAACCAAACCTAAACCCGTTGATGCATGCTGGCAATCAGATCGACAAGGTCTCTACTGGTATATTATCTTCACTATCTATGGAGAAGACAACATCAGCGGCATGTCCCACTGTGACATGTACATCAACAATGGTTTCTACGAAACACAGACAGGAATTGGACCTTGGTATACATTTACCCTGCAATGGTCATCTGTATTTAAAAAACTCAAATTCAACTTCAAAGCCTACAATCAAGCAGGACTCTATGCTGAAGACTACCTTGATAGCATCACTCCACTTACTTCTTCACACTCAAATCCTTTAATATCTTCAAAACTATTTTACCCGCACCCAACAAACCACTAATTAACTTTTATTTGTCTGTCATAAAATATTGACTTATTAGTCAGACCCTTTTTATTGAACTCTATATTTTCCTAAACCATTAAATATTGGAATTTGTTTAGGGCAAGCTATAAGTTTAAAGGAAATAAAACCATGAAACGTAGTTCAAGGGCTTGGAAAAAAAGACACAAAATGCGGTGGAAATGGCGTAAAAAACGAATGAGACGCGAAAAAAGAGCTAGAAATAAGTAAAGTAATTACTAACTGGGGGCATGGTGTAACCCGGCATCATTACGGGCTCCAGTTAGGAATGATTAAAAATGGGTCATCTGAATTCGGTGATGAATAACTGGAGCGATGACCTAAGAAGAGACCCGTCGATCTGGGTTCAAATCCCAGTGCCCCCATCAAATTAAAATGGTGAAAAAAATATGGAGACGAATATGGAAACAACAAAAAACAGGTTTGGAATAAATTTAAAAAATTTTAACATTTTTACATTATTGTCAATTCTTTTAATTATTGCAGGTCTTGCACATTATATTTACTGGGGAATTAGATATAGTGTATGGGTAGACATAGGTATATATTCTTTAACCATTTTCCTGGTTTTACCTGGAATAATTGGATTTTTCCTATCACTTATTGATAAAAAAGAAGAAAAAGATTAAATCATATTCCAAGTAAGAACTTGATTTTTAGTTGCACCAACTTCATCAACACGTTTTACAGGTGAATTGTTTGGTGCATTTTTTACAATTTCTGAATCCTCATCAGCGATTTTAATCAAGGTTTCAACATATCTGTCCAAGTAATCTTTTGATTCGGTTTCAGTTGGTTCAATCATCAATGCTTCTTTAACAATTAAAGGGAAATAAATCGTCGGTGGATGCAAACCATAATCAAGTAAACGTTTTGCAATATCCATTGCCCTTACTTTTTTTTCTTGCAATAATTTTTCACAACTTAATACAAATTCATGTTTTCTAATATCCTTATAAGGCATAGAATATTTTTTAGAATCCAGTATTTTTTCCTTCATATAATTGGAATTAAGAACAGCAATTTCAGATGCTTCTTTTAAACCGTCTCTACCCATCATAGTGATGTACACATATGCTTTTAAAAGAACTGAGAAATTACCAAAAAACTCCTTAATTTTTCCTATAGACTCAGGTTTATTGTAATCCAAATTATAAGAACCATCTTTTGTTTTTATGACTTTAGGTATTGGTAAAAATTTCTCCAGGCTAGTTTTTACCCCAACAGGTCCGCTACCTGGTCCTCCACCACCATGTGGTGTTGAAAAGGTTTTATGAAGATTAATATGTACAATATCAAAACCCATATCTCCTGGTCTTGCTTTCCCCATTATCGCATTCATATTTGCCCCATCATAGTATAAAATTGCACCAGCTTTATGAACCATTTTTGCAATTTCAATAATGTCTGATTCAAAGATACCCAGAGTGTTTGGATTTGTTAACATAAAACAAGCGGTGTTATCAGATAGTGTTTTTTCAAGATAGCCCAAATCAACAGTACCATCTTTTGTTGAAGGAATTTCGATTAATTTATATCCAGCCATTGTAGCACTTGCAGGATTAGTACCATGAGACGTATCAGGTAAAATTACCTCATCTCTTTTACCATCATTATTGTACTGATGATAAGTTCTTGTTAGAAGCATGCCTAAAAATTCACCATGTGCACCAGCTGCAGGCTGCAAAGTGAAACTATCCATACCAGAAATTTCACAAAGCATCTTTTCAAGTTCAAACATAATTTGCAGATTACCTTGGATTGTAGAAATATCTTGATAAGGATGAGTGCAGACAAATTTTTCCCAAGAAGCTATTTGCTCACAAATTTTTGGATTATACTTCATTGTACATGAGCCAAGTGGATAAATCCCGGAATCAATACAGAAGTTCATCTGACTAAGTCTATGAAAATGTCTAACAACCTGGGTCTCATCAACATCTGGAATATTTAACTTAGTTGTTCTTTGAATAGTTTTTTTAAGCAAATCAACAGGTTTAAATTTACCTTTTGTACATGAAATCATTTCACTAAAAAGTGGTTCTTCATAAACAGCAGATTTATACATATATCAAACCTCTTTTAAAGCAGAAACAATTTCATCAAAATCTGATTCACAATGCAATTCAGTAGTTCCAAAAAGCATACAATTACTAAGTTCTTCATACCAATTATCTATAACTAGTCCTCCCTGGATTCCTTTTTTTAAAAGTTTTTGATTTACTAAAGTTTGATCTTTATCACATTTAACTACAAATTCATTAAAATGAATACTATCAAACATCATCTTAAAACCGTTAACTGTTTTAATTTTACTAGCCAGGATCTGACCATTTTCAAAATTTATTCTACTGAGATTTTCAAAACCATCTCCACCAAGAACAGATAAAAACGAAACTGCTGCAATAGCACATAAACCTTCATTTGTACAAATATTACTGGTTGCCTTACCACGTCTGATATGCTGCTCTCTTGTTTGAAGAGTCATACAAAAAGCCCTTTTACCACCCTTATCTTTTGTCAAACCAATTAAACGACCAGGCATCTGACGAACATACTCTTTTTTACTAGCAAAAATACCAAGAGAACTACCACCAAAATCAATGAAATTACCCAATGCCCTTCCCTCACCTATTACAATATCGGCACCATATTCACCAGGACTTTTTGTAATACCAAGAGAAATTGGATCAATACCTACAATAAAAAGAGCATCCTTATTTTTTATAATATCCTGGATTTTATCCACGTCATCCTCAAAAATACCAAAAAAATTAGGATTCTCAATATAAACGCCAGATGTATTTTCATCTACGTTTTTTTCCAAATGATCTAGATCTATTTTCCCTGTTTTAATATCAAATGGAGTTTCTATTAACTCAATATTTGGTCCCTTTAAATAATTTTTTAAAACAGATTTTTTCTCCCATGAAATATTTCTTGGAATCAAAAATTTTTTTCTTCCATTAATACGAGTAGATATAAGCGCTGCTTCCCCAAGAGCTGTTGCACAGTCATACAATGATGCATTAGCTACATCCATTCCAGTTAGTTCTGCAATTAAACTCTGATATTCAAACATCGCTTGTAAAAATCCTTGACTTGCTTCAGATTGATATGGTGTATATGCTGTAAAAAATTCTGCACGCGATATAACAGATTTTACAACCGCAGGTATGTAGTGAGGTTTAATTCCACCACCACGGAAACTTAGAACATCATAAACAGATTGATTTTTATATGCAATTTCTCGAAGTTTTTTTTCAGTTTCTTGTTGTGATAAACCCAGAGGTAAATTTAATTCTTTAGCTTTTATCTGATTTGGAATGTCGAAAAATAAATCATCGATTTTGTTAAAACCTATTTCTTTAAGCATTGAATCTTTTAAACAAGAGTTTGGGACCAAATTCATAAATACCTTAAGCACCGTAACAAGAATATGTTAAAGAAATTTATTATGAAATATTTAAATTTGAAAAATTAATCCTGTATTTATGAGGAATTATATTTTTAAAAACAACATTAAAAAAAAAGTTAATATTGGTAAACTTGTTTGTTTAGCTAGATCCTATAGGAAACATGCTGAAGAGATGCATACGACAATAACTAAAAATCCACTTATTTTTTTGAAACCAGCAAGTTCCATAATATTTACTGGTGAATCAATTATAATGCCAACAATTTCAAAATGTCTTCATCATGAAGTTGAGCTTGGTGTCATTATTAGTAAAAATTGTAAAAATGCAAAACAAAAAGACGCTTTGGATTTTGTTCTTGGTTATTGTGTTGCTCTTGATATTACTGCAAGAGACCTTCAAGATGAAGCAAAAAAATTCGGATGGCCATGGACTATAGCAAAAGGTTTTGATACTTTTGCACCTATTTCAGAAGTTGTTTTGAAAGAAAAGATACCAGATCCAAATAATTTAGATTTATTATTAAAAGTAAATGGGAAACTAAAACAGTGCTCTAATACTAAATTTATGATTTATTCTGTTGAGAAAATAATTGAATTCATTTCTGGTATTATGACCCTTGAAGAAGGTGATCTAATTTTAACAGGGACTCCTGAAGGAGTTGGAGAAATTGTTAAAGGAGACATTTTAGAAGCGAATTTGGGAGCTTTTTGTTCTTTAAAAGTTGATATAAGATAATTTTTGGAAAATGTTTTAAATTCAAATCATATTGCCACTACAATAATTTTGTTTTTGAGGAGGCACAAAATAAATGAAAGATATCGTAATTGTTTCTGGTGCTAGAACAGCCCAAGGAAAGTTTGCTGGTGCATTAAAAAGTTTTTCTGCTCAACAACTTGGTAGTATTGCAATAAAAGAAGCTATAAAAAGAGCTGGATTAGAACCAAAAGATGTTAATGAAGTTATTATGGGTAATGTTGTTTCTGCCGGTCTTAACCAGAATGTCGCAAGACAAGCTGCAATAGCTGCAGGCATACCCTATGAAATCCCTGCTTTTCATGTGGATAAGGTTTGTGGATCTTCCCTTAAAGCAGTTGTTCTAGCTGCTCAAGCCATTAAATGTGATGATGCTGGAATTGTTGTTGCTGGTGGAATGGAAAGTATGACAAACTGTCCATATATTTTAGATAAAGCTCGTTTTGGATATCGTCTTTTTGATGGTAAATTAATAGACTCAATGGTTAATGATGGTCTATGGGATGTTTATAATAAATTCCACATGGGAATGACTGGTGAGATTATTGCTGATAAATATAATATCACAAGAGAAGATTGTGATAGATTTGCAGTCTGGAGTCATGAAAAAGCAGCAAAAGCTACAGATGAAGGAAAATATAAAGAAGAAATTGTACCAGTAGAAATTAAACAAAAAAAGGGAGATTCTATAATTTTTGATAAAGACGAAGGTATTAGAAAAGATTCAACGGTTGAGATTCTTGCTAAGCTGAAACCGGTTTTTAAAGAAGGTGGTGTTGTTACTGCTGGTAATGCATCCCAAATTACAGATGCTGGCTCAGCTGTTGTTGTAATGAGTAAAGATAAAGCAAAAACGCTGGGAATAACTCCTCTTGCAACAATTAAAGGATATAATTCTAGTGGAGTTAGACCAGATTTCGTAATGGAGGCACCTATTCCTGGTGTGAAAAATCTTTTGAAAAAGATGAATTTATCAATTGATGATATTGATTTAGTTGAACATAATGAAGCATTTTCTTCTGCATCAATTGCAGTAATGAAAGAACTTAAAATCCCAAAAGAAAAATTCAATGTACATGGCGGAGCTGTTGCACTTGGACACCCGATTGGATGTAGTGGTTCAAGGATATTAATAACACTTATGCAAGCACTAAAGCAGTATAAAAAAACTCGTGGTCTTGCAACAATTTGTCTGGGTGGAGGAAATGCAGTTTCAATGGTGATTGAGAGGTGAAAAAATGAAAATCAGTAAAATTGGTGTTATTGGTGCTGGTCAAATGGGCCATGGTATAGCTCTAGTTACAGCACAAGCTGGATTTGATGTGATTATTCATGATACTACTGATGATTTTGTAAAAAAAGGAATTGAAAAAATAGAGAAGTTTCTGGATAAAAGTATTGAAAAAGGA
>JGI2171J19970_10002272_pt1 | contig 10567 bp, 7 predicted proteins | sample DeeMarSWOR324_28_FD_19970 | JGI IMG/M metagenome (IMG submission 19970) | reverse complement strand
CCCCTGCCGAAATCCGGGTCGTGTCCCCGCGCGCAGTAGCCGTTATACATTTTTACAGTCTCTGCCAGGACGGCCGGGTCCATCTTACCGCCGATAAGACGCCCCAGTTCCTCAATGGTATCGGCTTTCTTTATCCAGCCCTTTTCTATCTCACGCATGTTGTCGCGACTCCACCCTTCGGGACAGCCGCCCAGTTCTGCCGGAAAGGACTGAATGCCCAGCAGGTACTCCCCGCTGGAAGAAGAGTTGGCTGCAATGGGCCCCTGCTGCCTGACGGTCTCATCGAAGATTAAATATGTGGGAATATCGGTATATCCCGGCTCTTCCAGGTCAAAGTCGCAGTGCTTCAGCCACCAGTTATGGCTTTTGATACTTACGCCTTCGTCGGTATATCTCCTGCCGTATTTGTTCACCCAGATGCCCCTGCCGAAGACCAGCAGCCAGGCGACTTTGTATTCGGGGACCCAGATATTGAGATAGCCGCACATGGTGTTCATATGCCAGAGGTCGGCGCCGGCGCGCTGCGCCATCTTGATGCCGTCCCCGGTATTATAGGGCCAGCCGGCGAATTTCAGCGGGAAGGGCCTCAGGTAATTGGCTTTCATTTCCTCGTTGAACTCAAAGCCCCCCGTGCACAGGACGACCCCCTTTTTCGCTTTGATGGCTATTTTTTTCCCGTTGTTTTCGGCATAGACGCCCTTTATCTCTCTGGTCTCGGTATCTTGGACTAAATCAACGGCGGGAGTCTCATATAAAACCTCAATGCCCCTTTTTTCCAGTTGAGTCTGCATCGTCTCCAGGAATTTGATGCCCCACCCCCGGATAACAACGTGCCCGAAGGAGTCGGCTCCCGGGAAGCTGGCAAAACGGGCGGAGCTGCCCTTTCTTATGGTGTGGGCAACCCCCACCGACTCCAGCCAGTCGGGATTTTTCGCCATCTCTTTCATGAATGTCAGGCAGTCTTCCTTCGGCACCACGGAAACCTGAGAGGACGCATCAGCATCTTCCAATCCGCTGGTGCTGGCGGCGTACAGGTATGCGGCGGCGCCTTCGGGGTCGGTGGCGAAAGCTGCCCCGAGACCCGATGTCCGCGTCTGGCCTCCCCCGGGGAAAGGGGCTTTTTCCAGTATGACGACGCTGGCGCCGTTATCATGGGCGGTGATAGCCGCCGAAATCCCGGCTCCCCCGTACCCCGCCACGACGACATCGTATTCTTTGTCCCACTTTACTTCTTTCATTGCTTTATATATAACGTTATTTTAGCAGTGTCTCTAACTAACGGGCAACAGTGAAGTTTACTAAAGCAATTAAAATATCCGGAAAAAACCTGATTAATCAGGGCGGGGATTAGATAGAAAAACTGGTACCCCAGGGGCGACTCGAACGCCCGACACGCGGTTTAGGAATGTACGATTCTAGACGCTTTTAGTCTCATAATGTCACCTTTTATTACTATGGCATGATAATAAAATACGCACGATGGTGACTAATGGTTGCAAACAAAGAATAGCAAAAGGAATAGCAAAAAGGGTTATTATTTTAGTTATCAACCTGCGACACCCTGATTAAAAGTCAGAGCATTTTAAAATGCCTTTAATGATACCATTTTATAGCTAAATCTTGACAAAACCACCTTGAATCTTCGTCCTAATCAGGGTATCACCATCTTCTCCTATTACCCGCTAGTACTTGACTATATTATAGCATAGTTGACCTTTGGGCAAGCAAATTTAGGTGAGGGATCCTCGTGCTTTTAAATTTAGTAACACGGGTTTAGGATCTTTTCCTAGTAAAAAGCGTCCTGCCAACAGCGTTGAATAAATCTTCAAAATGGCGTATTTCAATTGTCTTATTATTCTTTGCACCGAGAGCAATAGCGAGGCAAATCCTCATTATGATTTCTGGACTAGGGTTATTTTTTTCACTATTTTTTAACTTACTCAGATAGGCTTGATCAATATCAGCGCGTTTACCTATCTCATAGCATGATACACCTGACAATTCTAGGATTTTTAATAAAGTTTTGCCAAAATCCTTGGAAAATAGCTTCATTATGGTTCTCTAATAAAATAGTTCCCAATATTTCTCTTTTATATAAGAATATGTCCATTTTTTCCGAACATCAAACGGCCTGAATACGGTTAATTTTAGCTTCAATTTTTCAATAAAATCAGAGGAATATTGAATTTGATACCCATTTTTAATACGATTAAGACATTTTGCCGTAACAAAGCATACAATCTTGACTCAGTAGACACAATCTGGACTATTGTACAATATGAATATGTCCCGGCCGGGATATGCGACCGGTTAGGCTCACGAACGGACTAGTTTGACCTGGATGGTAAGATCTTTGCTCGTTTTCACGACTTCTTCGTAGCCATCACGGAAGAGGGTTAGCGCATTTGCGGCTGGAAGTATTGTCAGTAAACCTATTAATTGAATTTGAGACTGAGTTAATCCTTTGAACCTATAGGTGCCATCTTGGGGACCCGGATATATCACAGATAGCGTAGCTGCAGGATGAACAACGTCACTCAGCATACTATATATCGCGTTGATTTCTCCCTCATCAATACTCTTGCCTCTGGCCTTAGAAATGTTGTCTAACGTCTCAATGAACCGCCCGGAGGATAGCCCATGCCATTGTTTTTCTTTTTTCCACGTTCTTTCACGAATTGCTTTCCTCAACTCTCCGCGGCGCAAAGCATCCTCCCAGTTAAAATGAGACCCGGTAGCAAACTTATCTATGCCAAGTAAGAATTCCTGGATATTCTGTGATGGCAATACACGATTGGCATGTAATGAGAGCCAATTGCTTGCATACCAAATCGCGCCTGAGTGTTCCAATAGACCCCGTGTGGCAAAGGCACACGCCACAAAATTATGACCATTTGCGGACGTTATTAAAGCCTCCGTAAGGTCAGTAGTCTTGAAAACCAAGCGAACACAAAGGTGGTCGACTGCTTTTTGGATAGCTTCATGTATTGATTGTTCAAGAAATCTTCGCTTTTCTGTTACTGCCAACTTCGCGAAGTGTTCAATCTGAGCAATCTCGGCGGTAAAGTCAGGGAGTTGAACAACAATTTCCTTCTTACTATAAGGCTCGCTCAGCCATTGGTACGCTGCCTCAATGATGCCCAATTGCTACAGGACATCGCCCATATCACTGAAGTTGCCTTTGAATTCGTCCGAAAATGTAAGCATTGTTACGATCTCGTGGACGCCGGGTCTCCGAGAAACACTCCCGCGAGATTACGTTCTTCCGAACAATCATACGCGAGGCACCGGGAAAAAGCAACAATCCGCTATGTTGTGTGATACGTTGCGCTTTTTACTTGAAAGTTACCTCAACTAACAAGGTAGACTCCGTGATTTTGTTTTGCTTAACTTATGTATTTACGATGTATAGATAACACATCATTGGAGATACAGTTGGATTGTATGCTTCTCGACTTGGAATTGATTCCATAATAAGATTCTCCTTCGTACAGTCCAAGCTAAATAGGTTGAAGAAGGCGGGCACAATCTAGAAGTAATCTATTTGTTCTACCTCAGGGGAAATGATGCAGTTAGAAAACATAACTTAGGTGACACCTTGGGGCTTACTCCTGAATTGACAAAGCAATGAATTAGAGATTATCGTATGTATACTAAATTACAATATTATTTTTCTCTTATATTTTACCACATAAAAAAGTATCTTTTTCTTTATTATAACTGGCAGGGAGACAAATACGAATTATTTTTTACTATGATACCTGGTGTCTGATTTGCTGTTGATAATGAGGTTAGAAATGTCGGAAAATAATAGCGGGAAGAAGAACAGCGTCAAGCCGGGAAAGTTTGTCGTTGAGCCGGCAACTCTGATTTCCCTCGGGTTTGAATGGTATATTGAGGGAGATGACAACCACAATGCCACCGTGGAAGTCAGCTATCGTAAAAAAGGAGACCGTGACTGGAAAAAGGCGCTGCCCCTTTTACGCATCCAGAATGAAGAAAGCATCACCAAATTTCTTAACAACAGCATCGATTATGTAGCTCCAAACCTGTTTGCCGGGAGTATATTTGACCTGGAACCTGATACCGAGTATCAGTGCAGGTTTATCATGTCAGACCCGGAAGGCGTAATTGGCAGACATCGGAAAACGGTAACGGTACGTACCCGTCCTGAGCCGAAACCTTTCGAGGGCGGACAAGTATATCATGTATATCCCGGGGACTATACCGGGCCGAAACAGGAACCGGCCTTTATTAATCTGATGGCTGCTTATTACACCGGCTGGTGTGAAGCAGACTGGTGGGCCGTTGCCCCGCCTCGTGTTCAGCCCGGCGATATTATCATGGTTCATGCCGGCGTCTACAAAGATGACTGGAATTTCTACGGGAGTGACATCTGGGGGCAGGGTATGGGTACTCCTTTCCAGGGAACGTATTACCTGACAGCAAAGGGAACACCTGAGAAGCCTATCGTGATAGTGGCTGCCGGCGATGGAGAGGTAGTCTTCGATGGTAATGGCAACTTAAACCTGTTTAATGTCATGGCCGCAGACTATCACTATTTTGAGGGCCTTACCATCCGCAATACGTATGTCGCTTTTCTCGCCGGCCAGAAGGATATTGCCGGTTGTAGCGGATTGACTGTCAAGAGGTGCCGCTTTGAGGATATTGATAAAGGTATTCACACTCACTGGTCGGGTTCAAAGAACTTTTACATCGCTGATAACGTGTTCATCGGCAGGCATGAACCAAACGTGTTACATGGATGGATCAATCTTCCCCCGCATAGCTCCTCCTACCCCTATGAAAAGTGTTTGTCTGAATATGCGGTAAAAATCGCCGGGGCAGGTCACGTTATATGCCACAATTACGTGGCAAATTTCCATGATGGCATAGACCATGCTACATATGGCGTTCCCGATGGATACCCGCCCTATGCCCACCCGGATGTCTATCCGCTTGAAGAAGTATTAAAACGTGATAGGATGTTCGTTTCCAACGATATCTATAATAATTTCATTACCAACATGCACGATAACTTCATTGAAGCTGACGGGGCCATGTATAACATACGTGTTTTACGCAATCTTTGCATAAGCGCGGCCGCTCATGCCCTCAGTCAACAGACTCTATTCGGCGGACCGGCATATTTTATACGGAACATCGTCTACCATGCCCCGAATGGCATAAAGCACGCGCAAAATCCATCGGGTCTGATCTATTATCACAATACATTTGTCACCAAAATTGAGGCTTCGCAGGCTTCTAACTATCATTTCCGGAACAACCTCATTCTTGGATGGATGCCCTCGGAGGCAATTTTTTCTGTGGACACTTTCACCAGTTACTCATCATCTGACTACAATGGGTTCTGCCCCGACCCGGGAGCAGCATCCTTGTTCGTATGGAAATCCCCTCCGCCTGATATATTGAAGGACTACGCAGGACCAAGGTTGGAACGCAAATTCGCAACTCTCGCGGAATACAACCAGGCCACAGGACAAGATAAAAACAGTTTGCTCGTGGATTATCAAATATTTGCTAATGTGGCAAGACCCGACCGGGATAATATCAGCAGAGTTTATAAAGCTGAAGACCTTGATTTTCGACTTAAGCCAAATGTCGCAGCAGTTGATGCCGGATGCATTCTCCCCAATATTAACGATGACTATACCGGCAGCGCACCAGACCTTGGGGCATTGGAGGTTGGTCAGCCCGTGCCTATCTATGGACTGCGACCATGATTAGTTGTCAATGAAGGAGAGTTCTTACGGCTAAGTCGTAGCACACGTGCTCTCTATTAGAAAATACCGACAGGACTCCGGGAGGAGTAGTTTGTTGGCTGATCTGGTCAGCCCTAGTATAGAGAAAAGGAGCAAAGATGAAAAAGAGAGATTTTAGTGTATCCTCTATCGCCGGAGAGGTAATGAGGATTATTCAAGACCTCTGCGACCTCGCCGGGTACGGTATTCATTCCGGGATAAACATCGGAGAGAAGGCAGATGCGGCGGCTAACTATATCCTCGGCAAACTCCATGCGGCTGGTCTGAAAGACGCCAGATTGGAACCAATTAAAGTGAATAGCCCGTTCCCCGAAACATACGAGGTGATGGTCGAAGATAATGGCAAAGAAACATTGCTGTCCGAGTTGTGCAGTCCCTTGCAGTGGACTGTAGGGACCCCTCCGGAAGGCATTACAGGTGAGTTCGTATATTTGGGAGTCGGGTCCACGTCGAATTTTGAACTTGTTGATGTTGCCGGCAAGATTGCACTGATAGATGAGAAATTCGTACGGGGCTACATACCGACTGCCAAAGATGCGACCGTTACTGCTAAAAACAAGGGGGCTGTCGCCGTATTTCGAGCCAACCTGCAAGTGGATAGCCCACAACAACAAAAGGGTGAAGGAACGCCAACTGAACTCTTCCCGATTCCGGTTTTCTGTTTTGGCAAGAGCGGCGGTGATTATTTGAGAAATCTGGCTGTGTCCGGCACACCTCATACTGTTAAGATTAAACTCGATGTGCCACATAAAGTATATGACGCTTTTAATGTGGTCTTTGAATTGCCGGGTAACGGCAGCTCGAACGAGGTCATTCTAGCTGGTACACACTATGATACCGGCCATTTTACCGGGGCTGTTGATAACAATGGCAGCGTAGCATTATTGATAAAGTGGGCAGAATACTTTGCCTCTAAGCCGATTGAGTCAAGGAACCGCGACATGCTCTTCGCCTGGTGTCTAGGACATGATTTCGACCTCAATTCGGGACACTTCCAATTTGCTGAGGCGCATAAGGACCAACTGGCCAAGGCAATAGTGTGGGATATCGACCATGCTGCTGGTGGCACAAGGTACGTATTCGACGAAACCGAAGGCAAAATTGTACCGGTCAAAGGCGAGACCTGTGAATTCTATATCATATCAAACAATTATGTTTTTAGCAGGCTTGCCGCCTTTACTATGGATAAGTACGGGTTTGTTTGCACGCAGAATCGTTTTAACTCGTTTGGAGGCGGACCGCAGTGGGGCATGGCGCCGACGACCAGTCCGTGGGTTAACGTGGCGAGTATCCCCCTGTATTACCATTCCATGCTGGATACGCCAGATAAAATAACGCTTGACCAGTTACAGCGTGCTTACGCCGCACATATTGAAATTACGGAAAATATCGATCGTACACCAGAGGGATTCCTTTTCTACGATAATATCAATAAGACTCGTCAGAATACGCCTCCACAGGTGAATATCGCGGTATTGTCAGACACGGTGAGGGTGGGAGATGCTGTCACGGTATGGAACGACGAAACTCGTTTCTACGATGATAAAACGAGTTATCATTATCCAGCACTGCCTGAATGGGCAGGTACAACATGGGATTGGGGAGATGGAACTCCTAACACGGTTGGTGGCCCTATTGCTACTCACGTTTACCAGAACACCGGAACTTATACAATTACATTGGATTTTACCGATACGGAAGGTGCTACAGCGACGGCTACCAAGGAGATCAGGGTTCTGCGTTAGCGGTAAACTCCGTATTCCTTGGTAAAATCTATCATGGCTTTAAGGTTCTCCGGCTTCACCTCATCGATCGAGGTACGTGGAGATAGAATATAACCGCCGTCTTTACCGACGATATCTATCAGCTTCTTACAGTAGGCGATAACGTCTTTCTTACTCCCTACTTGGAGAAGGGATGACGGAACGTTCCCTTCGATACAGCAGTGGCCTTTGAGGATTTCTTTAGCCCTGAAGATATCGGATCTATCAAAGCGGGCCACAAATTTTCCTTTGGGAAACTCGAGGATATACTCGATGCGAGAATCGAAATTTCCTTCGAAGAATATATAAGGCGTGGCACCACGCTCGCAGAGGGTAACCACCAGTTTCTTGAATGTCGGCCAGTAAAAGGTATCAAATTGTTTCTTTGACAGGAAATCGTCTGAACCTCTTGTATTGGTCATGAATATCCGTATTTCGCCGTGCTCATCCGGCACCAACGGAGTTTTGGCCAATGTTTCCTCAAGTATGAATTCAGTAAGTTCGATTAGCTTATCCGGCTGGCGGAACATATCATGCATGACCCCACTCATACCACGTAGTTGGTGCGAAATGGTGTCGTAAGGAGGCATTGCGCCGGCCATGCGAGTTCGGTAGTAGCCGTAATCCCAGAGCAATTGCTCGAATTTGGCCTGGTTGTTCAGGTGTTTCCTCATCTCGCGACCGGCTTCTTGTAGCGTGGCTATCGCGCCGGCCACGTCCGGATCTGTAAGTAACATAGCAAGTGACTGGATCCTGCCGGGATTATGCAGTATCTCATAGAGTGGTGGGAGCTTGCTCAAGCCGGCCAGATTATCACTGAGCCGGGGCAGGTGCTTCCGCAGCATGTAACTATTTGAGTCACGCATATATTCATCGAACTCATCTGCCTTAAGGCTGTCTACTTCGATAGCCTGAAATCCTTGAGTGGGTCTGATTCCGTAGCCCGGCCACCGTATGTTCTTGGGATTGATAATTTCCAGCGCACGCCCGGACTGGAAGTTCATCCCTCCGAAATTATCCGGGCGGAACTCCTTCAGTGTCTTCTCATAGGCTTCATACCATGTATCGAAATCATAGTACGCCGCCGAACAGAGAGCGCCGACATATTTAGCCGGGAAGCAGCCTACGGGACATGTAATAGGCACCCTGTCAGGTACGCCGAGTACATTGGCGGTGTGAATCCTCTGGTATCTCTCTTGACGGAGTTGTTCAGCCGGTTTTCCAATGTCCGGATCTTTAAACATCTTTGTACATACCTCTTTCAATAATTTGGCAGCGAATTACCCGACGCATGGAGACTCAAGAGAGAAAGCAGCCACAAACGAAGTCTCCCTTTCGGTCGATAAATTTTTTAGTACTGGTTCATGTTGTTAAGAATACTACGGTGAAGTTCGTTCCGCTACATTCGAGCAGCCAGTCCGTACTTCGTACCGGTCACGGACGTTTATTGCTTTTCTATTGAGCTTTGGTTGCTACCCTCATCAAGAATTCCTTTGTAAACGCGGCTGCCTTCTCCAGTTGGCCTTCAGCTAGGGGGCCCTTCATGTTTCCCTGCACCTCGCACCTGAGTGTCTCCGGGTAAACGTTCAGGCCCTGCTCCTGCGCTGTATTTAGCATTTTGCCGGCGGCCCCAGGATACAGCCATTTCCTGCCTTTTTCCAGTTCTTTAGGGTCGGTTGGTATCGGCCCATAAGTGTCAAAGACGGCTACCGGTTTTTCGGCGAAACCCTTCTTTCGCAATTGTTTCAGCACGCTCGTAGCCTTTCCGTCGGCTCTGGCGAATCTTGTGGGAGATCCAACCATGATGAAGTCGAAATCCTGCAAATCCGGCAGCTTATGGCGAACATCCTGAACCATGGCTTCATACCCCAGCGCCGTGATTTGCTGTGCCACGCTGTCTGCAACCTGTTTCGTGTTGCCGTAATGGCTTCTGAATAAAATCAGCCCCTTCATTTTTCACTCCCTGAAGAACGGTTAATCGTATCCTAAACGTTAGATTAGTTGAGCTATGATTTTACGCCTTGGCTGGCGCTAGTAAACACGGCTACTTTACCTCTTCTTTCGGCATGCCGGCACCAGTTTCAAACTGCTCAATATTTTAACATTTTAGATGTGCTAATGCACCAAACAACGATACCCTCAATAGGAGGCCCATTTGTATTTTCCTTGAGCTATGTGGAGGCGTAAGGATGATGATAAACGTTCTGTTTCTACTGGTTTTTCCTTATGACTTGATGTTGGATAGAGAGAGTTGCACAAAACCGAGAAATGTGCAACGGAGGTTCGATCCCGATGTTATGCCTTCAATATATCCTTATGCCTCAAAGCCCTCTCTAGTGACGGCTGCATCTTCATCTCGCGGAACTCCTTGATGGCGAAGTCCAGGTGCTCCAGGGCCTCCTTTTTCTCTTTCGGGTAGTGCTCCAGAAGTAACTCGGCAAGCTGGAGGCGGGTGAGGGCTATTTCCGGTCTGTATCTTATCTCGGTGGCCATCTTTAACGCTTTCCGGTAAAACTCGCGAGCTTCGTCAAACCTTTCCAGCAAAGCCGCGGCGGCACCGAGATGGCGGCCCGGGAACTGCAGGCTCATCATGTGGGCGGTATAGAGTCCAACATCCTTTAACCTCTGCAGCAGCAGCTCCGCCGACGGGCGGTGCCCGACCATTACGGCCGCAATCAGGTTGTAGACATCCAGGTAAGCACGCGTCTCGTCATCGGGAGTCCCGATGCCGGGCCGTGCCACGACATTCTTTTCGAGATATTCGATTGCCTCAGCCCGTGGTTTGAGGATTGCTAATAATAAGCCACCCGTTGCTGTACTTAAAGAAACGCCAAAGATTTCTGCAATCCGGTGGAGCTCATCAGTTTTACCGAGCAGGAGCCTGGCATCAAAGCTGGCATTATACTCACAAACAGCAGCATAGCCGGTGAAATCAAGTTCTTCACCGCGGGCCCGGACCCGCTGGCCTATTTCATCGGCTTCTTCGAGCCGGCCATCCAGGGTAGCCAGCATGCCCCGGGC
>JGI2171J19970_10002267_pt1 | contig 10579 bp, 11 predicted proteins | sample DeeMarSWOR324_28_FD_19970 | JGI IMG/M metagenome (IMG submission 19970) | reverse complement strand
GCAGTAAAGAAAGTCTTCGCCAAGGTACCAGAACTTCCTTATGACGGCATCTATCCGATGACAAAACTAGACTCAGAAGATTTCATATAAACCTAAAAACCCTTCCCCTTTTTTGTGAATCACTCAGACGCTGATCCTAAGGTGATGTGAGGATAAAATCATCGAATCTAATACATGTACCTTATTATAACTTCAATATTTTTACAGCGTTACATGGAACTAGAAAATTATAATCATGTACCCATTTTTCCTATCTTATCAGGTGCCACAATAGATACTTGTAGCCACCCACCACCAGGAAAAGATCAGAACACCACCGATCGCACGAATACATCAATAAAAACCCGTTTCAAACATTTTAAACGCCATATCGGCCACCGAAAAAACGCTTATAACAATTAACCAATTATTAGAGAAACACCGAGTCGTCGAACCACGACGCCGCGTACTCGACGCGATTCCTAACTTAATCTGACATGCAAAGCATAATTGAGAGTTTTGAAGAAACTGGGGCTCATCGTCAACCCCGTCGCCGGACTGGGCGGCAGAGTCGGGCTCAAAGGCAGCGACGGCGCCGAAACCCTCAGACGGGCAAGGGAGCTAGGCGCCGAGCCACAGTCGCCAGCCAGAGCCGTGCAGGCATTACAGGCCATCAAGATGGACTCACCGAGCTTCATGCTGTACACCTACCCCGGCGACATGGGGGAGGACGAGGCAAGGGAAGCCGGGCTAAACCCCAACGTAATAGGCGAGATCACAGCGGATGCGACCACGGCCGAGGACACGAAGGAGGCGGCCGCCGCCCTGGCCGACTTGGGCGTGGACCTACTCCTCTTCGCCGGCCACTCCGAGGACGCAAATCTTCTGGTTCTCATACACGTCCCCGCCAATCTTCACGGTGAACGCGAACCTATCGTCAACTCTCATGGTCTCCATACTCTCGGACGAGGAATATATGATCTTGATTTGCCTGCTGTTGGGATCTAGCTCATAGACGCTCCACTCCTCAAGGTATGGGACGTATGAAGCTCTCACAGAGTACGTTGAGAACGATGCAGAAATCATCACTGAAAGTGCTAACCGTCTCCAACGTCGCAAGAAACCATCCTATTACTCCTGTCTGATAGGCGGTGATTAACTCATTGTCAGCGTGGTTAATAGTTTATTCAGTAGACTTGTCACCTTCCTGCTATACCTTGAACATCTCGTGTCCCACGTTACGAGTCTCAACGCTCAAGTTAGCGACTTTAAGGCTTCGACCACCATAGAGGATGGCCTCGTTGTCACCTGAGTAGACCGCAGCAACGGTCCTTCCCAGAGCGTCGGATTTCGTAACCCCGTACCCCGACGCGGAGCCGACGTAGATCATTCCCGGCGCCGGCGCGACGACCGGCGTCCTGTCGACACTGTTTACGGCACGCTGGCCGGTCCACATGTTGACGGGGCGTACGTCCTTGAAGCATGGAAGGTATTTGATCAGAGCGTGGTAGATGTTATTTGAGTATAGATGGCTCTCGGTTCGGGGGTCGTCCTCCAGCCCGTATCTCCTCCCGAAGTCGTCGGCGCAGCCGAGCCAGATGCTACCCTCCGTTGGCTCCGCCTTCAAGTAGACGCTTATCCCGGCAATCTGGGTGAAGGGCAACATGTCGAAGCCGCTGAACCCTGCCACGCACCGGAGTCTTCCCAGCTTCGGGTTCTTGAAGACGAAGATGGACCTCGACTTGGGCCTAGCCAACGTGTCGAAGCCGATGGGATCGAGCAGCCTCTCCGACCATGTCCCCGCGGCCACCACGGTCGTCTCGGCCTTTATGCGTCCCTTACTGGTGTCGGTGCCTGCGACGTGTATATCCTGCCAGACGAAGGGCTCTCCGCGGACCCCCAGCTTCCTCTCCGGCTCCACGATCAGCCTCTCAGCCTCGGTGTTGTAGCTCACCTCTCCCCCCATCTTCTTGAACTCGGCCTCTAGGCTCCGCGCAAGTGTGTCCGTGTTGACGCTGCCGCACCTCACACCGAAGACGCCGTGTTCAGCCGGCTTGAGACCCATCAGCTCCGCCTCGCCGTCGAGCTCGCTGACGAGGTCAGGGATCATGCTGGCTAGCTCCTCCCGGTTAAAGGTCTCGACCTCGACTCCTTTGCCACGCATCTCCTCCATCGGACCTCTCAGCTTCCTGAACCTGTCCTCGTCTAGGAGATAGAGGTAGCCGCACTGGTGCAGGCTCAGGTCGTAGCCTAGGCCGTCCTGGAGGTAGAAGAACCAGTCGATAGTGGAGTCGCCGAGGATGTAGTTGATCTCGGTGGTGAAGAGGTTCAGGAAGATGCCTGCGCTCTTAGCTGTGTTGCCCTGCCCTGGGCCTCCGAGCCTATCTATAACGGTTACGCTCTTCCCGGGGTTCTGCTTTTTCAGGTGGAGCGCGGAGCTGAGCCCCAGCACTCCGGCTCCGATAACCAGCACGTCACTCTTCATACTTGATGATATTCGTCGAATGCGTTACTATAGTCTTTCACCTGAACAGGGGCCTCTGCTCCTTGACGCCATACTCTGTTAGTCGTCTCACGCCGTAGAGGTCCAGCCACCGGATAATCTTGAGGTCCTGGCGGAGATGGGTCTCGATCCCCTCATAGTCTCCGCCCTCGTAGAGGTCTTTGACCATGGCGCCGGACGTGGTGTAGTCCGGCGGGTTCAGCCCGAGCCTTATCGCGGTGCTGACGACGTTGCTCAACCCGGCTCCCTTGAAGTTGCTCCAGTTCGCCACGAGGAGCTGCTGCATCAGGTCGATGGCGAAGCAGTCGTGCCACATCTTGGAGATGTACTCGAGGCCTGANTGGGAAGCCCTGCCNGACTTGGCTATTAGGAGAGGGACGTCGAAGCGGAGGATGTTGAACCCCACGACGGTCGCGAACTTGTGCTCGCTGCTTGTCATACGGATCGTCCTCTCGACCTCAGAAACTATGGCTTTCTCATCCAGCCCGTCCCACTCGCTGTAGAGAGCCGGCTCGACGTCCCTTTTTAGGCTGCGTTCATGGTACGAGGTCCTATCGAGCGCTATGCCAGCCGAGATTATCCTCTCGTTTATGAAGGCCTCGTCCACTTTGGGGCGGTACGTCTCCAGGTCCAGGTACAGTCGAACCATGATTATTCATTGGAGGTAAAACGGGAAAAGGCTTCTGTGTTCGGTTTGTACGTGGGTGCAATATACCGAAAGAGAGGGGGGAAGCTACCAGAAAGCTAACGGTATCTTGACGTGTATAGCCTCGGATGGGCACTCCACTTGGCAGATGAAGCAGAGCTGGCACTCGTCTGGGTACTTCACGTAAGGCATATCCTTCTCTTCGTTCCATGCAATGACATCAAGGGGACATAGCTCGAAGCAGCTCCTACACTTGATGCACTTCTCGTAGTCGAAGGTTGCGGTCATGGCTTGACCTCCTTCACAGCCTCGTATTCCTCGCGTGTCGGCGGCCTCTGCTCAACCGTCTTCCGCTTGTACAGCTTCATCTCTCCACCCTCGTTCTTCACCACGACCCTCTGCCTGTACCACGTGGGGTGTTGCGTCGGGTAGTCGAGCCTATGGAGGAAGTGGCGTCCATAGGGAACCGACTCGGTGCGGAACAGGGACGCCGCCATGTGCACCTCGGCGACGGTCATGATGTTCCTCACCTCCGCTGCCCTCATGATCTCATGCGGGTTCTCCGCCTTCACCTTGGGCCACCACTTCTCGCGGACCTCGCGGAGCAGCCTCAGCCCGTTCTCCAGCAAACCGCCGGTCTTAGAGATGTAGGCGTACTTGGTCATTATGCTCCGGATCTTCTCCTCCAACTCCTGAGGAGAGATACCCTCCTCACGCTTCATGGGCGCCGATACGGTATCCTCGATCTCCCTCAGCTGGCCCTCATCTATCGGTGTCCAGTCCTCCTGCAACCCCGCGTACTTAGCCGCCGCTATCCCAGCCCGTCTGGCGAACACAAAAGCGCCTGAGAGGCTGTCCTGCCAGATCTCGTCGCCGGCAGCGTAGAGCCCCGGCAGAGTCGTGCCGCCGTAGTAGTCAAACACGGGTCCCCCGAGGAAGCCTATGGGCTGGCTCTCGAACTCTGCCAGGGCCTTCCTCCTGTCGACCCCCCGCTGACTGTAGTATTCCGTGAGGACTACATCGGGGTAATTCTTCTCGTCGTCGACGTAGGCCAGTTGCTTCTCCATCTGCTCATCAGTGAGGGCCCTCGCGTCCCAGAAGAGGGGCCCGTTGCCCTTGTACTCCTCTAGGTGCATGGCATAGCTCCTGCTCCACCGCCTCCCGTAGGTCTCGGCGAGGAAGTCCTCACCCTTCGCGTTTATACACTTGCCTCCCCAGAACCTGGCCATTACGTTTCCCTGCATGTGGTCGGTGCGGATGAGTTCCATCATCGTCAACTCGGCCCCGGCACGGTAGGCCATGCCCCTGCCGTCGCCGCTGTTGGTGCCCATATCCCGCATGTAGAACCACTTGGAGCCGGGGTTGACGATGTAGGTCCTGCTGGCGCTGCCCGTGCACATCACGACGGATTTAGCGTGGTAGGCGGTCAGCTCACCGCTTCTGGTGTTGAGTCCCACTGCTCCTACGACCTTCAGGTCGTTAGTGAGGAGGTCCACCGCCATGGTTCGCTCCACTATCTCTATGCCGCGGCGCTTCACCTCGTCCATGAGGCATTTCTTCATGGTGCCGCCCTTGACCCAGCAGCCGCTCTCCATGCGCTCGCCGATGTGCTTGTGCCAGTAGCTGTCCCAGCTCCCGTCCTCCCTCTTGTAGATCTCGAGGCCCCAGCTCTCCAACTCCTTCACGATGGGGGTGAACTCCTCGGCGATGATGTACTTGTCCAATGGACGCTCGATGCCCGACCACCCCGAGCTGCTGCTTAGGTAGCCCTCAACGAATTCCATGCTCGTGGGGCCGCCAGGGACATTACACATGGGGTTAATCTCGCTCGTGAAGTGCCCGATGCCCAGCGCTCCGCCGCTCCTATGAACAGCCTTCTCCAGGACGATGACGTTCTCCGTGAGGTCACTCGCCATAATCGCCGCCATGCTGCCGGCGGCGCCAGCACCTATGACTAGGACATCGGTCTTGATGTTTCTCATAGGATATCACTTCGAGGTTCCATTTTTGAGATTTATAATTTCTGATGACGGTTCGAAAAACAGAAAGGGTAATGAAGTAACTGAATCCTGTACACGGTATGGTTGGTGCATTGGACAGCATCATTCGGATCTCAGGAGGGGAGCCCGAGTTCGATACCCCTCATCACATCATCGACGCAATGAAGAGGGCGCTGGACGAGGGCCACACCCACTACGGGGACTTCGCCGGCGTCATGGAGCTCCGTGAAGCCATCGCCGGAAAGTACGAGGGGTACGGCGTGAAAGCTGAACCCGAGCACGTCTTGGTGACACCCGGGAGCACGCAGGGCATCTACCAGACGCTGAAAGNCGTCACGAGGCCCGGGGACGACGTGCTCTGCATGGATCCTTGCTTCTTCGCTTATCATTCGACCTTCGAGTTCCTAGGATTGAACGCTGTGACCGTACCCCGCTACAGCGAGGAGGGCTGGAGGTTCCACGTCGACGAGCTTGGCGAGGCCGTGACGCCGAGAACCAGAGCCATCCTCTACGCCAGCCCAGACAACCCCACGGGGGCGGTGCTGAGCGAAGAGGACATCATGGGCATCGCGGAGGTAGCAGAGAACAGCGATCTCTACGTCATATCCGACGACATCTATGACATGATCACCTACGATGGCGTCAGGTTTAGGAGCATCGCCTCCCTCTCAAGCATGCAGGAGCGCACACTCATCCTCAACGGATTCTCAAAGTCCTACGCCATGACAGGCTGGAGGCTGGGCTACATCATCGCCCCGACGAAGGAACTCTACGACAGGCTAATGACAATCCAGATGGCGACATACCTCGTAGTGAACGCGGCCGTCCAGAGAGCCGGCGTCGCAGCGTTGACCGGCCCCCAGGACTGCGTCCACGAGATGGTGAAGAGCTACGACGAGAAAAGGAGATACGTCCTTGACAGATACGAGGAGATAGATGGCATCGTCTGCCATAGCCCCCAGGGAGCGTTCTACATGTTCCCCGACGCATCCTCCTACGGCATGAGCTCTGTGAAGCTATGCGAGATCCTGCTCAAGGAGGGCAAGGTGGCAGTGATGGATGGACGCGCCTTCGGGAGCATGGGCGAGGGGCACTACCGGCAGGCCTTCGCCCAGTCTATGGAGGCGCTCTCCGAGGGCCTGGACCGCATCGAGAGAACCCTAGGGAAGCTGAGATAGGCTCAGACCCAAATCACTTCATCTCAACTTCCGGTGAAGAATTTGACCATGCTCAGGGGCCCGAAGCGCAACCACCTCGTCTACGGCGCTTTATGATGTCCAACGTCGGGGAGAACCTCTGGAGAACGATACTGAACCCTACCTGGACTACATCTGAGTCGGCTCCGTCCCAATCAGGTTCATCCCCACGATGAGTATCTTGTTGCCATGGATCGCCACCGACTCCCTGATAGAGCTTTTTTCGTCCATGGAGATCACGTATCCATTGGTTAACACTATCTGAGGGTACAAACAAGATGAATGAGGTCCTGATTTAATTAACGATTTACAGAGTTACCGTTGATCGAAGGCTGATGTGCTGGGTTAAAGGATGTTAAAACTCTCAATGTCTAACTTCTTAGCTTCTTTAAGGTGGTGCCTGAAAAGCTCCTCGCCCCACTTTATCGCCTCGGGGCTGCTGGACACCAGGTCCCTGGTGTAGTCGTATTCTCCGTCTGTCTTGAAGAGGCCCATGGATAATCCGTTCTCGGTTACAGTCAAGGCGATCTTCAGCTCTTCCGTCAAGAATACCCTCAGCTTGTCTCTCATGATGTAGTCAATGATTTGCTCCGTGTCCGCCAAACCCAAAGTCTTGTCGAGCACGCCTCTGGTGAGTATGAGATCGACCGTCGCCCCTTCTCCGAGCAGCCTCTGGAACGCCCCGACGTAGTCAGAATGGAAGATGGGAGAGACCCCCCACACCCTCCTCGAGGCTCGGAGAAGCTGTTGGAAGGTTACGTGAACCTTGTCCAGCGCCATGGAGTTATCTTGGATCAGGGTCGAGTCCTGTAAGGCTCCTATCCTCTGCAGGAGGTGGCCAGGGATGGCCGTGATGTCGTGCTGGAGCCAAAAGTCCTGAAACCTTTCGAGCACCTTCACAGCCGAGTAGGCTTCCCCGATGAGCATCGCTTCCATGATTCCGAGCGACGTGAGTTTGTAATGTTTATCCTCCTGTCGAGTCAGGTTCATCTTCTCCAGGTCTTTGAGGGCGTGAATGATCGTAGATCCGCTGCTGCCCAGCTCATCCCTCAGGACGCTCAGCTTCTTGTCCCCACGTAAAAGACTCGAAAGTATGTCTAACTTAAGCTCAGATCGGAACAACTTGAAACATGGCGAACTCAAGCCAAACCCCCAATAAGTTGTTCAACCAAAGCAATATATATTCGCTTGGTCCGGGATCAAAGCAACTTCATGATACCCACGAGGGGCATCCACTCCCCGTCCACCGCCAACTCCACCAGCAGCCTATTACACCCCCTCCTGGAGAAAGCCCATATGATCATGTAGCCGTACCCCATACCGAAGAACAGCGCCGGCATGTATTCTAGGAACAGCCCCTGCCTCACGCAGTAGAGTAGCCATGGGAACAAAAGGGAGTTCACAGTGAACAGGAGTTTTCTGGTCGTACCCAGACCCAACGCAAGGGGTAGGGTGTTCACTCCTGAGGCCCTGTCTCCATCCATGTCGCGGACGTCACAAAGGATCGTGTTCACCAGGATCTGGATGAATATGTATGTGAACGCCAAAACTATCTTCACAGCATCCACGGCTTGGAAGCTCGCCGGCAGCAGGGCGCCCGTGAACCCCCAGCTGAAAGCCACCAGGACGCTCTTCAAACCCAATATCTCTTTGAGCCGAGGGGTCGAAGGCGACAGCTTGAAGCTGTAGAGAATGGACGAAGTGAAAGAGGTAATGATCACTGTAAGGGCTTGAGCCCCGACCGAGGCGCTTAACAGGAGGCACAACGCGGAGGCGATCATCGACGGCACCAGAAAGAGGAGGGGGCTTCTTGAAGCTGCCTGTGGTCTGTTTATGGAGTCCTCGGCTCCGTCGGTAGCTCTATTCATGTTATAAACCGAGAAAGTTGCGAGGAACGCGATCAATAGAATCGTAGACTTGACTTCAAGACCGTACAGTAGTGAGCTGAACGCGGCGACCATCGACGCGTTAAGCGCCAGGAATATCGAGGTCGATGTTAAGAGTTCTAGAAGACTCGATAAACCTCTCAGGGTTTTGGGTGGAAAAGGTTTGGGCTGTGTCTCACCTAATACAACCGTATCGCCCACCATAGCCCCGGTTCCACTTTTCGGGAATTTTTAAAGAGGTTTGAGGAGGCTGAATCTGAACGGTGAATCCCTAGGTGGGCTACACATTTACTGCCAGCAGGACAGAAAGAACGGGTAATAGACGCGCGTCAACCTCAGATGCGGTCGATCCTTTCGTGCACTCCTCGTCTCAGCCTCTTTTTTATACGTTCATGTTAAGTTATAGGCCCATCAAGCAGTCATTATTACATATTATGTGGAGGGCGACCCGCATTATATAACAAGCTTCAAATATGTAGAATGAGCCATCATAATTTGGAGACCAATTCTGCCTCCCTATATGATATTTATTTTCCATAATGTAGAAATATTATCCACTCATAACAATATTGCTTTAATGTAACAATACATTTTTTTCTTAACGGTTATATATTATGAAGATATTTTACACTCAATTAATATATCTATAATCATCAATCAAATAAAAACCGCTAGGCGGTGAAAGACTGGGGGAGAAGGCGGAACAGAAGTGACCGAGGTAAAGGTGAGCAACGAGAAACAGATCCGGGTTCTCCACGTAGATGACGAGAAGAACCAGCTCGAGTTCACCAAGATGTTCTTAGAGGAGCTGGATCAGGAAGTAACGGTGGACTCCGTGTCTGATCCTCTGGAGGCCATTCGGCTTCACAGCCGGAACAGCTACGACGTCATCCTCAGCGACTACAAGATGATATCTATGACGGGCCTCGAGCTGCTCCAGAAGGTAAGGGAGAGGAGCAACGTCCCCTTTATCCTCTACACGGGGAGGGGCAGCGAGGAGGTGGCTGAGTCCGCGTTCAGGGCGGGGGTAGACGACTACCTGAGGAAGGAGGCCAATCTCAGCCACTACCAAGTTCTCTCGAAGCGGATCAGGCAGACGGTTGAGAAGCACAGGGCGGAGGAGCTGTACCGCAGAGTCATAAAGGATAGCAGAGACGGCATCGTAATCCTTTCTGACGGCAGGATCGTATTCGCGAACGACGCCGTGGATCAAATGTACGGGGGCAGCTTGCCAGAAACCCTCGTAGGTAAAACCTTGACGGAGTTCTTGGTCGATACCGAGGAGGAGATCAATAGCCGCCTTACATCAATATGTAACAATGAGGTGAACCAGTTGTTTGAGATCAGCTTCAGGACCAGAATAGGCTCGGTTAGGACCGCCGAGGTCTCCGCGTCAAGGATCGATTATCTCGGTAAACCCTCGTACCTCTGCTACCTCAGGGACATAACTAAGAGAAAGTGCATGGAGGAGCGGCTGGAGGCGCTGATTGATAGAAAGCCTTCCTAGAACCCTGTTTTTCCTTGCTCTGGTATCACAGGTATCAGGACTTATGAACGACACCAGTAACGTAGTGACCTATGAACAGGAACTCAATAAGGCGTCAAGCCAAATCCAGCCTATTAATTTAAAGAATATCGATGAAAAGCCTTGTGACCCGAAGTGGTTGGTGTGCTGGGTGTAACCCATCTTCTGTCCTTCGGCGACATTCAGCTATGCGGGCTACCCGCGCCCCCCGTAGGAGGGATTCGGCGCCTATTTGCCCTTGCACCCTGCGGGTCAGTCGTTTCACCCAAGCCCGTAGCGATCTCGTCCTCCGAGGAGTCACGGCGTGCCACGGGAGGTATCGTTTCTGTCTGTTGCCAAGAGTCTCCCCTTACGCCTCACGGCGTCGCAGCCCTACGTGGTGGATGGAGTTTCCTCAGACCAGTGGCCCGAAAGCCGCCCCCCAGCTCACCAACCACTAGCGTAGAGAAAACAGTCGAATAAATATATAGTGGACACACCCCGTGCTATCAATATGACAGACGTGTTGCTGGTGGGCGAGAGCTGGGTAAGCGTCACCACTCACTACAAGGGCTTCAACCACTTCGTCAGCGGGACATACGAAACGGGGCTCAAATGGTTCAGCGAAGCCATGGAGAGCCACGGCGTAGAGGTCACCCACATGCCGTCCCACATTACCGCCAAAGATTTCCCCTTCGATCCCCGAGAGATCAACTATGATTGTATCATCCTCAGCGACATTGGCGCAGACACTTTCCTCCTACACCCCAAGACTTGGCTCCACGGAGAGAGAACCCCCAACCGCCTGAAAATTATCGCCCGTTACGTGGATCAAGGCGGCGGCCTCATCATGGCAGGAGGATAC
>JGI2171J19970_10002266_pt1 | contig 10582 bp, 7 predicted proteins | sample DeeMarSWOR324_28_FD_19970 | JGI IMG/M metagenome (IMG submission 19970) | reverse complement strand
TCCGAGGCGATGATTGATCATCGAGCCGGAGTTCGTGCCTTTACACCTGAGGAAAAAGCTGAAAGGAGTATTCATGGGCTTCCCCTTTCTCAGATGCTCCCCGATTTTGGATTGTCAACCAAGGTTTCTACAAGAATGAATGGAAATGGCATATCACCGGAACGAGCAGGTCGCCTTGAACGAATTATGCGATGGAACTCTCGTTCAACTTGGCGGCGACGGAATTTCACAATTGCCTTTACGGAAATTCGTCGTTTGTCTGAGAAATTGAGTATCCCTGGTCACATTCGTGAGACCGCGGCCATCTATTACCGGAAAGCCTACAAACATGACCTTTTACGAGGTCATAGTATCAAAGCCATGGTGGCTGCATGTGTTTTTGCGTCATCCAAGACCTGTGGATTTCCCTTAACCTTGGATAGTATCCTGAAGACCTCAGGTGAAGAAGACCGCGTTATAAAGCGGTGTTATGTACTTCTTGTTAAAACGCTTGATCTCAAACCCAAGCGAATGAGTCTGACTGCAATTGTTCCACGATTTGCTAATGCACTTGGATTATCCGCTCCTGTTGAACAACGGGCATTGGAAATGCTCGGAGCAGCTTCAGAAAAACTCCAGCTATCTGGAAAAGATCCTAAAGGCTATGTTGCCGCTGCTATCTACCTTTCTGCTAAACAACTTGGTGAAACCCGCTCACAACAAGCCGTTGCCACTGAACTTGGAATTACTGAAGTTACTCTCCGATCACGACAACGTGAAATCGCCAAGGTAATAGGGTTTAATTAAAGCTCAATTTTTGAAGGTTAGACATACATCCGAATTGTGCTCCAGCAAGTCTTTAAACACCCAGGGGTTTTGCTATCCAATAACTAGATTCACCCCTTGAATGTAGACTTAGCTTTCCCACTGTGGTGTATTATATGACATCCACATCCTTGGATTCACTGTTTCGACCAAAGTCCATTGCAGTCATTGGAGCCTCGGATAAACCGAACCGAATTGGATTTCAAGTGATGAGAAGCCTGCAATTGGGGAAATTTCCAGGAACTATTTATCCAATCAATCCTCGACTGAAGACTGTTCTCGGTCTTTCTGCGTATCCATCGATTGATGTTGTACCCGGAGACATCGATCTAGCAATCATTGTGTTACGCAAAGAACGTGTGTTAGGTGCAATTGGTGCCAGTGGTCAAAAAGGAGTCAAATCGCTGATTGTGATGAGTTCAGGGTTTAGTGAGCTAGGTGATAATGTCATTGAAGGCGAACTCATCAAACTAGTTCACAAACATGGAATGCGGATGTTGGGTCCAAACTGTGCTGGCTATGCCTCCACCTGGGAAAATATCTATGCAAGCTTTGAAAACCGCTTACAAAGGGGACATCTAGCATTCATAACTCAAAGTGGTGCCATGTCAGCGGTGGTTCTTGCTTTGGCAAGAGCGGTTGGATTAGGAATAAGCATATTCGTTAGCTACGGAAACGCCGCAGATATTGGGCCAGAGGAACTGCTCCAATATTTGCAATCCCACAAACCCACACAAATTATCGGTGGCTATCTAGAAGGCATTACTAATGCCCGCCAATTTCTTTCTGTTGCACAAAACATTACACCACACAAACCTCTCGTCGTGCTTAAACCTGGTGATACAATAGAAGCCTCTCGTGCAATCCGTACACATACCGGAGCAATGGCAGGAGACCAGGCAATCTATATTGGTGCATTTCGGCAAGCAGGAATTCTCCAAGCAACAAACCTTGACGAGTTTATTGATGCCTGCCAGGTGCTAGTTACCCAACCTTTACCAACTGGGAAGCGAGTCGGGATAATAACAAACGCTGGAGGACCTAGTGTACTCGCCGTTGATGCATGTGCTCAGGTAGGTCTTGATGTTAGTCCCTTTCCCACAAATCTGGTGAAGACGTTCAAAGCTTTCTTACCCTCATTTTGTCCAATGGGAAACCCGGTTGATGTTGGACCAGAAGGAACTCCTGAGATCTACCAACAAGTTACAGAAGTTCTTCTCAAGCATTCTGATATTGATATGGTGCTCGTGTTAAATGTTCCCACTGCCTTTTCCTCAATTTCGGCAATTTCAAAAGCTATTGGTGAAGCGAAGAAGTCGAATCCTCAAAAACCGCTTATCACCTGCTGGTTAGCTGGTGACATTGTTGAAGAGGGACTACCAACTCTAGCTCAGCGTGAAATCCCCAACTTTCCTTCGCCCAAACGAGCTGCCAAAGCTCTCCACTTTCTGAGTCAACGGGCCGAATGGCTCCGTTTACGCTAGCTTTCCCTTATTCTCTAGCTTGCCCATAAGACTAAAAACCTGAATCGATGTCGAAAAACCTGGAGTATGATGAATCTTGCGAATCGCTGTATTAGATCCACGAGCCTGCAACCCTGCTAAATGTAGCAGGGAATGTCAACGGTTTTGTCCACCACAACGAATGGGTGATGAAGTGGTTATCTTTGATAAAAACGTCAAAGATAGTCAACCCCGGGTAGTTGAACTTCTATGTACCGGCTGTGGCATCTGTACGCGAAAATGTCCCTTTGGGGCACTCCGAATTATTAACTTGGCAGACGAATTGGATACCGACACGTCACACCGATACGGACCAAATAGCTTCAAACTCTTCCGCCTCCCTATCCCAGCACCAGGCGCCGTCACCGGTCTGGTGGGTGCAAATGGAACGGGTAAATCAACTGCATTAAAAATTCTAGCCACCCAGTTGCAACCGAATCTTGGAAATTTTGATGATCCTCCTGACTGGGCGGAAATCATTCGTCATTATCGCGGTTCAGGACTGCAGCCCTATTTCGAACAGGCTTCTCAGGGGGATCTGACAGTTGCCTACAAACCTCAAAATGTGACAGCAATTCCTGAAGCCTATCACGGGTCGGTTCAACAGCTTCTTGAATCTACAGGTGATAGTGGAAAAATTACAGAACTTACCAAACAACTGGAACTCCAAAGTATTTTGCAACGAGATGTCTCGGTGCTCAGTGGCGGTGAACTCCAACGTGTCGCAATCGCTGCTGTAATGGCTCGTGATGTAGATGTTTATCTAATAGATGAGCCCACCTCGTATCTTGATGTCTATCAACGCGTTAGGACAGCCCGCGCCATTCGTTCACTTGCCCAGGAGGGAAAAATGGTCATCAGCGTTGTTCACGACTTAGCTGTCGCCGACTATATCTCTGATTATGTATGCATCTTCTATGGCACTCCCGGGGTGTATGGAATTGTGTCTAACCCCCATGGAGTTCGAGAGGGAATCAACATTTATTTGAATGGATATCTTCCCGACAGCAATGTCCGATTTCGGAATGAAGAAATTCGATTTGAAACTCGTCCGCCAACACCTGAATTTTGGACAACGGTTGAGCTCCTCCTCGAATATGAAGCAATGGTCAAACGTTTCGAAGGGTTTACACTCCAAGTCATGCCTGGCCAAGTACATCAAGGAGAAGTAATCGGCGTTCTTGGACCCAATGGGATTGGGAAAACTACTTTCGTACGACTTCTCGCTCAAGATTTAGAACCGGATGAGGGAAACCTTCCTGAAACCGACATCAAAGTTAGTTACAAACCACAATATCTCAGTTCTGAAAGCAATGAAACACTTATTGAAGTACTCCAAGACGCCGGAGGCGCTACGGTACTCACAAGTTTATTCAAATCCGAAGTCCTTAGACCCCTCTCGCTTGACACATTAGAAGATCGCATAATCAGCGAATTAAGTGGTGGTGAACTGCAACGGGTAGCTATCGCCGCTTGTCTCGCCCGTCCAGCTGATCTCTATCTCCTTGATGAGCCATCAGCCTTCCTTGATATCGAGCAACGATTAGCCACAGCCAATGTTATTCGTTCTATAGTTCACGGTCAAGGCAAGGCGGCATTCGTCGTTGAACACGATATGGTTGCCCTCTCAGCATTCGCAGACACAATTTCCGTGTTTTCAGGAATGCCTGGAAATGAAGGTTTATGTCAGGCTCCCATCGATCTTCGAAATGGCATGAATATCTTTCTCAGTGCTATGGGCGTTACCTTCCGTCGCGACCACGCAACAGGACGCCCTAGAGTGAACAAAGAAGATAGCCGATTGGATCGTGAACAAAAACAACGGGGCGAATACTACTACATCAGCACTGAGACTGAATAGTCATTCTTAGCCCAAACTATTTGAAGTAAATTACTGGCTGCTAGTTTTTCACCAATGGGCCTAAGGGACCTTGATGGTTGACTAAGACATTTACAACGTTCCGGTCCTTTGCTACATTTAAAGAACTTGCCACAGGTTCACACTTGGTTCGCAGCAGGTGAGCACTCGGTGTTGGTAACGTAAACTCAGGAAGAGTTTCATGATGTCCCATGCCTTTTGCTAAGACTAAATCTACGTCTCTAAAGTGTTTCAAGAACTTTTTCGAACACCACTGGGGCAATACCCCCACGGCTCCCCCACCTGTTGTTATGACTTCAGCGATATCCATCAAACCAGCAACCTTCGCATCAGCAAGCATTGCATCATTCAGCACGGGAGCACCCTTAACAGCAACGATGACCCTAGATTCCATCTCGGTCAAGGCTTTAACGAGAAGCCGATCAAACACGACCTCACCGGCATTATCTGTGAGATAGAGGACAGTATTTGCCTTTTGGGCTAACTGATAAAGTGTTGGAATGTGATCGATAGCGAGTTCAGCATCAGTTTGAGAAATCAGATTCTTCAAATTGTCCCAAGGAATCTCATGACCCGCCACTCCATATTCAATCACATTTCCAAGAGACGCAGCCAAACATGCTCGTCGAAATCGCTGTTTGGAGTTCTTAACCTTTTCAACGAAGCGTTCGAGGGAGGGAACTAACTTCAATGCGATTTCATTGGATTCCTGTTTCCATGAAGCATACGGATCGGAGCAGCCGGTTATTCTTTGAATTGCCTGGTCCCGAAGCGTTCCAACATAAGCTGGAATATTTTCCAGTCGACCACCCTTTGTCAAGGAATTGTTTAAGATTCCAACCACTTCAGTGATCGCTGCTAATTGCAGTTCAAGATCCGTAGTTGATAACTGTGCTTCTTGGAATCCTCGAGAAATGAGACAACTTACACACCGAGATTGGATTTGCACTAATTTAATCCTCCAAGCTTGAGGTCTGTTTCTGCGAAAGAATGAGCTATAAGCCTTTTAGTTACGCTACACACGCGATATGAACCCAAAAGAATCGTGGCGGGCCCTCCGCGATTTGAACGCGGGATCTACAGGTCCGGAACCTGTCGCCCTATCCATACTAGGCCAAGGGCCCCTGCATCGGTGATGTTGAGAATGATTCCAAAGTACTATTTATCTAATTCTCCGAGAAGATCTTGTCTTACAGGGTGGAGATGAATCACGGACTTCAAATATCTCGTTGTTAAATCTAGGGTATGCTCAGGGCCTTCCGGTATCGCCTCTACCCGAACCAAGCACAACAAGCGATGATTCGGAAAACTGTCGACGCTTGTCGCTTTTTCTACAACTGGGCTCTGGAAACCATGAAGATTACCTATGAGACAACGAGAAAGACCCTAAGCTGGTTTGACCTGAATAACCGTCTCGTAAATCTGAAGGAGGACTACCCTTTTCTCAAAGAAGCCTACTCCCAATCTCTTCAGCAGGCGATTAAGCGGCTCCACCTAGCCTTCCAACACTTCTTTCGCTGGGTTGCCCAGGGCAATGAACAGCCCGGCTATCCGAAGTTTAAGCGGCGCAAGGCGTACAGGCACTCCTTTGATGTACCTCAGTTTTTTATAGTCAACTTTTTTGCCCGATGTGTAAAACTTCCTAAGATTGGGATGGTTAAGACTATCTTCCATCGACGTTTCACTGGTAAACCAAGAACGTGTTCAATCATTTCGACTCATTCAGGTAAGTTTTTCATCTCGATTGTGGTTGACGATGGAAAACGTCCACCTCCAAAACTACAAACTTCGAGTCAGACATCCGTTGGGGTTGATGTTGGCTTGACGACCTATATCACCTTGTCCACAGGTGAGAAGGTGGGAAATCCGCGTCATCTCCGAAACGCACTGAAGCGTCTCCAGTGTCTACATCGAAGGTTGAGCAAGAAAATGAAGGGGAGTTGTAACCGGGAGAAAGCGCGACAGCGACTAGCTTGCTGCTATGAACGGGTCGTAAACCAGCGGATGGACTTTCAACATAAACTCTCAACCCGATTGATTCGCGAGAACCAAGCAATCATGGTGGAGAGTCTCAATGTCAGCAGCATGATGCGTATCAGACATCTGGCTAAGTCGATTGCTGATGTGGCTTGGTCTCAGTTTCTTCAAATGCTACGGTATAAAGCGGAGTGGTATGGTGTCACCTTAGTTGAAGTGGGACGGTTTGTGCCAACGTCGAAGTGCTGTCATGGCTGTAGCTATATCAATTATGAGCTTTCGTTGACCAACCGCGTCTGGACCTGCCCTGCTTGTTCTATGTCACTCGATCGGGATCTGAATGCTGCAAAAATATCAAGTTGATGGGATTTCAGTCCTTCAATACACCGAGGGAACCTAGGGAAGTGCCTGTGGAGTTGTCAGCAATGGCTGAAGCGTCGAAGCAGGAAGCTCTGTCTACCAAGGCAGAGTAGTTCACAGAGATTTTAGAGCATTTTTTACTTCTAAGATTCATTTACGATAGAGATTTAATTCCGCTGTACAGGATGATAGCGCGGTGTTGCATGAATGCGTGGTGACCGAGTTCATCGAATGATGACGCGTGCAGAAATTAATGGGATTCTCCTTTTTGATCCTTTCAATATTCGGTACCTTACAGGGTATAAACCCACATGTGTTGCCGGGAGTTCTGTTGCGGTTCTAGCACCAGATAACGAACCTTTGTTAATAGTTCCCCACGAAGAATATGAATTGGCGAAGGCAAATTCGTGGTTTCGAAACGTTTTGAGCTATTCTCCCCAAAAAAAGGAAGAGATACACTCGCCGTTCTTTGGTTGTATCCATGATGCTATTAATCAACATAATCTTCAAGCCGTCGATATTGGCATAGAGTTAGATTTCATTTCTGCACGACGCTTTGAAGATTTGAAACGCCTCTTTCCTGATGCTGGATTCAAGAACATCACTGTGCCCATGAACGAATTACGGATGGTGAAAGACGATATTGAAATTGAAAAAATCCAGGGCGCAGTTCAAACTGCAGAAAATGGTCTGCTTGCAGCGCTTGAATTTATCCAACCAGGAATTTCTGAAATTGAGGTTGCAGCCGAAGTTGAACGAACATTACGTAGAGCAGGGGCAACCAACACTGGCTATCCAACAGTCATTGCTTCAGGCACTCGCGCAACCTGTCCCTATATTCCTGCAAGTCGAAGAGAAATTGGTGCTGATGAACTGGTAGTAATTTCCATTTCTGCAATTAACGATGATTATTGTTCTAAAATCACCCGCACGATAGTAACTGGGAAACCAAGTAAGAAACAACAAGCCCTCTTCAAATGCACCTTTGATGCGGTTTCTGCTGCTCGAAGCCAACTAAATCCTGAAACACATGTTCGGGACATAGCGCTCAGCATTCGGCGGATCGCAGAGGATAAAGGGTATATAGAAGTCTTAAGTCAACAAATGGGTACTGGTGTTGGACTTCAACCCCATGAGCCTCCGCATGTTTCAACTTCCAATGAAACCCCTTTACTCCCAGGAATGGTTTTTACCATAGAAACTGGCTTTTTTGATCCTAACCTTGGTGGTGTTCATCTCGGAGACATGATTCTGTGCCAAAAAGGTGGAGTCTATACCACCCTCAATCAAATCGCCCTTGACCTCATTTAACTTCCCTACTAATTTTATTTCAATGGACGCTTTCAAACCCTTTGGAACGAGAAAAGATTTTAACACCTCATCTCGTATTGTTTTCTAGACTCCCAGGGTAGCACGGCGTCTTTTCCATAAGGTCGAGGCTAATGTCATTTGAAAAAGAGCTCCGGAACCACAAGAAGACAATTGAAAACCTTCTCAACGATTGTCGCAAGACACTGGAGCAGCCTCCCAATGTCATCGCCCAAAACAAATTGATTGTGATTACATCAATTCTTGAGAAGGCCCTTATGGTCACTGATGATGCGATACGTTCAGCATCTCTGCAGCCTAGCGAAGTCGAAGCCATCCTTGACCGATTCACAGCAGACTCGAACCAATATGGAACTAACCCTGCCCTCGATGAAATCGATGCGATGCGACGCGAAATTGAAAACCTTCAACGTGCGGAGGATATCATGAACGCTATACGGAAACGTCGTGATTTATCCCATCGCCTTGTAGGTCATGATCAAAGGTTGACAAAAATTTTTGACAAGTGGATTCGAACGTTTGAATCGTATAAAATCAACCAAGATATCAGTGACAAGCATCGGGAAAACCTCCTCAGTGATGTCAATTCGATTCGTATACTTCTCCTTGGTAAACGGTAATCTTCATCAAGGCTACTACTTTTTTGGTATCTGTAATGTTGTGAAGCAAAGTCTTTAAAGGCAATTTTTACACCCTACAAAAGACATCACAAGTTGGGCCCGTGGCCTAGACTGGATAGGGCACCAGATTGCGGATCTGGGGATCCGGGGTTCAAATCCCTGCGGGCCCGCCACTATTTTACTTGGAGATACAGACCAGCTTTTCTTGAGGAGTTGACAAAAATCGGCAACCATTCTTCGTGACAACAATATCCTCCTCAAGACTAACCTGACCAAAATTCTTCGTGGTCACATAGAGTTCAAGCGTGAACACGTTTCCTTCCTCAACAATACCCTTAGGACTTGATCCATATCGGTCCCAAAGAGGACCCAACAACGTACCCCCGTCATGGGCTTCTTGTCCAACTTGGTGACCAAGGGCATGTTTGTACTCTTCGTAACCTCGTTGTTGAACGAAGGTTCGCGTGATTTCATCAACTTCGTATCCTTTAACACCGGGCTTAACAAATTCTGCTGCTTTTTGGATTGCATCGCGCACGGTTTCAAAAGCGTGTTGGACTTCTTCGGGGATATCTGACGGTGACCCGAAGAAAAACATTCGTTGAAGATCAGAACAGTAGTCCTGATATCGGATGCCAAAATCGAAATGGAGTAGATGTCCCGCCTTTGTTTTATTCTTAGTTGGCCCCGCATGGCCAAATTGTTTGTTCGGACCCGCATCTACCGCTGGGTTATGGGCTACTCCCCAAGCAAATGAGACTCCATGTTCCTTCATTCGTTGATGAAAGAAGTGGTAGATCTCCAGTTCTGTTTGGTTTACGTCCACAAATTGGCTTGCTTCTTTGTAGATTTTTTCTGTGATTTCCACGGCTTTTGTAATCCGTTTTAACTCTTCTGAGGTCTTCCTTCCTCTTAGTCGAGTGATTATGGGTTCTGCGCTTACAAAACGTTCTGGATGTTTGGTTCCTTCGAGGTATTCATTGAGCAGGTTATACATACCATATGATAAACCATCGGATGAAACATCATCACGGCTAAAGTTTAATCCGATTTGCTGGGGATTCAGTCGGTTAAGTGTATTTCTCAAGATATCCCGAATGCTTTCCGTGTAAGGGATAACTTCATCAAACACGTTCAAGGGTTCAACGCCTGATGCATCAAGGTTCCCTACAATGGCGATGCGATCTCCCCTTTTCGTATAGATTAGGGCGGATTGCCACACTAAATCGCCTTCTAAAACAAGAGAGAGTACTGGATCCGCCATTTGTTTGGTTTCGCGAACCCATATCATCCAGGCATCCACGCCAAGTTCTTCGAGAATTGTATTGGCTTGCTGGTTTTTTTCTTGAATGAGGCTTGGACACATGATTTGTTCACCCATTTAATGCAAGGTTTGTTATAGAAACCTTTTATTCCTATTGAAACGAGGTTTGGCAGAGTACTAAGATGTATTCAGAAGGTTGGCACTAGCCTTGCCTAAGTATTTAATTATCGACTCAAAAGGTGTTGCAAAGCCGCTTGACTTAGATGATTTGGATAGCCATGCTGCTATCAAGGGGGATTTTCGCACCTTCATCGAGACAGAAGAGCTAGGACGTGCCGCCAAGGGGGAGCCACCTCATATTCAAATTATGCGCCAATTGGAGTTAATCGACTATGAACCCGCTTCTGATGTCGGGCATTTCCGGTTTTATCCGAAGGGTGCGTTAGTGAAAGAATTGCTTGAAGACTATGTAACATCAATCGCTGTTGATTTAATCGGGGCAATGCGTATAGAAACGCCCCTTATGTATCGGTTAAGTCAAAAAGACATTGCAGAGCAAGCAGCAAAATTCCTTGAAAAGGACTATCGAATCAAACTGAGCAAAGATAAGGAACTCATCCTCCGGTTTGCGGGTGACTTCGGACTCTTTTCTACAATGAAAAATACCCAGATGTCTAAACGCCAATTACCTGTTCGTGTCTTCGAGTTATCTCCCTCCTTTAGATTAGAAAAACGTGGGGAGACAGTGGGTCTCCGACGACTTCGGGCATTTACAATGCCAGATATTCATTGCTTCTGTGCAGACTATGAACAGGGGAAAGAAGAATTCGCCAGAATTACTAAACAC
>JGI2171J19970_10002261_pt1 | contig 10597 bp, 9 predicted proteins | sample DeeMarSWOR324_28_FD_19970 | JGI IMG/M metagenome (IMG submission 19970) | reverse complement strand
TATCCTGAAGAGCAATAAACTCGAAGTCAAGGACATGGACGGCTTTGCGGCGGCTGCGGGGCCTGGCTCGTTTACCGGGATCAGGATCGGGCTGAGCACGGTGAAATCATTTTCCTTTGCTTCAGGAAAGCCGGTGGCGCCCGTCTCGACTCTGGAAGCCCTGGCTTTCAAGCTGCGTCATTCCCAGGCTCATCTCTTCTGCCCCATCCTGGACGCAAAAAAAGGAGAGGTGTACGCGGCTCTGTTTGAGTCGGTCGAAGGCAGGCTCAAGGTGGTCGTTTCCCAGGGAGCATATGCTCCTGACCGGTTCCTATCTCTCCTTCCCGCTCACCGCATCATCACCTTCATCGGGAATGGGGTGGACGTTTACAAGGATCAGATTTTTCGTTATCTTAAGGATAAAGCCAGGTTTTCTCAGCGGTCTCCTTTCATAGCTCATGAAGTCGGGTTGATCGGTCAGGAGATCCTGAAGAAAAAGAAGGGAGTGAGCGCCGAGAAACTGGTGCCTCTCTATTTTCGAAAATCTCAAGCGGAGGAAAGATATTAAAAGAGTCAAGATTCTCCCGGATTTCTTCATCATGAGGAGGATGGAGGAGGAGGATATCTCCAGCGTGATCGAGATCGAGAGGCTGTCCTACCCGAATCCGTGGAGGGATATGACTTTCAGGGGAGAGATCCACAACCAGCCGGTATCCTTTCCCTTTGTGATTGTCCATAAGTATCAAAAGAAAATAATCGGCCACATCATCTTCTGGTGTATCAAGGAGCGGGCCCAGATCAATAACATCGCCATTCATCCTGATTTCAGGCGGATGGGAGTGGCCGAGGCGGTCATGCGCAAGGTCCTGGAACAAATCAAAAAAGCTGGCGCAGAGTTGGTGACTTTGGAGGTCAGGCCCTCCAACGTGGCCGCGCGGTCTTTATACGAGAAGCTGGGTTTCGAGGTTCTTTGGGTCAGACAGAACTATTATTCCAACCCGAGAGAAGATGCTCTTATCATGGGGAAATTTCTCAGTCAGTAGTTCACCTCAATAAGGCAGAGGCCTTTGGCCGGAGCAGTCGGCCCTGCCAGGGACCTCTTTTTTCTCCTGAAGATCTCATCGATCTGCTGCGCTGGCACTTTGCCTTTTCCTATTTCCAGGAGCGTACCCACCATGGTCCGGACCATATATCTCAGGAATCCGTTGGCTTCAACGGTGTAGATGATCTCGGTCCCCTTATGACTGATTTCCGAGCGGGAGACATTCCTCACCGGGTCGAGCAGGCGGTTGGATGAAAAGGCCGTGAAATCCGCCTCTCGGATGAAGAGAGACGCGGCCTCCTTCATTGAATTTACGTTTAAAGGGGGAGGCCAGTGGAGGACATACCGGATAAGGAAAGGGCTGATGAGGGAAGAGTTGCATATCCTGTACTGATAGACTTTTGACCTGGCCGATTTTCTGGCGTGGAAGTCCGGATCGGTTTTTGTCAGAGAGACAACCCGGACATCTTGGGGGAGGACGGAATTTAAGGCCCGGAAAAGTTCCTCTTCGTCAAGGCTGAGCCTGGCTTTGAAGCTGGCGACCTGTCCCTGGGCGTGGACGCCGGCATCCGTGCGTCCGGCACCGGCGACATGAATTTTGTTCTGGGTTATTCTGGCCAGGCAGTCTTCAAGGATGCCCTGGACCGTTCTTTTATCCGGCTGGCGCTGCCAGCCGTGGAAATCCGTCCCGTCATAACTGAGCACACACTTATAGTTCTGCATGTTCAATTAAATTGGGGACTATCCTCAATTTTCTGCCCTCGATTTTCTGATAAAGCTGGGCTGGCAGTTGCAGCACCGGGTTTGAATTTTTTGATCATTGCCAATGCTATGATGGTCTTATTTAATATCATTGCGCGTTTAATGTCATGGCAAGCACAGCCTGGCAATCTTCATAAGAATAATGCTTTCTTTTTCCTCGGAGTGGCTCGGTCATGAAGTCAGACGAAAAGAGTCTTTGAACGCTTCTTCGACTGCCTCTTCGGCAGACTTCACCTTGATCACGTTGTCGATATCCCAGGTCCCGATGCCGATGATCTTTTTCCTGTAGATGCAGCCGTAGGCGATCTCGGTCAGGGTGCCGTACCGGCCGTTGATAGCGATGATCACGTCTGAATTCATGGCCACAAGCGAATTCCGGGAGTAACCCAATCCCGTGGCTATGGGTATATCGACATAGATGTTCGCATCGTCAGCGGAATTTCCGGGTAGGATACCCAGGGTCAGGCCGCCGGCCTCCTTTGCGCCCCGGCTGGCTGCCTCCATGACACCGCTGAGCCCTCCGCAGACCAGGATTCCCCCTTTCTCGGCGATCAGCTGTCCGACGCGGAAGGCATTCTGCCGGGACTCCTTATCCGGCTGCGAGCCTCCGATGACTCCGATCCTGAGTTTTTTTCTCCATTCCATCTAAAGTTTTATCTCTCCTTTATAGAATATAACCTTATTAACACAGTGAGAATCTCATTTCAAACAGAAAGACTTTACAGCAAGCATCTCAACTTCAGTGAAAATTAATTAGGAAGGGATGATCTGTCACAGCAGCCAGTTCCCTTCCATCCTTGCCAAGACCCTCCCACCCGCCACCATGGGCTCCGGATGGAAGAGAACAGGCTCTTCACATTGCCGTTAGGTCAGAAGTTTTCTTCTTAACAGAAATAGAGATGCTTCCAAATCCATCATTTTATTTCCGTCCTTTGATAAAACAAAAGGGCCTCGCACGTCTTATTCGATGACCGGAAATGCTGTTCAAGATCGCCAGCGCCTCTTTGCTCGGAATAGATGCCTACCTGGTGGAGGTGGAGGTGGATATCTCGTTCGGGATTCCGGGATACGTGACCGTGGGATTGCCTGACGCGGCCGTACGGGAGAGCAAGGAAAGGGTCAGGGCCGCTCTGAAAAACTGCGGCTATGATTTTCCATCGCGCAAGATCATCATTAATCTGGCTCCTGCTGACAGAAGAAAGGAAGGATCCGCCTTCGACCTCCCGATCGCCCTCGGCCTTATTGCCCATCTCGGCCTCTTTCCCGTTGAAAGCCTGAGTGAATATCTGTTCCTGAGCGAGCTGGCCCTGGATGGCAGGCTTAAGCCCGGAAGAGGGATTCTCGCCTCCACAGTGCTGGCTAAAGAATCGGGTTTTAAGGGAATAGTCGTTCCCCAAAAAAACGAGAAGGAGGCGGCCCTGGTCCCGGGCATCGATGTTTTCGGGATGGACAACCTGGTTCAGGTCGTTCAGTTGCTCAGCGGCGCTGAAGACATCTCTCCCTGCCGGTATTCCTTAAAGGACCTTTTGCCGGAGGCGAGCTATGATGTGGATTTTCAGGAGATACGCGGCCAGCAGCATGTGAAGCGGGCCATCGAGGTGGCTGCAGCGGGGGGGCACAACGTGCTTTTGATAGGGCCGCCTGGCGCCGGAAAGACGATGATCTCCAGAAGATTACCCACCATCCTGCCGCCCATGACTTTTGATGAGATCATTGAAGTAACAAGGATATACAGTGCCTCCGGTCTTCTGAAAGACAGGGCTGCTGTAGCGGAAAGGCCTTTCCGTTCTCCCCATCATACGATTTCAGATGCGGGTCTGATCGGAGGAGGGCTCGTCCCCAGACCTGGCGAGGTCAGCCTTTCCCATCACGGGGTGCTGTTTCTGGACGAGCTGCCTGAGTTCAAAAGGAGTGTTTTGGAGGATCTCCGCCAGCCTGTTGAAGAAGGGAGGGTGACTGTCTCCCGCTCTTCCATGTCCGTGACATTTCCCAGCTCTTTTATGTTGATCTCGGCTATGAATCCTTGCGAGGACGCTTTCCGGGGTCTTTCTTCCTCGGGTTTTGACTGCACAGAAGTCCAGAAGAGCCGCTACTACGCCAAGATATCCGGACCCTTGCTGGACCGTATCGACATTCAGATCGAAGTGCCGCAGGTGGAGTTCAAGGATATCGTCTCCAAAGACCGGGGAGAGAGTTCTGCTGAGATCAGAAAAAGAGTCGCCAGGGCCAGGAAGAGACAGCTTCAAAGATTGAGAGGAAAAAAAATCTACTGCAATGCCCAGATGGGGCCTAGAGAGGTGAAAAGGTTCTGCCAGGTTGGCGAGGAGGCAAAAGAGCTTCTGGAAATGGCTGTCAATCGCCTGGGATTCAGTGCCAGGGCTTATACGCGGGCTCTGAAGGTGGCCCGGACCATCGCCGACTTGAGCGGCGAAGAAAGAATCTGCCCGGTTCATGTCTCTGAAGCTGTTCAGTACCGCATGCTGGACAGGTATTTTTAATTGAGTTCCTCCATCCAGCTCAGCGTCTGGCAACGGTCATCCCTCGAGTGACCTGGGTGCCTAGGAAACTTTCTCAAAAACAAACCTATAGTGGTCAATAATTTCACGTTCAAAACATAATCTGACTGCATTAATCCGAGTCCCGACCACTCGCTTCCGGAATTCCTTATTTGTGAGGTAATTAGGGATTAAAGAAAAATAAAACAAGTATTTCCTAATGCTAAATCCCCAGAATTTCTTTGTGAACTGTTTTTGTGTTTCTATATAATCCAATCTGCCATTACTAACGGATATTAATTTAAAGAAAGGTTTTGCGTTTTTAATAATCTGTTCTTTGCCAGAAGGTAACCAAGAACCAGGGAATGACCTTTTCATATCTGCACATAGGTACGCATCTGTATCTTTATCTGCATTAATATCTATCTCATCAAGATCAATCATGTTTTTGCCAAACGTCATGGTTTGCAGGAAAAACCTCTTNCTTCCATGTAAAAGGTCAGAAACGACCTTGAAAAAATTATTATAGACTTCGTCTTGTTTCCCGGCNTTCCATTCTTCTATGGAGCAAAAGTGTTCGAATGCACCTAATGAAACAATTGCATCGAATGTTCCGAATTTTTCTGGNTTAATTGTTTTACAGTCCATAAGGTGCACATCTAGTCCATTTTTTTTGCAGGCCTTTTCCTGTCCAGCGGATAACGTCACACCAATACCTTTTGCACCCTTTTCTTCAATAAATTTTAAAAACGGCCCCCACCCGCAGCCCATGTCAAGGACTCTGGAACCTTCTTCAATGTTTAAACTTTCAGCAATAAATTCATGCTTCCGCCTCTGTGCCTCTTCAAGGGACATTGAAAAATCCCCGTCATACATTGCTCCGCTAAACTCCCCTGTTTCGCCAAAACAAAAACGAAAAATCTTGTCAACAAGAGTGTAAGTATAGTCCATGTCTTTTTGACTAGCCATAGAAACCCTCCCTTTAAAGTACTAATAATAAATTATGCGTATAATTCCGAGCTTGTCAAGCCCATGTAAAAATGGGCAATGTCCTGTTTTGTGCCATGTGAACATTTCCGTTTTTATTGACATTTAAATCCTCTCTAGGTACCAGTTATGCTTTACAAGCTTTGAATCTTTCTGCTCCAGAAGCGACAGTTCTCTTTTTCGAGCAGGAGAGAGTACCCGCCTGCTTGATTCCCATTATTTACCTTCGTGCAAGATCACCATCAATCTGGCTCCTGCTGACAGAAGAAAAGAAGGATCAGCCTTCGACCTCCCGATCGCCCTAGGCCTTATCGCCCATCTCGACCTTTTTCCTCTTAAAAGCCTGAGTGAATATCTGTTTTTAAGCGAGCTGGCCCTGGATGGCAGGCTTAAGCCCGGAAGAGGGATTCTCGCCTCCGCAGGGCTGGCTAAGGAATCGGATTTTAAGGGAATAGTCGTTCCCCAAAAAAACGATAAGGAGACGGCTCTGGTCCCGGGCATCGATGCTTTCGGGATGGAAAACCTGGTTCAGGTCGTTCAGCTGCTCAGCGCCGCTGAAACCATTTCTCCCTGCCGGTACAGATTAGAAATGTAAACCCAGGGTGAACCCGACACTTGCGTTTCCCAAGCGGAGATCCTGGGCAGAAATGCCTGCTTCCGGGACTTCTGGAGCCTGGAGAGAGGGAATGTAGACATAATCCGCGATCAAGCCCAGCGATAGGGCTTCCCTGATATAAAAATTCAGCTCAGCAAAAATCACAGAGCTGAAGAGCCTCTTGGAGACGCTGTATTGGTTTCTGGTTACCTCATAGCTGGGATCCCAGGTTTCTAAGCCTGTTTTTATCCGGAAGTCGACCTGGGCCATCCCCACACCGATCCCGAAATTCAAGGAGATTCGCTTCGATTTCTGAAAGCGCGGAGGTTTAAGTACGATCACTCCGTAATAGGCTGTGGTGGAGAGTACCTGTTCGACTTCAAAGGATTGGGTCCAGTCATATGTATATCCAACCGCCGAAGGCTCACCCGGCCAATAGACTGCGATGCCAAACTCATTGTTTGACGGTGCTGTAAGGGTTAACTGGAGCTTTCGCAGGAGGTTGAAATCCGTTGCTCCTTCCCTGTACTCACCGAAGAGATAGGAATAGTTTCTCGTCTCATAGCCAGCGTCTTGAAACAGAGTTTTATAACGGCTCGAAACGCGGGTGAAGACATACCCTCCCTGAGCCGAGATATTGATTTTTTTCGGTGTGTATTCCCCTGTTATGAAGCTTCTCAGCCGTTCCCACCTGGCCAGCCTTTTCTTCTCTTTTCCGTTGAGGTCAAATTCTTTCCTACTCTTTTCAAATTTAGAGAAAACATAATACCAGATTCCTCCCCACATAAGGGCGGAAAGCGCGTTTCCCAAGATCGCACTTCCCACCTTTTCATAGGTGTCCTCCAGGTACGCTGTGGGCTGATTTTTTGCTCGAAAAGATAATAAATTTTGAAGATAAGTTCCCAGGAACATGGCGTAGGGCACATGGCGTCCCCTTTTTTTTTCTATCTCGATCACTACTTTTGACAGATTTTGTCGGCGCACTTTTTCATCCCTCTCTCCAATCCGGACTATAAGCGTATCATCCTCAACGCCGACCAGTAATCCGGAGAGATAGGTTCCTTCTCGACGATAGAGGTGCACTCGGTTATGAAGCAAACGGGGTATCGCCGGAATCCGGGTAACAGAGGGAGAAGATTCCTGGCCGGGCTGTTGCCCCTTGATCTCCCAGGGGAGAGCCAGCAGGATAATAATGATAAATGGAAGAAATTTGTTCCTCATCATAACCCCTCCTTATTGTCAGGAGCCGAATACATTCAAAGAAAAAATATCGGGTCTTTTTTCCTTTGTTGGTTCCTTTGCTTTGTGTCTAGATTATACACTTTTTTTTGAAAAAAATCTCCACTCACCGGAAAAAGTTAAGGAAAATTCGCCAGAAAATCGTAAAATGTTTNNAANAAGCCTGATTATTTATATGACTTGCTGCTAATATCCCAGAAAAAAATGAATGATCATGGCCGTTATAATTTGGATTTTTCTTGACATTGAATTTGAATTCCCGGTTAAATGTGTATTCTGACTCATATCTGGTCAGAGGAGATGTTCAAGGAGAGGCTGCGCCAGAGGATGATAGGGAAATCCTGGTGCTAAGGCTCTGGCCTGCAAATAAGGAGGACTCATGAAGAAACGAGGAGTTTTAGTCATGCCCAGAAGGGAATTTATAGCCTCTGTTCCGGCTTTCTTGATCGGGGGACAGCTTCTTGGCAGCTCTGAATACTGGCCGGCCACCGTCCAGAAGCAAGGAGAGGTCAGTGAGGTTCTGACTTCGGAGGAGTTGGAGATCGTCAGCCGCTCGGCAATGGCCAAAGATTTGATGAACTATTACAAGAGTGGCTACAGTTGTGCGGAATCTATACTCTATGTTGCCTTGAAGTTTATGAAAAAGCCAAGAAAATTGTTCTGGGCTGCCAGCGGCTTTGGAGGAGGAATCGGCCACAAAGACCTGTGCGGTTTCCTTACAGGCGGTGTCATGGCCATCGGCTTATCTGTGGGAGATTTAAAAGTGAGCCGGGAAGAGGCCAGGAAGATCTGTGCGAAAAAAGTCGATGAATACTGGAAATGGTGGGCGTCCCTGGCTCCTTATAAGTGTTCTGATATCAAGACAGAAGGGAGAACGTCGGAGGTTTGCAAGCGCGTGGGCAGACTTGCCGCCGCAAGGGTCGAAGAGCTGATCAAAAGTCTTTCTCCCCGCTCTTGACCTGATTTTTTATTAGTTATAGAGCTGATCGTATGCTTGAAGAAAAGGATTATATTCCATCCTGTGCGGGTGATTTCGTGATTAAAAGATACAGACATGGCATCGCTCCCTTCAAGTTTTTAGCGGCTTTCCCTCACTATTCCCTTCAACGTATAAGCGAAGGGCAGTGGGTGGAGATAACCGTATGGAAAAATGAGCGGGCATGGTTTCTCGACCAAACTACCTGGAAAAGAATCAAAAAAAAGTAAAGAAGGGGAGTCTTCGGTATGAAAAAAGGAAGAAAGATTTCTGTTTTGACCATCATGATTGCAGCCTCGTTTCTTTTCTCTTCCCCGGTCTCGGCAACAAAGGAAAAAAGACCTAACCTGGAAGCTGCGCTTGAGTCGGCTCGCTGGATAAGAGCCTCGGCCGTTCAAACAGATGAGGGAACAACCTGGCCCGCTATTCCCGGGAATGAAAGCTCCATAAACAATACCCTCTACAGCGGAACGCCAGGCGTGGTCCTGTTTTTCCTCGAGGCGTATTATTCGACAGAGGATGAGGATTTCCTGGCTGAAGCCCGGGCTGGAGCGGATTACCTGCTGGCTACGCTGGAGAACGAGAAGGCTGCAGGTTTATATGTCGGAATCTCAGGTATCGGGTTTGCCCTTCTGGAGACCTACAAGGCCACCGCAGAGGCAAAATATCTTGACGGAGTCAAACGCTGCCTTCAATATCTAAGGGACAATGCTCTTAAAAAAGGAAAAGGTATCGAATGGAGCCAGGTCACGGATATCATCAGCGGTACGGCCGGCACAGGATTGTTCCTGCTGTATGCGGCCCGGGAACTGAAAGAGCCGTCCCTGCTCGACCTTGCTGCTCAGGCCGGCTGGAGGCTGATGGAGCTGGGCCAGGAAGAAGGAGGGGGCACGAAGTGGGCTATGGATCCTGACTATCCCCGGTTGATGCCCAACTTCTCCCATGGTACAGCCGGGATTTCTTATTTTTTGGCCTCTTTATACCGGGAAACAGGGAAAGAGGAATTCCGTGATGCCGCCTTGGGCGGCGCCCGCTATCTCCAGTCCGTTGCCCGGACAGAAGGCGGTGTCTGCCTGATCTTTCACCATGAACCGGACGGGAAGGAATTGCATTATCTGGGATGGTGCCACGGCCCGACAGGGACTTCGAACCTTTTTTGCCGCTTGTATCAGGTTACAGGAGATAAGAGCTGGATGAGCTGGGTCGAGAAGTGCGCTCAGGCTGTTCTGAAAAGCGGCATCCCCGAGAAAGAGACTCCGGGTTTCTGGAATAACGTCGGACAGTGCTGCGGCTCAGCAGGAGTGGCCGAGTTCATCTTGAGCTTGCACCGGATAACCCACAAGCAGGAATATCTCGATTTCGCCAGACGCCTTACCTCTGACCTGCTGCGCAGAGGGACTCGGGATGAATTCGGGCTGCGGTGGGTTCAGGCCGAGCACCGCACCCAGCCCAAACTTCTTTTCGCCCAGACCAACCTGATGCAGGGAGCAGCGGGGATCGGGCTCTGGCTGCTTCATCTGGACGCCTTCGAGCAGGGCCGGAAACACCGGATCATTCTGCCCGACTGTGCCTATGAATAAAGCTGACGATTGGATTCGATTGATAATTCAGCGACAAATTTTCTGGTTTTGCTGAAAATGAAACTGTCATTGCGAGCGCAGCGTGGCAATCTCAATATTTTATTTGTTAAGAGACTTCGTCACCTTATTCGAGCATAGAGAAGGGAGCTTCTAAGTTCCAAATAATGACACTTTAATCGCAAGAGATTGCCACGCTGCGCTCGCAATGACATTCTAAAAGTGTTACCGAATTAATGATTGAGTACAGCAGCCCTTTTTTTACCACCAGCGCCAGAGGGCGAGAATAAGCGTGATGGCAAGAACCAGGATCAAATTCATATACGCCAGAATATAAAAAACTTTTTCATAGCGAGGTCGAAGCCTCTTCTCTCCGCCTGCTGACAGTTTTCCGACTTGAAGCATCTCATATATTTTTTCCTCTCCATGCGGAGCCTGTTTCAACATGTCGGTCAGGTCAACGCCTGCCTTGTGCCTGCCGAAATGAGAACCGTTTTTCCAGAATTTGCTTTGACTCACATCGAATATCTGCCCTTTGTAAGCAATGTAGGCGGAACGGCCTTCGCTGCCGTTAAAAGATAACAGCTGATGAGCGGTGAGACCTTCTTTAGGGACAACCTGTCCTGCTTCTTTCCTTTTTTTCAATCGAGGACCTATGAACAGCACGACATAAAGAGCAGAGCCAGCCATGATGAGAAACAGGACGACTTTTATGATCAGCAAGACGCCAAAACGTGTTTCCCAGAGAATAGACAAAGAAGTCACCCGAAAGTAAGAAAGGATTGCCCCGGTGACGGCCATGATGAGTATGGAAACAAGCCCCAGCCTCATTTCACGCTTAGGAAGACCGTGAGCGGCATAGGAGGGTTTAAGGATGATATGGACATAGAGGATGGTTCCAAACCAGAAGATGGCGGTGAGAATATGGAGGTAACCAGCGATCAA
>JGI2171J19970_10002257_pt1 | contig 10605 bp, 5 predicted proteins | sample DeeMarSWOR324_28_FD_19970 | JGI IMG/M metagenome (IMG submission 19970) | reverse complement strand
GAGCCAGAATGGTCACGTTTATCGAGTGGTTGAGCGTGTATTCTTCATAGTTTTTGATATTCGTCATACCGAGCATGAATGACTCATCATAGCTGATGAGGTTGATAATGGTCTGTATCAGTCTCCGTGTCGTCTTGAAGTGAAGCTTTTCATGCTTCTTTTCTCTTTCCATTACTTCCTGGAGATGCACGATGCTCTTTAAAAAGACTTTTTTGCACGAACGTTTGATCTCATCAGGCGTCATTCTCAGGCTTGTTTCATAAGGATGAAGTTTCTCCAGGAATATATGCTTTATTCCGCAGCTCTCCATGGCCGCTGTAAAATCCTCAAAATGTCTCAATCTCCTTTCTTTGGCTTTAGCCAGAATCACAATGAAAAGCGTTAACTCCTCCGCAGTTAAACCAGGTTCGAACCCGATCGCCTCGATCTCATCTTCTTTGAATTCACCCACTAAAAACTTGAATCTCTGGTAGCTGTGAAAATCAATCTTTATCCGGATCGTGTTGAAAAACAGTGCGTTTCCCCGGAACTGCAGGATGGCCTTTCCTAAATTCTTTAACATGCTCTGGATTAAGAAATAGAGCGGCCTGAGCTGCTGGATAAAAGCCTCGTTATTGGGCTCAAAAATCTGGGCGAGCTTCAATGTCGAAGTTATGCGAAGAAAAAGCTCTTCTATGGTCTTAGAAAGAGTCTTTTTTTCTTCTTCTGTGTATTTCGGCGCCACTCTTTGGCTTTTTTCTTCAACCATTTCATTCAAATCCTTGTCATGTTTTATTCGCCTGAAGGCGGCTTTTCGCCCGAAGGTAGCTTTTCACCCGAAGGCGGTTTTTCACTTGAAGGCGGCTTTTCGCCCGAAGGCAGCTTTTCACCCGAAGGCGACTTTTCGCCCGAAGGTGGCTTTTCGCCTGGAGCCATACGGCTCAACGCAAGCTTGCATGCCTCGCGGACGGTTCTGCCGAATACCCCGGTTCCTTCCTCAAGAACTTGTCTCGCTTCAGGGGTTGCCACTTTTTCCAGAGCAGAAACAGCCGCGAGCCGCGTTTCATTCTGACTGGGAGCTGAGAAAAAACTCCATTTTTTCAAGATGGAGCGAAAAAGGTCATACGCCTCATTATTCCGAGCACTCGCCAGGAAATTCAGGAGAGCTTTTTTCTCCACATTCGTTCTCTTCTTGAATTCCTTATCCGCAGCCAAATCCAGGATAAAGCCAAACGTTTCTTTATCACCCACATACTTCAGGTTCTCTGAAGCAAACACACGCACTTCAACGTCATCATCAGTCAGAAACTGCAGGAGAATTTCATTGCCTTCTTCGCTGCCGGCGACACCCAGAATTCTGATGATCTCAAACCTAATATCTACATTCGGGTGCTGGATAAAGTCCTTAAGAAAATGGAGATCTTTCAAATCGGTTACTGTCTCCAGCATGGATATGACTTCCAAAGTGAGAGCCACTTTGCTCCCTTTAGCCATGTACATGAGAGCCGCGATGTCCCTTTTTCCCGCTTCTTTTAAAATGTCCAAAGCCCTTTGTTTGTAGACAGGTCCTTTTGGATTCTCCCACACCATGCCCACGACTGAGACCGCTCCAGGTCCCAGAAACTCCAGATAACTGAAGAAAGAATCATAATCCTTCACCTTTTCTTCCTGGTACAGCTTTTTTAAAATAGACATGTAGCTTTCATCGGTGGCGTTTTTCATAACTTTATCCAACAGGCTGACTTTATCCGGAGATTTATCCAGGAGAGTTTCCTTCAGCTCGTGAATATTCTGCAGAGAGGCTAAAGCCTGGGGGAATTCAGCGTTACGCACGATTTCGTGAAAATATTTTTCTAAAATCTTTAAAACGTCTGAGAAGCGGTTAAGATTTTCTTCGTAATAAAGGATTTCAAAAAGCAGGGCCACAAGCTCGCTTGAAGGAGAGACCTGCTTGTCCAGTGCGATCAGTTTCTCTATTTCAGGGAGTTCTTCTTTTTTGATTGTGGGTATTCGAGGATCAGACCCCACGCTCCCTTCCAACTCTCCTTCTCCCTCTCCTTCTTCCTCTTCTTTTTGCGGGCCAAAAACGAGCATATCGTTTTTTTCTTTGAACTCGTCCATATCTTCCGGCGTCAGATCGAGCTTGCCTTCTGAGAATTTCTGCGGGTCAACCTCAAAATCGAGTGATTTCTCGCTACCCCCGATGTTTAAGTCCAGGAATTCATCGAGCGCATAATACCGAATGTTGATGAAATCTTTTTCCCAGAGAAGACCGACCGCATCGCTCTCTTCTGAAGGAAGGTCGATCGCTTCCTTTAACGTGTCCAGAAAATACTGAAGCTCTTTATCCTCCAGGCCTTTGTAAAACGTAAGCTCTCTCATTCCATCCTTAAAAAGGAAGAAGGGAAGGCTTCTCTTTTTTTCCTCATCCTGAAAGACAATCTCACCTTTATAGGAAAAACTAAACTCTTTGATACCAATGCGGAATTCCTTGTACTCATCGAGAAATTCCTTTAATTTTTCTGCAAAAATGCCCACGGATCTCTCAATTGAAGGATTCCCGGGAGGATAAAGCTTCAAAGTTGAGAATCCCGTGTCAAAATACTTGAAGAGCATCTTGACTTTGTTCAACTCAGCCGGGTCAATCTTTTTCTTTGGATCCGGCCTGGCAGTTGCGGGTTTCTCTGGAGCCGGTTCTTCCTGAGATGGTTTCTCTGGAGGCGCTTTCTCTGGAACCGGTTCTTCCAGGGCAGATTTCCTCGGAGATGGTTCCTCCGCCGGGGGTTTTGCTTCCGGCTCTCCTGGGCCACCCTGATTGTTGAATTTATCCTGTTCCATTTCCCCTGTTTTCCTATATTACCAATATTTCTCCCTTATTGACAGTGCAATTTTTGTTGACAGCTCTCCTCATGTATAATCCATAGGACAGCCGGAACAATATTTTATCCCGAAGGCTATATCTTTCCATGTTTCCCCCGCCAACCTTTAGTGCCCTGTTTTCGCATGTCCCATTTTAACATATATTTTTAAACATTAATCAATCCTCTCCAAAGGTGATTAGGGGGAGGATTTTTAACCCCTTTTTTTCCCCCCTAAAGGGGAAGGCAGAAATATTCAAATTACAGCATTCAGTTTTAATCATAAACCTTCCTTTCGTATCTATAAGAAAATAAACAATTTTGAAAGACAACACAAACAGAGAATAAATATGATCTTGTCCCAAAGTGACGGGATTGAAGTGATCAGAGTAATAAAGATGCTTCAAATGTCATTTCGAGGAGGGATGGGATTGCTTCTTTTTTTCGAAAAAGGCTAAACAATCTCACCCTGGTGTCATTGCGAACGAAGCGTGACAATCTCGCCGGTCGCCCGCAAAGACATCCATCACATTACTCCGGAACAAAGCCAAAAATTTAAAATAAAATTGAAATTGTTGAATTGATTGGTGTATAGTAAGAAAACCTCAGCGATGGAAAAATCAATAATTAAGGGAGGGAAATCATGAAAAAAACCATTCCTGTCGCTTTTTTGATTTTTGCGTTTGTGTTCAGTCTCACGATTTTTGCCCAGGAACCCTATAAGCTCCCGCCGAAAGAAGTGATAGATATCGTCGACGCGCCCCCGCTGCCTCGAGCGAGCATGAACCCGACCGGAGATTTAATGCTCCTCTCCGAGTCCGAATCCATGCCCTCGATCGCCTACATGTCCCAGCCCCTACTCAGGCTGGCCGGAACGAGGATCACTCCAAGATACAACAGCCGCCAGCAGACATCGTTCACCATCGGATTGACCATCAAATCCATAAAGACGGTAAAGAAACACGCATCGCTCTTCCCAAAGGGGCAAAGCTCGGTTCTCCCCGATGGTCCCTTGACGGAAAATGGCTGGCCTTCCCCCTGCTGGCAGATACGGGATTCGAGCTCTGGGTCGCTGACGCCAAAACAGGAAAGGCCAAGGCGCTCACCGGACCCATCCTCAATTCCACTGTGACTTCCGGATTCTCCTGGCTTCCGGGCAACAAACTCCTGGTTTACACCATACTGGAAGACCGCGGTGACCCCCCGAAAAAATCAGAAGTGCCCATTGGTCCCAACATCCAAGAGACCGCGGGACGGTATGCGACGGTCTGGACTTACCAGGACCTCCTCCAGACTCCTCACGACGCAGCATTGTTCAAATACTACGCCACCTCACAAATCTATGAAATCGATATCGCTTCCGGCAGCCGAAAAAAAGTCGGAAAGCCAGGATTCTACCTCAATATCGACCCTTCGCCTGACGGAAAGCTGCTGCTGGCATACAGGGTCAAAGAGCCTTATTCTTTCAGCGTCCCCTACCGTTCCTTTCCCCACAGCCTGGAAATCTGGGACAGAGACGGAAACCTCGTCCATTTTTTCGCCGCCCTTCCAGTAGAAGACGAAGTTCCGATGGGAGGAGTTCCTACGGGACCGAGGTCATTGAGCTGGAGGCCTCTCAAACCCGCCACTCTCCTCTGGGTAGAGGCTCTGGACGAAGGAGACCCTGAGAAGGAAGTCCCTTACAGGGACAAGCTCATGAGTCTCTCCGCACCTTTCACGGGCGAGCCCAAAGAAATGTTGAAGACCAAGCAACGCTATGCCGGTATCTCCTGGCTGCAACAGGAAGGTCTGGCTTTTCTCTCGGAACGCGAGTGGAAGAGAAGATGGAGGACTACTAGCCTCGTGAATGTTGACGACCCGAGCCAGGCTCCGAAGAAGATCGTCGATATCAGCTCTCAGGACAGTTACAACGACCCGGGCCGCTTTCTATCCACGACCACGCCCAACGGAGAACGTGTCATACTGCAGGATAAAGACTGGATCTATCTCTCCGGAAGCGGTGCCTCCCCTAAAGGAGACATGCCCTTCCTCGACATGATGAACATCAAGACCATGGAGAAGAAGAGGCTCTTCCAGTGCAGTGAAGGAAGCTATGAGTCCTTCGTCGATTTTGTCGGGAATTCCAGGGACCTGATCATCACCAGCTACCAATCCAAGACCGAGCCCCCCAATTATTATCTCACCAACCTGAAGAATAAAAAAAGACAGGCCCTCACCAGCTTCAAAGACCCGGCTCCTCAGCTCACAGGAATGAAAAAGCAGCTCATCAAATACACCCGGGCGGACGGAGTCGAGCTCTCCGGAACCCTGTACCTGCCTCCAGACTACAAAGAAGGAGAAAGACTGCCCTGTGTGATCTGGGCCTACCCCCGGGAATACCAGGACCGAAGAGTCGCCGGGCAAATCAGAGGTTCACCACACCGCTTCACTTTTTTCAGAGGAACATCGCAGCTCTTCTTTGTGACTCAGGGATACGCGCTCCTTGACGGAGCTCAAATGCCTGTTATCGGTGACCCGAAAACCATGAACGACACCTTTGTCGAACAGATCGTCTCCAGCCTCCAAGCTGCCATAGACAAGCTGGATTCCATGGGCGTCATCGATCCTAAGCGCGTCGGCGTGGGCGGACACAGCTACGGCGCTTTCATGACAGCCAACCTGCTGGCCCACTGCGACCTCCTGGCAGCCGGTGTCGCAAGGAGCGGCGCGTACAACCGGACGCTCACACCTTTCGGCTTCCAGAGCGAACGGAGAACTCTCTGGCAGGCTCCGGAAATCTATTTCAAGCTCTCCCCGTTCATGCACGCCCACAAGATCAACGAACCGATCCTGCTCATCCACGGCGAAGCAGACAACAACTCCGGAACTTTCCCGATTCAGTCCCGAAGGCTCTATCATGCCTTGAAGGGCCATGGGGCCACAGCCCGGCTGGTCATGCTTCCCAATGAGAGCCACGGCTACAGCGCTAGAGAGTCTGTCCTCCACGTGCTGGCCGAGATGTTCGAGTGGTTCGACAAATACGTAAAGAATAAGAAATAATTTTTCATTGCCGTTTTGCTGATATGAAATAAAGACGGAAGTGATTTCGTTTTTCATAGAAGGAAGGTGCCATCTCGGGTTGGGAAACATAGTCAAAAAACCAATCTATTGGGATTCAGCAAAAACCAGAGCCATTGCGTTTATTCTAGGATTCAAGCTTTAGATTATTTTTAACAATCCTCCGGATAGGGAAAAGCGAAAATCAAAATATCTTCCGCTTTCTCAATATCTATACAGCATTCTCAATACCTGTATGCTCATCCGGCAAATTCACTCTCTCACACAGTCTCCTACGAATCCATATTTCATATTGAAATATCTCCTATAATACGCTTAGAATATAAAGTCGTACCCTTGATTCTTTAAATTACAAATTCAGACAATAAGATTGAAATTGTCGGAACAAAAAACTAGCCTACCGAAAAATCTTCCCTTATTCGCAATCTTCAGATGCGGCCATAAGCTTTGACACAAGGAGAGAAGATGAAAAGAAAAAAAATCCTCATTTGCGCAGCCGCAGCCTTACTGCTGCTTATCTTTATAAAGCCGGCTTCTCCCCAAACTCAATATTCAATCCAAAAAGAAGTAACACGGAACATAACCTCGTGGCTCGTGCTCGGCCCTTTCCCTTCGCCGCTGCCCACATTCCACGACGATGAAAAAAAGGGCTATCCCCTGGATGAGCTGCTCGATTTTAAAGAGNTCGAGACATCTCGTCTTAAACCCAGAGCCGGCGCCTCCTTCAGTCTGCACGACGGGAGCCAGGCTCAATGGAAAGAAATCAATGCCGGAGAAAAAGGAGTCGAACTCCCCTGGGATGAAAGCATTCCCGCCACAACCTACCTTGGAGTATACATCGAGGTGGCCAGGTGGACCACAGCCAAGATCACAGTGACGAGCCCTCACCTGTTCAAGGTCTACCTTGATGGAAGATCCAAGTTCAAGAAAATCAGCTCCGAGAAAAACGAAGAGGCAACAGATTCGTCAAAAGTAAAATTCGTTTCAGGCAATCTGGTGCTTGAAACCGGCAAGCATCTTCTCCTGGTTAAGACTGTCTATGACCCGGGAACAGAGTCTGATTGGACTGTTGAGGCAGCTCTCTCGTGTAACAAAGTCTATGATTCCCCTCCCCTTGCTCTCACTTTTTCCCCTGAGGAAAAAATGACCATCCAGCATCTTCTCGATGGTCCAAAGGTCACAGGAGTATCCATCTCTTCCGACGGAACACTTGCCGCACTGTCCAAAAGGCAGACTCTTCCTCCGAGTGACAATTCAGAATCCTGGCTGGAAATCTACCAGCTCCGCGAAGGCCGGTTGCTTCACACCTTCCGTGGCGGCATGTCGATATCCAGCGCAAACTGGGCGCCATCCGGAAAGATATTCTCTTACACAGGCCACAACAATTCGGGTTCAACCATATGGATTGTGAACCTCGACGCCGGGACCTCTCTCCCCATTCTCAAGAACATCCAGGAGCTCGGGAATCATGTCTGGAGTCCTGACGGAAGCTTCATCATCTACTCGGTCACGGAAAAAGGAAGCCCGGACAGGAAAGGGGTGAAAAGACTGCAGAACATGGCGGACCGCCAGCCGTGGTGGAGGGACCGCAGTTATTTATATAAATTGACAGTACCCGGTGGAGTGCGTCAGAGGCTGACAGCCGGAGAGCTTGCGACACCCCTGCACAGCATCAGCCCGGACGGAAAAAGCCTCATTTTCACCCGTGATAGGGTCGATCATTCCGAGCGGCCATACTCAAAGACAGAACTTTACACTCTTGACCTTTCCACGCTCGCGGCAAAAAAACTGTGGGAAGGAAATTGGTTTAGTAGCGCCCAGTGGGGACCGGATGGAAAAGAGATGCTTGTGACCGGAGGCCCCTCCACATTCGGCCTGATCGGCCAAAACGTCCCGAAAGGAACCATCCCCAACGAATACGATACGCAGGCTTATATATTCAATCCTGAGACCGGAAACGCCAGCCCGATCTCAAAACTTTTTAATCCTTCCATAGACCAGGCCTTCTGGAGCCACGCAGAGGAATGTCTCTATTTCATATCCACAGACCGTTCCTTTCGCCACCTCTACAGGTACGACCTGAACAAAAAGGAATTTTTCACCATTGACTGCGGAGTTGAAGTCATCCATCAGATCGACATCGCGGATAAAAAGCCCGTGGCCGTGTATATCGGATCGAGCGCAGCCTCTCCCCCTAAAGCTTTCTCGCTGGATATTCAAGGAAAGAAAATGAAAATTCTCCATGATCCCGGAGAGGAGGATTTTGCTGAGGTCAAGTTCGGAGAGGTCAAACCCTGGAGTTTTAAAAACGAAAGAGGCTGCTGGATCGAGGGAAGAGTGTACTATCCCCCGGGCTTTGACAAGTCCAAAAAATATCCCTGCATCGTCTATTACTACGGCGGCACCTCACCTGTCACGCGGGAGTTCGGAGGACGTTACCCCAAAAACCTCTACGCCGCACAGGGCTACATTGTCTATGTCCTTCAACCAAGCGGAGCCACGGGATTTGGACAGGAATTTTCCGCCCTCCATGTGAATGACTGGGGCTCATTTGCGGCAGACGAAATCATCGAAGGCGTGAGAAAATTCCTGAACGACCATCCGTTCGTTAATCCCAAGTGTGTCGGATGCATGGGGGCTTCATACGGAGGGTTCATGACAATGACGATCCTCACCCGGACCAACCTCTTCTCCGCGGCAATCTCCCACGCCGGCATCAGCTCGATCTCCAGCTACTGGGGCGAAGGCTACTGGGGTTATGCGTACTCGGCTTACGCCACCGCCAACAGTTTCCCCTGGAACCGGAAAGACATCTACGTGAACCAGAGCGCGCTCTTCAATGCCGATAAAATCGGCGAAAGCACGCAGCTCTTCACCGCTTTAAAGCTTCTCGGCAGGGAAGTGGAATACATCCAGATCCTGGACCAGGATCACCACATCATGACCTACAACAAGAGAAAGATCTGGACCAAGACGATCATGGCCTGGTTCGACAAATGGCTCAAGCACCAGGGGGAATGGTGGAGCTATCTTTACCCCGGAAAATAATAGGAGAAGAGAGAGATGGAAGAACCCAAATGCGCTGAATGCAAACCCAAGCCCTGCTCCCAGGGCATAACCGATGAATCCAAGCTTCCGACTTACTGTCCCATCAAGAACTTCAAGGACGTAATCCAGGAGGTCAAAGCAAGATACAAAACACACGAATTCCAGGATTTCTACCTACAATCCGCCTTGATTGAAAAAGAGTGCTACAATGAACAGGCTGCCCGGGAAGAAGGACGGATCGTTCCCCTCAGGCCGAGGATAAGGGAAATCGCCGAATTCGCAAAGAAACTCGGCGCTAAAAAGCTCGGCCTCGCCTTCTGCAGCGGTCTCAATGATGAAGCCGCCAGGGCGTCTTCGATACTGAGAAAACACGGGTTCNAGGTCTGTTCTGTGACCTGCAGCTGCGGAGCTGTCGATAAAACAGAGCTGGAAATCCCGCCTGAACACAAGATATACGGCATGGATAAATTCGAAGCGGCCTGCAATCCTATTCTTCAGGCGGAGCTTCTCAACCGCGCCCAGACCGCGTTCAACATCATCATCGGCCTCTGCGTGGGGCACGACATGCTGTTCACGATGAATTCTCACGCTCCTGTGACAACCCTCATCGTCAAAGACCGCTTCACAGGGCATAATCCGGTGATCAGCCTCTACACGAGATACCACAAGGACATCGTGTAAAAAGACAATATACAGGACATCCCCCAAAAATAAACTTTAAAAACGTCTAACTTTCTTCATTTTTATCAATTACATAGAATCGTAATTGGAAATGCAAAAAATGGGAGAACACCAGAAACAATATACTATTGACAATACATTCCTTTTAAATATGATGACTAAATGAGGGGGTAAGACAAGAAAAAGTCTTTCATTTTGATAGAACGCCGGTAATCTTACCCCTGTAAGAATACCTGCGGCTAGTCGCAAAAGGCGGGAGAGAGCCACCCTTTGAGGTGGCCGATTTGGGGGTAAAATCAACACTCAAATTCACCTTATTAGGCTATTTACTTAGAAAGCAGAATGAATTATTCTCTTTTCACAGGAAAAGAATTGCAGGGACAGCTTTGGCTGCAAACAAAAAACTCGCATTTCAATCAGAATAACTGCCATGAACACAAACACTGTTAAAGACGCTTCCAAACTGGCAGAAAAACACTACTTCGCTTTTCTGGACAACGCTCCGGATATAGTTTTCACAGTCGACCTTGACGGCAAATTTCTCTACATCAACAAAACCGCGAACAGGATAACAGGAGTTCCTGTACCCACGCTTCTGAAGAGCAACCTTCACAAGATCGCTGCTCCTGCATACAAAGATGTTGTCAAAAGATTCTTCCAGAATAGCTTCAAAGGAAAATCCATTCCCCTGTTGGAAATCGAAGTCCTCGGCTCAAACGGAAAACAGATCCCCCTGGAAATCCACATAGAAAGAGTCCATGACAAAAACGGAAAGCTCGTCGAGCTTCAAGGCATTGCCAGAGATATCTCCAAACGCAAGAAAGCGATGGACGAGATAAACCATCTCTATAAAGAAGTCGAAAAAGCAAAAACGGGCTTCAAGTCCACTCTGGACAACGCGACAAACATCGCCATTCAGGGATACAACAGAAACGGAGAGGTCGTTTACTGGAACCGCTACTCGGAAAAATTATTCGGATAT
>JGI2171J19970_10002254_pt1 | contig 10620 bp, 10 predicted proteins | sample DeeMarSWOR324_28_FD_19970 | JGI IMG/M metagenome (IMG submission 19970) | reverse complement strand
AAAGGAACATATCAACTGGCAGCTCATACACCCCGTGCACTTTCCAGCATCTGTACCGATGTTCACCTTTTCCATTTTTTACTCATTCACATTTCAGTGCTTCTATACCTTGCTCGACTGCATGTATCAGGGCAGGGCCTAGCGAAAGTATACTTCAGAGCGAAGTGTATGTAAATCGTCGTGTGATGCCGAGAGAGCTGAACAAAACATCGTATTGTTCATTTTCCCATGATATTCAGGGACCATAATACCTGATTCGTGGTAGGCCTAATCCTTCACCTTGTGAAGGATAGTGTCCCTGTAATTCGAATCGTTTGCGAGTGGCTTCAGGCTACACAAGGCGTTAGTTTGTTTGATGGGGAAAGTGACATGGTAAACGCCATCCTCCGCATCGCTGGAGAGTTGTACCAGTTTCTGTTGAAATTATGATTTGAGCCTGCTAATCGAGTCTTTCTATTTTTCTTTCAGCGGTCTCCATTTGCCGAAACTGAATAATCGAGGGAAGATAACCTTTCGTATTTCGTCAACGGCAAAGAGGCTGACTCCCCCTAGAAGAGCCACGCCCCACTTATCAATACCAAGAGGGACTGTGCTGAAAGCAACCTGAAGGAATGGAACATAAATAATGGCTAGTTGCAACAGTATCGCTCCTGAGACAGAAAGAACCAGCCATCGGTTACGGAGAAGCCCCAACTTGAAGACGGTGTGCTCGTCGGAGCGGGCATTAAATGCCCGGAACCACTCGAATATTACCATAGACCCGAAAACAATTGTGCGCGCTTCGTCCAGACTTACTCTTTGTTGCGCCCAGTTAAATATCACGAATACACCCACACCCATCAACAAGGCCATGAGCCCAACGCGGACAAGCAGGCCGGGGAAGACAAGACCCACGTCGGGATGACGAGGTGGTTGCTTGAGCTCGTCGCCAAATTTAGGTTCGAGAGCCAGCGGAATAGCCATTGCTGTATCGGTGGCAAAGTTATTCCAGATAATCTGCACCGCCAGCAGAGGCGCTTTACCCACGAATAGCACGCTCAAGGTGAGCGCTACTAGCTCGCCGATATTAGTACTCAACAGGAAGAAAATCACATTACGCAACCGGGTGAAGATTGCCCTGCCTTCATCAACTGCCGCCACTATTGATGCGAAGTTATCATCAGCCAGGACCATATCGCTAGCTTCCTTGGTCACATCGGTACCGGTAATGCCCATACTGATGCCGATATCAGCGGCTTTGAGCGCGGCTGCATCGTTAACACCGTCGCCGGTCATAGCGACAACCTGCCCGTGGCTCTTTAGAGCATTCACTATTCTCAACTTGTGCAGGGGCTCGATTCTGGCAAACACAGAAATACCGTCAATTTGCTGTGACAGTTCCTCGTCGCTCATTGCCTGAAGCTCGGTACCGTTGACGGCTTTCCCTGGCGGCAGGTCAAGTTGACGAGCCACCGATTCCGCTGTTACCTCGTGGTCACCGGTAATCATAATCACCCTGATACCCGCTTGTTTGCACGATTGTATTGCCTCTCTGGCTTCCTCACGGGGCGGATCGGCCATTCCCATCAACCCGACGAAAACCAGGTTGGAATGGATGTCCTCATCACTCAGTTCATCAGATTCGTCAGGAAGTTCGATGTAGGCAGTGGCGATGACCCTCATAGCATCTTTCGCCATGGAGACTGTGGCTTGTGTTACACTTTCGGTCTCAGCCGCCCCAAGTCCAATAATACCCTTCGCGGTAAGCAGGTATTTACTAAACCCTAAGAGTTTCTCGGCCGCTCCTTTTACATAGACTACCTTGCCCCCGCCGTCTTTAGAGTGAAGAGTGGCCATGTATTGTTTTTCGCTCTGAAATGGAATTTCATCGAGGCGAGGTGTCCTCTTCTCTAATTTTCCCTTTTCCATCCCTGCCTTAGCGGCAGCGGCCACCAGAGCGCCCTCTGTAGGGTCGCCGTAAATGCTGTATCGCTCATCTTCACGGGTCAGGAGGGCATCATTACACAGGGCTCCTATTTTCAAGTGGAATCTTAATATGTCTTCTTTCTCCAGGCTGAGTCTTTGCCCATCACGGTGAAATTCTCCGTCAGGCTCATAGCCCTCACCGGTTACCTCAATCCATTCATTATCAAGGAAGATGCGTCGGACCGTCATTTCATTCATGGTCAGAGTACCGGTCTTATCCGAGCAAATGACCGTGGCTGACCCTAATGTCTCCACAGCCATGAGTCGACGGATTATGGCATTATGGCGCGCCATAGTCCGCATTCCCAGAGACAGGACGACGGTGACCATCGCTGGCAGCCCTTCCGGTATTGCCGAGACTGAGGCTGCTACCGCCAGCAGTAAGACCTCCAAACGGTCAAGACCTTTCAGTAATCCGGCCACTACCAAGATACCAATGATGACTAGGACAATGATGATGAGATAACGGCTCAGCTTTTTGATGCTTTGCTGGAGGGGTGTTTCCTCTTTCTTTACCTCCTGAATAGCACTGGCAATTTTGCCCAGTTCGGTCGACATCCCGGTACTCACTGCTACGGCAGTAGCTCGACCATAGCTAACAGTTGTCCCCGTATAGACCGTGTTCTTTCTGTCTGCCAGAGTCAGTGACTCCTTCAGCACTGCGGTATGCTTTTCGACAGGCATGGATTCGCCAGTCAGCGTAGCCTCATTTATCTTTAAGTTGGATACTTCTATCAACCGGGCATCAGCGGGTACTCTGTCACCGGTCTCCATAAGCAATATGTCGCCGGGAACTACTTCTTTGGCTAGAATTTCCTTGACTTTACCGTCACGCCTGACCTTGGTCTTAGGCGCTGCCATTTGCATGAGAGCCTCCATAGCTTTCTCAGCTCGCAGTTCCTGCATACAACCAANGANGGCATTAAAAAGTAAGACTNCNAGTATAACCAGGGCATCNATGTAGTGCTGGGCGATCAAGGAAATTATCACGGCAGCCATGAGGATATAAATCAAGGGGCTAAGGAATTGCTTCAGAAAAACCACTATCGGGCGAGTCTTTTCTTTACCCTTTAGCTCGTTATATCCGTAGCGGCTTAACCGTTTCTTTGCCTCGGTCTCGGTAAGCCCTGAGCGTCTGGAACCCAGTTGCTCTAAGGCTTTATCAATACTAAGACTGTGCCATTGTTCCATTAAAACTTATAAATAAATTATACTACCTGAGTAGTAGGAAGACACAATATGAGTTCTAGTTCAGTTTTAGCATTATGCCACCTTCTCACGTCTATTCCCGCTTGTACCTCTCGCGAGCATTCTGGGGACATAATACCTGATTTGTAGTAGGACTAATCCTTCACCTTGTGAAGGATGGTGTCCTTGGAATTTCATAGACGTTTTCGCCTCTGTTTCAACCTGAAAATGCCTGTTTTGGTATTTTTTATAGCCGGAACATAATTACTGTGTCCCGCTTTCTACCTCTCAGAGCGAGTCCCGTCGTTAAGTAATACACCCTCACTTGTAGATAAAGCTAATTGTATTGACAAACCCCGCCAGTTCCCATATGATATATTGGAACAAGAGAAATGACGATGCATTTATTGATAGTTGAGATGACATAGGTTGGAGGTGAAACTATGCCGTTTTGTCCAAAATGTGGAAAAGAAGTAAGTGAAGAAATCACGTTTTGCCCTAAGTGTGGACAGAGGCTTAAGGTTGGGGTAACGCCGGAGAATACATCAGGACAAGGTGAATCAGCCACAGTACCAGAGGAAGTTAAGGGGTGGAGCTGGGGAGCATTCGTCTTAAGCTGGATATGGGGAGTTTGTAATGGTGTCTTGATAGCGCTACTTTGCTTTATTCCCCTTTTTGGTTTTGTTTGGGCTTTCGTTCTTGGCGTAAAAGGAAATGAGTGGGCATGGCGGAATAAGAAATGGGAAAGCATCGAGCACTTCAAGAGTACGCAGAGAGGGTGGAATATTGCCGGCATAGTATTATTTGCGATATCAATAGTTGCAGGAGTTGTTGCAATCATCGTTGCGGTTATTATTCCTCTAGCCCTGTATGCTTCTATATGAAGTCTCATTAGCATCTATCCTATTCTGGGGACATAATACCTGATTTATGGTAGGCCTAATTGGTATGGTGTCCCTGGCGGATTCTGGACATCCCGGCGCCGCTCAGAAGTATGGATGATATGCCCAATGTCGTCCAGGAGACTTCTTACCGGCTTTATGGAAAGATTAGCTTTGCTGCGGGAAGGGCGGAAGGATTTCTCTGCCCTTGCTATAATTCTTTTTACCAACAGCTATAGTTACGACATGGAGGAGGGTGCCGCATATGAAAAAATCTAGGAGCAAAGACGAAGTGAAGGCAGGAAAGACGTATAAGTCGAGGGATAGACAAGTTGACCAGGAGCAGATGCGCGCTGATCTCACAGAGGTGATAGAAAGGCATTCTCGGGGCCGTGACGAGCGACGGCCCGAGGTGGTGGCGCGGCGGCGAGAGACAGGACAGCGCACGGTCCGCGAGAACATAAAAGACCTCTGCAATGGGCACTTTATGGAATACGGCGCCTTGGCGGTCGCCGCCCAGCGCCAGCGTCGAACCATGGAGGACCTCACGAGTAAAACCCCGGCCGATGGGGTGGTTGCAGGCATCGGACAGGTCAACGGATCGTTGTTTGGAGAAGATAAAGCCCGCTGCATGATAATAGCCTACGATTATACAGTTCTGGCCGGTACCCAGGGATTTTTTGGTCACAAGAAAAAGGACCGTATGCTGAGGCTGGCTCACGAGCAGCGTCTGCCCGTGGTCCTTTTTGCCGAAGGTGGCGGCGGGAGGCCGGGTGATATAGATGCGGATGGCGTCTGTGTGGCTGGTCTGGACCTATCCACCTTTGCCATGTTTGCAAAATTGAGTGGAAAAATTCCGGTTGTGGGCATCGTATCTGGACGGTGTTTCGCAGGCAACGCCGTCTTGCTGGGATGTTGTGACGTGATTATCGCCGCTCAAAATGCCAACATCGGGATGGCCGGCCCGGTTATGATCGAAGGCGGGGGACTCGGCGCTTTCAGGCCAGAGGATATCGGGCCTATGGATGTGCAAACGAACAATGGCGTTGTCGATATTGCCGTGGCTGACGATGCAGAAGCGGTGGCAGTCGCCAAGAAATATCTTTCCTATTTTCAGGGAGCGGTTTCCCAATGGGAGGCCGCCGACCAGCGCCTTCTTCGCAGTATGATTCCGGAGCAACGAAGGTACGTTTATGACGTGCGGACTGTCATAAAAACGATAGCCGATACGGACTCGTTTCTTGAGCTAAGACCCAAATTCGGCCCGGAGATGATTACTGGTCTTATACGCATCGAGGGCAAGCCTTTTGGCGTTATAGCCAATAACTGCAAACACCTGGCCGGGGCCATTGCAGCGGAAGGGGCGGACAAGGCAGCGCGCCTCATGCAGCTTTGCAATGCGCATGGTCTGCCGATGGTGTCTCTGGTCGATACCCCGGGATTCATGGTGGGCCCGGAGGTTGAACGCCGCGCTCAGGTTCGCCATATTTGCCGCATGTTTGTGGTCGGCTCGCATTTAACGGTACCTTTCTTTACAGTTTTTTTGCGCAGGGGATACGGACTGGGAGCGCAGGCTATGGCCAAGGGCGGCTTCCACGAGCCTTTCTTTGCGGTTGCCTGGCCAACCGGAGAATTTGGCGGGATGGGATTGGAGGGCTTCGTCAGGGCCGGTTTCAGGAAAGAACTTGAGGCAGTGAAAGATCCGCAGGAACGTGAAGCGCTCTACGAGAAACTGCTGGCCTCGTTATATGAGAGAGGGAAAGCCATCAATATGGCCTCTTACCTGGAAATCGACGCGGTTATTGACCCGGCGGATACGCGCAGATGGATTACGGAGGGCTTGAAAGCCGTTCCCACTGAACGCACCGAGAGAACAGGTCATGATTTTGTTGATGCCTGGTAAGAGGGAATCAATTCGGGGGCATAATGCCTGATTTGTAGGAGATCTGATTGATATAGTGTCCTTGGAATTTGTTTATCGAGGTTTATTCAAGTCATGGGAGAGATTAAGACGGCATTTTGAAGCTAACAGGGCGATTTTACCAGTCGACTAGAGCATAATATTTCTATTTACTTCCATGATCTATCCAACCACATCCCTTCAATTTCTCCACTTTCCGCATCAACCGCAAAAGATGCTATCTTTTTAATAGCGCCACTAGCAAAGCTACCAGAATGTCCATAGTCAAAGCTTACTTTCCATTTTCCCTCAGTCTTTAATGCGTATGTAAGTTGCAACTCGGAATAATCCGTAACACCCAAGATGTGGAGGACTTTCTCAGCTATTCTTTTTAATTCTTCTGCTTGTAAGCTCATAGTCTCAAACTACCCCCGGCGAGAATTTGTTGTCCATCTTACCACAAAATTCATTTTCCGTATATTTATTTATTCCCGAGCATTCTGGGGACATGATACTAATTTGTAATAGGTCTCATAGGTATGGTGTCCCTGGAATTCCATAGCTTGAGGCGAGTCCCGTAAAATGCTATTGTATTAAGTGGTTTCCTATCGGGGGAGTGTCGGAATTGGCAGACGAGCATGACTTAGGATCATGTGCTTTAAAAGGCGTGGGGGTTCGAGTCCCCCCTTCCCCACCAACTTGGTTATTTGTGAAACCGGGATAGATTAAGGAGTCGCGAGATGAAAGTAATAGGTATAGTCGGCAGTCCCAGGAAGAAAGGCAACACAGAATTGCTAACCAGGCATACGCTTAAAGCAATTTCTGAAGAAGGGTTGAATACTGAACTTATTCGATTAGCTAGCCTTGAAATAAAACCATGCAATGCCTGTATGGCATGTAAAAAACAGGAGGCTTGCTCTATCGAGGATGACCTGTTTCCAATATACCTCAAAATGAAAGAAGCCCAGGGTATAATTCTGGCTTCACCAGTATATTACGGCTCGGCTACGGCGCTGATTAAAGCACTTATGGAGCGTGTTGGCTACATCGCACGTTGGAACGGTGAACCATTCCACGGCAAGGTTGGTGGACCATTAGTAGTGGCACGACGTGCCGGCCAGAACTTCACAATTGCCCAACTTACCTTGTGGTTTCAGATTTTGGGGTTTTACATTCCTGGTTCTACATACTGGAATGTGGCTATCGGCCGAGAAAAAGGCGAAGTAGAACAGGATGAGGAAGGACTCCAAACAGCCTGGAACTTCGGTAAGAATATGGCCTTTCTAATTAAGAAGTTGAGTACTTGACATAATTACGCACTTAGCCAACTTGTGTGGATAACATATCACCTGCCTGTTTGCCAGACCTCCCAACAAATCTACCGCCGGTGTTGTTAGAGTCATAGTCAGCTGAGAAACTCAGGACTGAGGAAAGAAAGATTTCTGACTGCCAAAACCTTTGCTGGTTCGCTAAGTATTTTTTTCTCCATCTCGTGGCAATTTTCCTAAGACGGAAGGATAGTTTGAGACGAGCCTTGTGAAATGCTATTGTACTAGGTGATTTCCTATTGAGTAAGTCGGAATTGGCAGGCGAGCATAACTTAGGATCATGTACTTTGAAAGGCGTGGGGATTCGAGTCCCCGTCTTCACCTCCATTCCAAAATTTGCTAAGGAATGGTTTCACAGTTGTCTCCGATATGCTATGGTATGATTCTAACAAATGAAAGAAATATTCCGTGATAAAACAAGAGATAAATTAGCTCAGAACCTCAACTCCCTGGGTATTAGGGCGGACTTGGCTGAACGTGGCCGAACTGAAGAAAAAGTAGAGAATTCATGGTATCAACGGTCTTTAGGAATTATAGACATACCCAAAGGATTAGTCAGATGCATAAATATCCTGAAAAAAGATGGGAGCGGAAGAAGCCCTCCTCAATGGTGGATCGTTCTTGGTATACCAGATGAGAGACCCCTCTCAAATCACAAAGCGGTTGACATCAAGACAATAAGAAAAAAGTCATTTCCGTTATTTGGGAAAGTAATCGATGTGACTTGGGAAGGTAACGATCATCATACTGGACTAGCCGAGGTTCTTTCCAACGATGAAGCAGTAAAAGACCTAGCGAAAAAGATTGGCAACTTGACAGTTCACAGTTATGCCAAAGAGTTTCAAGGGTGGACATTGCAGGTGGATAGGCGATTTGAGCCAACAAACCAAGATTGGGCAACTATACAGAAGATTGCTAATTATATCCTTTCATCACCTCGTATGTATTAGCCAAACCCTGGATATTTGATGAGTAACTAAGGTTTTAAAGGGAAAGGCAAACTGTATCAAGCAATTATACGCATCGTTAGACAAACATCCCCGATGTTTGTTCGAAGGTGGAAAATCAGTATCTAAGGTTGCTTAAGGAACAGCCACGATTATATGGTTAATACGAACCTCAGTTCGAACGTTTTACTGATTTTACCTGTTGATACCCCAGCTCCACCACCTTGGTTCCTGAATAACTTCTCCCGTAAGCTATCCTTTACTTAAACTTCCAACTAATAGTCCAGAAAAATTTTCATAAACCTCCTGAAACCTCTTGACAAAATTTTTGGGGGTGATATAATGTTGTAGAGTACTTTGTGATACAAAGTATTTTATCTAGTAAATGATAGAAGGAGGTTCACCATGGTATCAGATATCAATTTGAAGGAAATCCAGCGCAAGGTCTACATGACTTTTTTCCAGGATGGTCTTTGGGATATCTTCTTAGGGCTTTTTATACTAGGGTGGGGTCTCTCTATACTTACTGAAGCGGCCTACCTGCCAGGTGTATCTTTTTTAGGGATATATTTTGCGATATGGGGAATAAAAAAGTGGCTCATCTACCCACGCATCGGCTACGCCAGGTTTAGTGCAACAAGCCGGCGGAGAATAACGGCAAGGTTTCTTATTCTTGGGACAGTGGTGCTCTTACTTGGATTACTGGCTGCGGTTATGTGGTCAATCGGTACGAGGCCGCAGTGGCTCGCTGACTATTTTCCGTTAATATTCAACGGAATGCTTGCAGCAATCGTCTGTTTTGGTGCCTACTGGGCGAGAGTTAATCGCTTCTACCTGCATGCCGCGTTAATCTTTCTGGGAGCGGTTTTCCACCTGTGGCTGGGTATTCAATGGGAATTCGGCTTTATCGGTTCCGGCGGAGTCATAGTGCTAATCGGTCTGGGGATATTGATCAGCTTTCTACGCAAGTATCCCAAGATGGTTGAGGAGGTACACAGTGAGGACCGACAATAATGGTGATCAGATTCAGGAGCCTGTCACCAAAATTGACAAGCTAATCCATGAACCTTCACGATATACGCTTATGGCCTATCTGTATGTTGTCGAGGTTGCCGATTTCTTATTTTTATTGCGTCAAACCGGCATGACATGGGGCAATCTGTCTGCGCACTTAGGCAAGTTAGAAGCCGCCGGTTACGTGGTTATCGAAAAGGAATTTCTAGGCAAAAAACCCCACACTACCGTTCGACTTACCGATGGGGGGCGGAATGCTTTTGAAGAATATCGGGGAAACATGAAAAGGGTTCTCGATAATCTACCCGCCAAATAGAAAAACTTGGAAACTGTCCCCCTTCTCCACCATCGGTAATTGAATTACCTGTCAGACTATCAATGTGGATTTCTCTCAGTCAGCATGCTTCTAAATAAACCTATACGGTATTCCAGATCTAATCTCGATAGCTGGTTCGATTTTCCAGATAATTTTCACGATAATGTAATAAGCACTTGACAAAGAGTAAAGTATATGATACTATATGTCATGGATAAGATACATAAAATAACTTGGAAGACCAAAGGAGGATAAGAACTATGGCACCGCTACAGAAAAGGGCATTGTACAGCTTTGTTATTGGACTCATACTCACTATAGCTCTCATAGTAGTATTTGTTGCACAAGGCGACATCACTGCCTTTGAGAGAGACCCAAACCTTAGACTAATTATGTACGCTGTGTTGATTGGGGTGCCCCTTATTTACCTGATTCTAGTGAACCTCACTCTTCGAAAACCAGCGCAGCTTGATGAGCGTGACAGACTAATTATTGAAAGGTCTAGCCGGGCTCAATGGTTGGCGGTGATATTCACGTTGGTTGTCTGGACAATAGTACTGACCGAAATTTACCGGGGCCAGGGACAGGTGCCAATTGCATTCCTGAAGCTGATATTCACCTCCACTCTGATTATTAGCACATTAGCCCACTCCCTCGGTATCCTGGTGGGTTACTGGGAAATGAACCGCAATGAGTAGAATAAAGAATCGGATTAGAAGGCTGCGTTTCGACCATAATGAGATGACGCAGGAAGAGCTGGCCAGCAAGGCAGGCTGCACCCGGCAGACCATTATTGCCCTGGAGCAGAATAAGTATGTTCCATCTGTCGAGCTAGCCTTTCGGGTCGCCAAGGCATTTGGTGTGCCTCTGGAAGAAGTCTTTAAATACGAAGATAGTCAAAAAGGGTAAAAATGAACAAAATCATGTTTGCAGGAGGACTATGCATAGCGATAACATTAGCTTTGCTCTTCGTACTTCTTAATACTTGCCGGCATAGTCCTGGTTCTTTATGGACTCTAGACATGCAGGAAGGTAATTTTCCTCGTTGTAAGCTGGTATGACTACCGACACGAAGGGTAGC
>JGI2171J19970_10002253_pt1 | contig 10625 bp, 10 predicted proteins | sample DeeMarSWOR324_28_FD_19970 | JGI IMG/M metagenome (IMG submission 19970) | reverse complement strand
ATTAGATGCAAGGCGCCGAGGAGCGACGACTGAGGCGTATGGGGCAATACGCCGCAAGGAGGAGCGATCGAAGGCAACGCCGCAGATGATGCCTTGATGGTGGATCAGGGGGGAACGGGGATAGTGAGATCAGTATTCATCCATTCCCACGAGCTCGCGAAATTCGATTTTGGGCCCGGTCATCCGTACAAGCCGGAAAGGGCGATTAAGGCGTATGAGCTCTGCCGGCGATATGGGGTGATGGATAGGCCATGGATGCAGACCATAACGCCCAAACCCATCGATCCGGGGCTTTTGAGCCTATTCCACGATGAGAAGTACCTCGATCTCTTGCGGCAGGCCAGCGCTGGGAAGGTCACGCTGGACATGCTGGCCCATGGCATTGGATCTGAGGATAATCCCATTTTGCCGGGGATTTATGAATGGTCCCTTATGACCGCCGGGGCTACGCATATGGGGATGAGGTTCATCGTCGAGGGGGAGGCCGATGTGGCCTTCAATCCTCTGGGAGGATTTCACCATGCCCAGAGGGATTATGCCGAGGGCTTCTGCTATGTCAACGACGTCGCCATCGCCATTACGGACGCTATGAAGAGGGGGCGCAAGGTGGCATTTATCGATATCGATGCCCATCACTGCAATGGCGTCCAAGATGCCTTCTATGAGGAGGATCGAGTCCTCGTCGTTTCGCTCCACGAGGCCGGGGAAACCTTATATCCCGGAACGGGGAAGGTTGATGAGATTGGTGTTGGCAAGGGGGTAGGGTATACCGTCAACATTCCCCTGGCCGAGGGGACGGACGATGAGGTCTACGTTTCCGTATTCCAGGAGGTGGTTCCCCCGATTATCAGGGCTTTCGAACCCGATTTTGTCGTGGCAGAAATCGGGGCAGATACCTTGAGGTCTGATCCCCTGACGCACTTGATGCTGACAAACAACGCCTACCAGGAAGTCGTCAAGTCCATCAAGGGGTTCTCCAAGCATCTCCTTTCCCTCGGGGGAGGGGGGTATGACATCTACCGGACGGCCCGGTGCTGGACCCTTGCTTGGTCGATACTCAACGAGGTGGAGCCCGAAGACGAATTCGCCGGTGTTGTTGGGGGGATGATGTTCGGGCCCGAGATGGAGGTAAGCAGCCTGTATGATGCACCGCGTCCATCAACGGGGGAGGTTAAGGAGAGGGCTTTGGCCAAGGCCAAGGAGGCCGTGGATTTTTTCAAGTCAAACGTCTTTCCGATCCACGGAATAAAGGGGTAGAGGGCCGTTAAGGGGCGGCTATCATCAGGCGTTCTACGTCGGGTGCGCTTGCGAAGCAAAACCCGGCCTTTCTGAAGACCGTGATGGCGATCCGGTTCAGGTTTTCAACCACTACCCATACCTTTTCACAGTCCAAAACTTTGGCTGTATCCAGCATGGAAAGGGTCATGGCCTGGCCGATTCCCCTGTTTTGATAGTCCTGGTGAACGAAGATCATGAATTCCCGGGACTTGCCTGACACCGGCCGATCAAGGGCGGCATGGCCAATAATCCGATCCTCTGAGAGGGCGATGATATTGAACCATTCCTCCACAATCCCCGTTATCCATCTGTGACGATTTTCCCCCTGGTCCGGGGGAAGCCCCATAGCCTTCCCCTTGGGCTCGAATTCGTCATACATTTTGAAGAGGGCCGTGAAATCACCTTTCTCGAAGGGTCGAAGGAAGATGGTTCGGCCAAGCTTATCCTCAATGGATTGACAAGGGAAGATTATGGTCACCTCCCCGTCCTTCAATCGCAGAGGGAATTCCCACCCGTTAGAATAGTGGAAAAGGGGGAATAAATCAATGGGAGAATGAGGGGACCCTTCAGGACTGCTGAAGGATTGGACCGGTTTCCTCGGTGTCCGATTTTTGTTGCCATGGGGGGTTATTGTGGTATAGGATTCGTGAGGGAGCACCGACCCGACAACGGGGTAACCCCCCCCATATTCGGTAAAACTGAGGTCCATGGAGATAAGAGGAAGTCCTATGAGGGAATATCGACTCGTTCAGGTGGATGTCTTCACCCGGGACATCTTCGGGGGAAATCCCTTGGCCGTTTATCCCGACGCGGAGGGGCTCACCCACGAAGAGATGCAGGGAATTGCCAGGGAAATGAACCTCTCCGAGACCACCTTTGTGTTCGACCCAAGCTCGCCGGATGCGGATTTCAGGGTCAGGATATTTACCCCTCAGAGGGAAATTCCCTTCGCGGGTCATCCCGTCATCGGTACCTGTTTCGTCTTGGGCCACGAGGGGAGGATAGGACCAAGGGAGGGGAAAAGGGTGACGAGACTTGAATTGGGGTTGGGCATTTTCCCGGTGGAGGTCGTCTTCTTGGGAGGGGAACCTGTTTTGGTCAAAATGGAACAGAAACCCCCGGAGTTTCTGGGCACCTATGATGAGGTGGAGCTCTTGGCACGGCTGCTTTCCTTGCCGTTGGAGAAATTGGATCTGCTCAAGGGTCCAGCTGAGGTGGTTTCTACAGGGCTCCCGTTTCTCATTATCCCCATCACGTCCCAGAAGGCATTATCCCAGGCGAAGATTAATTTATCGATCTTGGAGGCGCTGGCTCAGGAGCTTGACACCTCCCTGGTTGCCCTTTTCACCACGGATGGAATGAAAGAAAATCGAATCCGGGCCCGGGTGTTTGCGCCGTTGCATGGCGTCCCCGAGGACCCGGCAACGGGAAGCGCGGCCGGTTGTTTTGGCGCATATCTGATCAAGCACGGGTTAGCACGGGGGGAACCCATTGCCAGCGTTGAAATTGAACAGGGAATGGACATCCGTCGACCCAGCCTGATTCACGTGGAACTCGCATTACGAGAGGGGATCATTGAAAAGGTATGGGTGGCGGGGAGCGCGGTGAGGGTTTTGGAGGGGACAATTCGCTTTTGACGAGGCCCTCAATACTCCTTTGGGGCCCGGGCCTCATCTGTTCTCCTTCGATTTCTGTTGCTTCTTCTTGGCGGAGAGAAATCTTCCTTCATCCATAATCCGAGGGGAGATGCCTCGAAATCCGCCTAGTGCTCTATCGGGAGGGAGTCTTATCCAGGCAATGCCAAGTTCCTCATCGATCTTCACGATCTCGTCACCCGGTTTAACCTTCTTCATGAGTCAAGACTTTAGCAGATTCCCGGGTGAAAAAGCAACGGCAAGGGGTTCAAGCGCTGGTGTTGAGGGAAGCTAGATGGGAAATCCGCTCTATTGGGATGAGAGGTACAGAAAGGGAAGGTTCGAGTGGGGAGATAAACAGACGCTCGTGGCGGAGGTTGCACGGGATACTATGGAGAAGGGGGGGTTCAAGAGCGTTCTGGATGTAGGATGTGGATATGGACGCGACTGTATCTACTTAGCCAGAGCAGGGTTCGATGTAGTGGGAATAGATGTATCCGCTGAGGCCCTGAAACTCGCGAGGGACTGGGCGAAGGGCGACGGATTGAAAATAGATTTCATGCATATGGATATCACGGATAACAGCTTTGAGGGTTCACGTTTTGATACGGTTATTATGTTCAACACCTTCCACTTCATGCTGGAGAAGGTCAGGGAAAGGACCGTAAGCGAGATTTACCGGATACTGAGAGAGGGAGGAGTACTCGTTCAGGCGATGTTCTCCAGAGGGGAGAAGGGATTTGGCCAAGGGCGTGAAGTTGAGGCAAATACCTTCGAATGTAAACCGGGGAGGCCGGTTCACTTTTTCTCGGAAGAAGAGATAAGAGATGCCTTTGCAGGATTTACCATTGAAAGATTAGATGAGGTAGCTATCCATGAGGTGCATCAGGATGGCAACGAGCACTTTCATAGGGAGTGGCTTATGGTTGGGGAGAAGAGATGAGGCACCTCATCTCTTCTCCCCAACATGCAAACAATTGACGAGACCAAGGAATTGCCTTATAATCCAGGCCGCTCGGGACGAAAGGAGGTGAGCTTGATCGTTGATGATGGAATCATAACCCATTAAGAGTCAGAAAGGAGGTTATTATGCTTACACCACGATCCAAATCCCTTATCGTGATGGCCATCTCGCTTATCCTGATCATCTCAGTAGCAGGTTTTGGTTGGACCGGCAACCCCGTTAGAATCGGCGTCAATTGCACCATGAAACCCGGTGGTGCGGAGGAGGCCGGAATCAAGAAGTTTAAAGAGCTCGTTGAGAAGCGGAGCAATGGCCAGCTTAAAGTTGATATGTTCATGGCAGGGCAGCTCGGAGGGGAGAAGAAGGTGCTGGAGCTCCTTAAGATCGGGCAGACCGAGATGTCCGTTACCGGCGGGCTTTACCGGGGAGATTATGCCAAGGAGTATGATCCCATCACCATACCCTTCATCTTTCCCTCGTGGGAGGGGGTGGAGAAGTTCTTGGATGGGCCTTATGGGAAGAAGATCAAAGATCTCGCCCTAGAAAAAGGCGGGCTCATCGATTTCGGGCCTCAGAAGAGGGCGGCTCGGCATATGACCTCTAACCGAAAGATCGTCACCCCGGGGGATATGAAAGGGCTGAAGATGCGCCTGCCGGCCGTGCCAGTGTGGCTTGAGGTGTGGAAGGAATTGGGTGCCTTGCCCGTGGTCGTTCCCGCTCCGGAGATCTATCTGGCCATGAAGACCGGAAAGGTGGAATCCCATGAGAACACCTTGGTCTCACCTTACTCCAGGAAACTCTGGGAGGTGCAGAAATACCTCATCATGACCGGCCATATCTATTTTCCGTGGGAATGGGTGGCGAGCGCGAAATGGTGGAACAAACTGAGCACGGAGCATCAGAAGATTGTTCGTGATGCCGTGGCGGAGGCGAGGAAATACGGCGGCAAGGTCGAGGATGAAAAGGATAGCTTCTACCTGGAAGAGCTGAAGAAGAAGGGGATGGAGGTTATCTACCCCGACACAAAGGCCTTCAGGGAGAAGGCAAAGCCAGCCATAGAGAGATGTGTGAAAGACCTGGCCCCTGGCGTTTATGAGGCCGTTTTGGCCACCCATAAGTAATACGCCGCGAGGCTCATGAACCGGGTTTTGCCCGCCTTTCTCCGGAAGGGTGGGTAAAACCCTGGCCGAGGTCGAAATCATGAAACTCCTCCGGAAGGGGTTCGACTCCTTCTTTGAGATAGGAGCTCTGGCCGCCTTTTGCGGCATGCTCCTGGCCGTCTTGGTTCAGGTCTTTGCAAACTATTTCCTCGCCCTGCCAACCGAGTGGGCGGAGGAATTATCCCGTTTCCTCTGTGTGTGGACGGTCTTTCTGGCCTCGGCCTCCGCTGTAAAAAAGGGGGCCCACATCACCATCAATGTCCTTCTCAGGAGGCTCTCAGGCAGCCCACGGCTTATTGTGACGTTGTCTCTTGAGATCATCACTGCCCTCTTTCTCCTCTGCGTCTTCTGGGGGAGCATTTCCGTAATGAGGAGCAGCTACAATGTTCTGGCCACTGGCTTGGAGATCAGCATGTCCTATTTCTACTTGGGACTTCTCGTTGGCAGCTTTGGAATGTTGGTTTACCTCTTTGTGGGGATGGCAAGAACTATCAGGGGGTTTTTTACGAGCTAGGGGGTCTCCATGTTTTTCCTCGTCTTCTTCATCGGGCTTCTCTTGGTCCTCTTCGCCATCGGCCTCCCCGTGGCCATTTCCATCGGCTTTACGTCCCTTTCCGTTATGGTCGTCCAAAGCGGGATCCGTGATATCCCCTACGGGCTTACGGCCATTAATATGATGTACGGGGTAAACAATTTCCCCATCCTCGCCGTTCCGTTCTTCGTTTTGGCCGCCAACATCATGAACGCGGGCGGGGTTACCAACAGGATATTCGGTTTTGCCAATTGCCTCGTTGGTCACGTCAGGGGCGGCTTAGGCCATGTAAATGTGCTTGCGAGCATGATATTTGCCGGCATGTCGGGCACGGCGGTAGCGGACGCCGCGGGCTTGGGAACGCTGGAGATCAGAGCGATGAGGGATGCTGGCTATGACCTCGGTTTCAGCACAGGCATAACGGGCGCGTCCTCGGTAATCGGCCCAATTATCCCCCCCAGCGTGGCCATGATCATCTATGGCTGGCTTGCCGATGTCTCGGTTGGGGGGCTCTTCATAGCGGCCATCGTCCCGGGGGTCATGATGGGACTCTTCATGATGGTGATGGTTTACATATACGCCGTCAAACGGAAGACCCCCCAGAGGCCGAGGGCGAACCTTAGAGAGATCCTGACATCCTCCAGAGATGCCATTCTCTCGCTCTTTACCCCGATCATCATTGTAGGGGGTATCTGGTCTGGCGTTTTCACTCCCACGGAATCCGGAGCGGTAGCCTCCCTTTACGCGATCATCTTGGTGTCGGTTATTTACCGCGACGTCTCGCCCAGGAAGTTGCTTGAGGTGTTCTACACAACCATCGAGTTCACCGCCATCATCCTTTTCATCATATCGTGCGCCATGCTCTACGCCTGGCTCATGGTGAGGCTCCGAATCCCCTTTGTCCTCGCAGAAGGCCTCGTGGGCATATCCTCCAACCCGCTGATTGTCTTGTTCATCATCACCGGCTTTCTCCTCATCGTGGGATGCTTCATGTCGGTCTTGGAATCGGTTATCGTTTTCACGCCCATACTCACCCCGATGGTGACCCAACTCGGCATAGACCCACTGTTTTTCGGCGTCTTTATGGTCATCACCCTCTCCATCGGTGTTCTGACCCCTCCCTTTGGAAACGTCATTTACGTTTTGGTGAGGATCACCGGCTTACCCTTCGAACAGGTGGTGAAGTCGATACTCCCTTTTATCCTGCCCATATTCGCGGTGATCGTGCTCATCATTTTCTTCCCATCCCTGACCACATACATTCCCGGGGTCTGGATGCGATAGGAACCATCGGCCGGGTCACCATGGAAAGACCAAGGCTCGTTCAGTGAGGGAGACGGAAATAATGAAGGAACGATCCTTACGTACCGAGGTTCTCGTCGTCGGAAGCGGTGGCGCGGGGTTACGTGCTGCCATAGAGGCCAAGAAGATCGGTGCCGACGTCCTGATCGTCTCCAAGGGGGGTTTCCCCTCAGGCTGCACGGCTGTTGCCATGGGGGGGATGCTGGCCGCCTTTGATAGGGAGGACAGCGCAGACCGCCACTTCGATGATACGGTCCGTGGGGGAAATCAACTCAATAACCGGAACCTCGTCCGGTTGTTGGTCGATCACGCAGTCGAAAGAGCGAGGGATCTCGAGCGGTACGGTACCGATTTCGAAAAGCGGGGTGAGAAGTATAGGCTCTTTCCGTACACCGGCAGTTCGGTCCCGCGAGGTGTCGTGGCCCTTGAACCCTATCGTGGTGGTTACATCAAAGGCCTGGTTAAGGAGGTGAGGAGGCTCGGTATTTCCGTCGTTGAGCACGTGATGATAACGGATCTGTTAAAGGAGAGAGACACAATCGTTGGCGCTGCGGGTCTGGAGCTCGAGGCGGACACACTATTAGTAATAGGCGCTAAGGCGGTGGTCCTTGCTGCGGGAGGAGGGGGAAACCTGTATCATCTGACGACGAATCCGGCTGGTATAACGGGGGATGGATATGTCCTCGCATACAGGGCAGGTGCTCAGCTCCAGGATATGGAATTTATCCAGGGCAGGGTATGCATGATCTTTCCTGAGGCGATGCGAGGGATCCCGCCTCCAGGAGACGGCCTCGTAACCATCGGGGGAAGATTTTATAATAAGTTGTGCGAACGGTACATGGGGAAATACCATCCGGAGAAGTTTGAGCTGGTCACGCGCGCCCAAATGGCTATATGTGCCCAGAGAGAAATACAGGCGGGACGCTGTGGCCCCCACGGAGGGGTATTCGGCGATTTATCGGGCGTCCCCAAAGGGGAATTGAGCAAGTTTAAGGGTTTCATGGAGGCCTGTGCTGCGGAGAACTTCGATCCCACCTGGCAACCATATGAATGGGCACCCGGAGCCCACCACTTCATGGGCGGGGTGGTTATCAATGAGCGGTGTGAAACAGGAGTCCCCGGCCTCTATGCTGCAGGAGAAGTGGCAACCGGAATCCATGGCGCCAATCGTCTGGCGGGAAATGCCTTGACCGAAACCCAGGTCTTCGGGGCACTCGCAGGAAGGCATGCGGCAGAAGCGGCACGTTTAGGCTCGCCGAGAGCTGTTCCGCCGGGTCAGGCTGATGTGATAAGGGATCGCATCTCGAAGGTCCTCGGGCGAGACGGAGGTGTTGATCCCCTCGAGGTGAAAAACGAGATCACGGGAATCATGAGCAGGTACCTAGGGGTTATCAGGGATGAAGATGGGCTTCGGAAAGCCGCCAAAATGCTGGAGAGAATCAAGGAGGGGGAAATCGGTACCCTATGCATTAGGGGCGAGCGGTCATTTAAGACGCTCGCCGAACTCTTGGAGGTTGAAAACCTCCTCATGGTTGGGTGTCTCGTCACGAAAGCCGCGATGCTGAGAAAGGAGACACGAGGGGCACACAATAGGGAGGACTACCCAGAATTAGACGAGGCCTGGGCGAGGAATATTGTCCTCCAATGGGATAAGGGAAAGACCAGGGTGAAAATGAAGCCCATCGGACTGAACAATACCTAAATGGGGGTTCACCATGCCAATGACCATTACGGAGAAGATTCTGGCAAAGCACGCAAAGTTGAAAGAAGTCGAACCGGGCCAATTGACAAACGCCAAGGTGGACATAGCCCTGGGCAACGACATTACCGCACCTATAGCCATCGAGCAATTTAGGAGGGCTGGAGCCAAAAGGGTATTCGATAGGGAAAGGGTGGTTCTGCTTCCGGACCATTTTGCCCCCAACAAGGACATCAAGTCCGCCGATCAGTGCAAACTGTTAAGGGAGTTTGCCATGGAGCAGGACCTCGCCTACTACTATGAGGTTGGCCAAATGGGGATAGAACACGCGCTCCTCCCGGAACAGGGAATCGTGGTCCCGGGGGATCTGGTCATCGGCGCTGATAGCCACACCTGCACCTATGGTGCCCTTGGGGCTTTTTCCACCGGGGTGGGCAGTACCGACCTCGCCGCGGCTATGGTTACGGGCGAGCTCTGGTTCAAGGTGCCCGAGACCATCAAGCTGATCTACAGGGGAAAACTGAGGCCGTGGGTGGGCGGAAAGGACCTCATTCTCTACACCATCGGCCAGATAGGGGTTGACGGGGCCTTATATATGGCAATGGAGTTTACCGGCGATACCATTGACTCCCTCCCTATGGATGGGCGCTTCACCATGGCCAATATGGCTATAGAGGCCGGGGCAAAGAATGGGATATTTCATCCTGATCGAATAACCGAGCAGTATGTGAAGGGGAGGGCAAGGCGGGAATACCATTTTTACAAGAGCGATCCGGGGGCTCGCTACAAGGAGGTACGTGAGTTCGACGTTTCCACGGTTGAGCCGCAGGTCGCTTTTCCCCATCTCCCCAGCAATACCAGGGGAATAAGCGAGGTGGGAACGGTCACTATCGATCAGGCGGTGATCGGTTCCTGTACCAATGGGAGAATAGATGACTTACGGGAGGCTGCCGACGTACTGAAGGGCCACAAAATTTCACCCAACGTCCGGCTTATCATCATTCCGGCCACCCCATCCATTTATCGACAGGCGATGAAGGAGGGCCTGTTCGACATCTTCCTGGACGCCGGCTCTGTGATCAGTCCTCCCACATGTGGTCCCTGCTTTGGGGGTCATATGGGAATCCTGGCAAAGGGTGAGCGGGCAATCGCTACCACGAACAGAAATTTCGTCGGAAGGATGGGGCATCCGGAGAGCGAAGTCTATTTATCAAATCCCGCAATAGCGGCCGCATCTGCGGTTCTTGGAAGGCTTGGCAGCCCAGAAGAGCTGGGCCGGAAGCGCTGAAAAAAGGGGAAAGGAGGCTCGAGGATGAAATGTAGCGGGAAAGTCTGGAAATTTGGCTCCAACATCGATACCGATGCCATCATCCCTGGCCGGTATCTCAACGTGACGGATCCCGAGGAGTTAGCTCAACACTGCATGGAGAATGAAAACCCGCGGTTTGTTCAGGAGGCAAAGCAGGGGGATATCATTGTTGCCGAGACGAATTTCGGCTGCGGTTCATCGAGGGAACATGCCCCCATAGCCATAAAGGCGAAGGGGGTATCCTGTGTTATTGCCAAGAGTTTCGCCAGGATATTCTATCGCAATGCCTTCAATATGGGCCTGCCGATTATCGAAAGCGAAGAGGCCGTCGATGGGATTCGGGAAGGCCACGAGGTTGAAGTGGATCTGGCCAGCGGTGAAATTACTAATAGGACAACGGGTCAGAGATATAGGGCCAATCCTATCCCTCCCTTCATGCAGGAGATCATCGATGATGGGGGGTTGATGAAACATATCGCAAAAGGGAGAAGCTAAAATGGGCAAAAGCTATCGGATTGGTGTTATTCCCGGGGATGGCACCGGGCCGGAGGTCGTCGCCGAAGGGTTAAAGGCCCTCAATGCCGTGGGTGAGAAGATGGATATCTCATGGGACCTCATTCAATATGATTTTGGTGGCGAAAGGTACCTGAGGACCGGAGAAATGCTTCCTGATTCATCTATTGAGGAGCTTCGTCACCTGGATGCTCTTTATCTGGGGGCCATTGGACACCCGGATGTAAAACCGGG
>JGI2171J19970_10002252_pt1 | contig 10626 bp, 10 predicted proteins | sample DeeMarSWOR324_28_FD_19970 | JGI IMG/M metagenome (IMG submission 19970) | reverse complement strand
CGGGTGTCAGGAGGGTTGGTTCCGTGCACCCATAACTGTTTCTCATTCGTGGGTATCAATTGCAAGAAGAGCAGCACCTAATGCACCAGTATATTGTGGCTCATCAGGTACCCAGAGTTCTGTTTGGAGCTGTTTAGCAAGGTAGAAGCGAAATCCAGGATTAAGCGCTACACCACCAGTTACAGCGACCGGTTTTACCACTCCCACTCGTTGAGAGAGCGTAGCGATTTTGGCAGCCATGGCTTTGTGTATTCCCGCAGCAATGTTGGCAGGCGTGTCACCGGCACCAATTCGTCCAATGACTTCACTTTCAGCAAAAACCGTACAGGTGCTACTAATGACAGAGGGAGATTTTGCCTTAAGGGCAAGAGAACCCAATTCTTGGATTGGAATTTCTAAAACCTGTGCCATCACTTCTAAGAAGCGTCCAGTTCCAGCACTGCATTTATCGTTTAGTTCAAAGTCAGTGGGTCGTCCGTTAGAACCGATGCGGATGACTTTCGAATCCTGACCCCCAACGTCGATGAGCGTTTGAATTTCTTTGTTGAGACTATGGATGCCAATCCCATGACAAGTGATTTCGGTTACGGATTTACTGACAAAATTGGCTTGACTCCGACCATATCCTGTGCTAATCATTGTGATGCCAGAGAGGTCTTGTTTTGATTGCGACACTAGTTCATCAAGACAGCGTTGGATAGATTTCTTGGCAGAAGCACCCGTAGCCAGAAGATATCGGGCTCTGACCTTACCTGTTGAGTCAATGAGCACTGCCTTTGTTGTGGTGGATCCGACATCAATTCCAATGCCATAATTGGATTGTTTTACCAAAGCGGTTAGACCTCAGAGAATCATTTCCAATAGGGCGTCAACACGGGTTTCGGCTTGTGCCTCATTATATTGTTGACTATCAACCATATCTCCTTCGATTATGACACCTGGAACTCCTGTTCGTCGTGTGATTACTTCTTTTGTAACCATTTGGCCCAGTGAATAGCGTTTACAGGAACGTACGGAAAACAGTACGAAACCATCAAGTTCGTAATCCTTGATTAGATTACACATTTTGTCAATTTTCGCCGAGAGCCCCTTATTTAGCCAGATTTTACTATAAACTTGGGCGATACTCTCAAGGGCTTCACCTCGGGGAATGTTTGCCGACCACGCATGGGTATAAGAGTCGGCAGGGAAAACGACGCCTTTCTTCGCAAGTGTGTTGAAGAAGTTATAGATGGTGAACCAAGGTGGGATGTTATCCCAAAGGAGTCGGACTCGTTCTTCACGAATGGCACCAAGTCCTTGTTTGACTCGTTCTTTGACTTCACCATAGAAGGCTTGATAGAAGTCGATGGCTTGCTGAGTTCCTCGCAGAGCCACAATGGGAGCCATCGAGAGGAATCGATCAGCACAATTCAAGGGTGAGGGTTTATTCTTACACGCTTCGAGAGACTTGGTCCAAAGATTCACAGCGGTATTAGAAAGGTCAGCAACTTGCAGTAATTTTTCTTCATCATAGGGTTGATTGAAGGTTTCACTCATGAATGTGATTAAACCCTCGAGGTTGGATTTGACATAAGCAAGATGATGGGGAGGTTGATCTCCCTCTAAAGGTGGTGTATCAACAAGGTAGACTGGGGCCCCAGTCATTTCGGATACCGCTTCATACCACCCAAGGACTGTTCCGCAAATGTTGTTGCAAGCAAGTAATGCTTGGGGAATAGGAAGACCTGTGAGAGGACTTTGTTCAGGTTTTTTCACAGATCCTATGCTTGAGCGTGCATATGAGCACAGTTCCTGAGAAAAGCCCAGTTCTTCGGCAAACCCACAGAGAAGCGGACCGCATTTTTCCGAACCCACGATGGCTCCGTATTGCTCTGGGTAAGCAGCAACTGTATCAAATGCGACGGGAATTTCAACTGGAAAGCCGGATGTTACCCAAACGAGTCGTCCGTTTTGTGATGCGGTTTTGGTACTTAAGATGTGCAGGGTCATAGTTTCTCGAAGTAGCTTGCTTGTGTAGAGTTTTCGGTAGGCCTTTTCTTTCGGTGGTTCAGTTGTTGTCTTTTGTGACATCTTTTTTACATCCATCCTTTATCGTTTAACACTTAATGTTTCGAAGAAACTTTGCAGCCGACCTTCAATTCGAGCTCTGTCTGAGAACTCGGGATCTAGAGGTAGGCGTACGGTGAGTACTTTCTTTTTCTCAGCGATTTTGAGCATATCAGGGATTTCGAATTGGTCAGGGTCACAGAATGAATGTTCTGCGATAATTAATCCGTCAATTTTGAGCTTGTCAAATATTACCTCAAGAAAGTGGAGTCGGTCTGGTAAACCTTCTTGTGTGGGTTCAGCAGGAGCCGAGATAATGCTTTGGGCGAGTTCATGAAAGGGGTCGCCTTGCAGGTTAGATGGAGGGTGAAATACGGTTCGAAAACTGAAAGATAAAATGTCAAGCACGATTTGAGCTTCTTCCACTTCTGCGTTGATTTTTGCATTTTCAAACAGAACGGCTATTCCTTCGGGATCGATCATCCCTCCAACCACTACTATTCGAGGACCTTTTCTTTCTGGTGTAGCCGTGAGTTCCGGGATTTGACCTTTGAGAAGCCCATAACGGAGAGCCTCAGCTGAAGGAATTAATTGATTGGTTCGTAATTCGTGTTGGACTTCTGAGGCCACTTGTTCTACCTGTTGCAATGTGTGGGGACCCGGAGCGGTAAAGAACTGGCGTATTAGTTTGGCATATTCAGGATATGGATAAATCGATGGTTGAAAAATACGGGCGGCGACTATGAATTGCGCGGCGGCCCGAAATTCTGCGGTGAGTGCCACAGCTTCTCGGTACTTATCAATTGAAAATTTGGACCCAAAGGTTACTTCCAAATGGTTACTAAACCCACGGAGTTCTTCGGTGAGATAGGTTATGGCGGCTTCGTCTCTGGCGACTGGATAAGTTAAACGAAGCACGGTGTCTTCATGAAACCGGGCACGCCAAACATCTCCAAGATTTTGCAGAGAGTCACAAGTGCCTCCAGGAAATGCAATGGCACTCAGTTTGGGAAGTTGTTCCTTCGCCCGTTGACTGAAGAGATTTCTAGAATATGCACAGCAAAAAGTTTGGAGACTGGCTTCATAGGCTCCAGAGGTTTTGTGATCTGCCCAGAGGAGTGTCGGTGTTAGATGATGAGCGAAAAAGAGTTCTAAAGGCGTATGGGGATAGATATACCCAACCAAGGAAGTCTCAGGAGTTATGATGGTTTGAAGAAGCTGGCGCCTTTCGGAAACAACAGTGTCATAGCTTAGCGGAGCACTCATTAGAACCCACCAAATCCTGAAGGTATCTGCGGACTTTTGTCTTAAGTTTTCTCACCTTGTACAGTCCAAGAGAAGGAAACAGGAAGAGTTGTCATTCATTTCATTTGTTAGTTTGTGCTTCCTCCATAATGTCCTTAAGCATCTTAGATATTCTCATTGCGAGGGTTTTTCATGACTGATTCGATTGAAATCTCTGATTTAACAAAGCAATTCGAAAAAATCACGGCAGTCAATGACGTATCTCTTGATGTTCAACGTGGCGAAGTCTTCGGTTTTTTGGGACCAAACGCGGCTGGAAAATCCACCACGGTGAAAATCGCTGCCACTCTGCTTGAACCAACTAAGGGAACAATCTCAGTTGAGGGTTATGATGTTCTAGAAGCGCCTGTTGATGTGCGGTCTGTTACTGGACTCCTCCCTGAGGATGGGGCTAATACACATTATGACCGTCTCTCGGCGTATAAGAACCTGGAATATTTTGGGCGGCTTTATGATGTTCCGGAGGAAAAGCTCCAAGATCGGATTGAGAGGCTCTTAGAGTTTTTAGAACTCTCTGATCGAAGGGATGATTCTCCAGCGACATTTTCGACTGGTTTGAAACAGAAATTGTCACTTGCTCGTTCCATGATTCATAACCCAAGAGTGGTGTTTTTGGATGAACCCACCTCTAGCCTGGATCCGATTATGTCGAAAAGGGTCCGTGATTTCATTGATGAACAGGCCGAAGTTGGGAAGCAGACCTTCTTTCTTTGTACACATTTGCTATCAGAGGTGGAGGACTTATGTGACCGGGTTGGATTTATTTCACGGGGTGTATTAGTGGAAGTGGGGCGACCAAAGGACCTGCGGCGGAAGTTTTGGACAGTCCGAACCTATGAGGTTCAACTAGCGGATGCTGATTTGTCAAAAGGGAGAGAGATTATTTCATCCACAGGACTTGTTGAAGCTGCAAGAGTAGAGAAGGAACGGGTTGTCTTTGAAGTTGAAGAGGCGGAAACAAAGAATCCACAAATCATTCGAGCCTTAATGGAGTCGGACCAGCTTATAGTCGAGTTTCGTGAAAGAGTACCAGATTTGGAAGATGTCTATCTCAAAGTGATTGGAGGGAATTAAGATGTTGAAAAAAGCGTGGATTATGGCTCGGACAGAAATCCGAATGGTCTTCAAAAGTCGACAGGTAAAAATGATTCCTGCAATGATCGTTGTCATGACAGTAATTTTCGGTGGACTCATGACTTTTCTCACCCTCTCTTGGGGATTGACAGATCCAGTGTATTTCAACCTCATGATGGCTAGTATAATGGGTGTTGTGATAATCATGCTTCCCATCATGCTCCCTATACTAATTGCAGCCGATTCGATTGTTGGGGAAAAGGAACGCCACACACTAACTCCCCTACTAGCAACACCATTGACGGATGGAGAACTTCTCTTTGGGAAATTTCTGACAGCACTTATCCCAGGACTAGTGGTGGCATATAGTAACCTAGTTTTGGCGATTGCCATGGTGAATGGATTAGTCCTCTTACTAGCACCTCCCCTGTTTGGAGTATGGCCTGACTTCTTATCTATAATTCAGGCAATCATATTACCAGTTCTTTTCTCAATATTAGCTGTTGGAATCATGGTCATCATTTCAGGTCGGGCGAACACCGTCTATGAAGCATATCAAACTGGCGGGGTTCTTATCCTCCCTGCGATGGCGTTTGCGTATTCCGGATTCCTAGGCGGCACTGGTCTTAACTGGTTAATCTTCTATGCGGGAGTACTCATCCTGATTGTTTTAGACATTATACTCTACCGAATTGCTGTGAAGCTTTTCAATCGTGACGCACTCACATCCCGTGTTGGCTAATTTTTGCCATACAAAGCGCACAATTAAAACCAGAAGAAGTTAATGACCCCTACATCGAGCGTGATTTTCATGTCAAAAGTATATCGTATCATAGCACGCGTCCATGAATTACGACACCAACCCGGGAAAGGGCCTTGCCGGCTCTACAAAGTTGGTGACGAGTTCGACTTGTCCAAACCTGAAGAAAAGGAAAAGATCTGCCGTTGGGCATATAATGCAATGTTCCCGTTCATCACAATCCTCGAATTTGATGGAACCATCCCTTGGGAACCTGATCCGAATAAGGGATACGTTGCCTGTCCAGATCCACACAATATCGTGGTTTTTGAGCTACGTCGTGAAGGCGTCCTTGAGAAACGAGAAAACCCCTAATACCGTTTTCGTTTAAAGTTTCGAGAGGACTGATCTACCAAGCACTTTGATTTGAGCGGTTTCCTGTTCATGGGGAAACATGAAGATAGTATGAGTGACACCAATATTCGCAAATTCGCGCAGTCGTTTCACCATGTAGTCCGGTGTTCCCCACAGGGCTTGTGCAACTCGTTCCCGATATTCATCGACAGGGATATTTCGTGTCTTGGCGTTCTCAATGATGGCATCTTCCATTTCATCCTCAGATTCGAAAATACGTGTCCATAGTCCGACAGATTTCTGGATATCACTAGTATCGCGCCCGTATTTCTTAGCTAGATGGGCAAGCCGTTGAAAGCGTTGATCTAAGTCTTCGGGCGTGGTCATCCAAGCGATATTGATGCCATCACCATGTTTTGCTGTGAGTCGGAGCATGTATTCTTTGCCATTTTGAGCTCCAATCCAAATAGGCATTGGATCTTGAACGGGTTTGGGAAAGGAGATGACGTCATCTACTTGGTAATGTTTGCCTTTGAACGAAAAGCGCTCATTGGTCCAAATACCCCGGATTATTTGAACAGTGTCAGCAAGTTCGTTAATTCGGGTTATAGGTTTCGGAAAGGGATACCCATAGGCTTTGTATTCGATTTCTTTCCACCCGGCACCAACTCCAAATTCTAATCGACCGTTGGAAAGCACATCGAGTGTAGCCCCCATTTTCGCAGTGAGTGCAGGATTTCGATAACTTTGACAGAAGACCATACTGCCAACACGAACCTTGTGGTTCTGTTGGGCTAGCGCGGTCATAAGAAGCCAGGGCTCCAGAAGAATCCTGCCCGTAGCATCTTTGTCGAGCATAAAATGATCGCTAAACCATATTGTCGAGAACCCCATCTTTAGGGCAACATCAGTGATTTTACTAACATCATCAAACGTGTAGCCAAACTGAGGTTCGATCTGGACACCAAATTCCATACGTTCACCAACAAAATAACAATGTAATAGAAACGCGGTTGGTGAGGACCGCTTAAATATTTGTACCTTCTTAGCCCAGAGCTATTGCTCAAATCGGTGGATGGTTTTTAATGTTGGATAAACTTCAAGCCGCAGTATCTTTTGGTGAAAAACAAGGAGCGGATTTTGTCGAGGCGCGATATGAAGACATGACTCTTCGCACATTAAGACGGGTTAATGAAACATGGAAGGACATCATCCAGAAATCACGGACAGGGATCGGAGTTACGTGTTATTTTGATGGAACCGCGGGGTATTCATTTACTGCGAGTGAAGAGAGAAAGGATATTGAAGATGCAGTAAAACGGGCTTACCGAATGGCCAAGGCTGCTTCGACAGCAGCCTTATTGAAGTTAGATTTTGACGAACGCCCACCGGTGAAGAGTAAACCCACAGACACATATTCTGTTAAGATTCATCCCAAAACCAAAGATATCGACTACAAAATGGACCTAGTAAATCGGGCAGTAGGAGCCGCACGAGATGCAGGAAAAGAAATTCAGACTATAATAGGAGCCTATGGCGAGCTCTATGGTCAAAAAATATTCACTAATAGCGAAGGATCCAACATCGATTGGAGCTTTTTAGTGGTTGATTTGCCCTGCCGTGTAACCTCAAAGACGAATACTGGAGAACTGGTGTTCGCTTCTCATCGAATGGCAGGGTCCTTTGGGCTTGAGAAGTTCAAACAAAAAGATTCTACTCCCGAAGATATCGGCAAAGCCACTGGCGATTCTGCCGCCGAGCAAACTACCGCAAAAGCATGTCCTATAGGAAAATTCACTGCCCTGACAGATAATGATCTTACTGGTGTCTTAGCCCATGAATCGTTTGGACATCTTAGTGAAGGTGATTTTGTCGTAATAGGTGTCTCACCTCTTGCAGGAAAAATTGGAGAAAAGTTAGGAACCGAACAGGCAACCATCGTTGATGGCGGGATTCCAGATATCACTAAAAATGGCGGATTATGGCTTCCATACGATGACCAAGGAATTCCAGCTAGTATGACGACAGTGCTTGATAAGGGAATTCTCCGACATTACTTACAGAACAGAGGAACCGCCAAGAAATTAGAACAGGAACCTACGAGTAATTGTCGAGCGGTTCATTTTGGATTTCTCCCTATTCCTCGGATGACTAATACCTACTTCACGCCTGGTGATTTGACGGAAGAGGAAGCACTGGAACAACTCGGTACAGGAGTCTATGCCATTCAAACTGCAGGCGGACAAGTGGAAGGGGATGGCAGTTTTCTCTTCAAAGCCGATAGAGGATACTGGGTAGAAAATGGGGAAATCCAATATCCCATCCGAGAGGTGGCCCTTTCAGGTAACATCCTGCAGCTACTGACTCAAGTAGAAGGCGCTACGAAAGACTTGTCTCTTAAGGGAACTTACTTCGGTGGGTGTGGTAAGGCAGGCCAATATCCACTTCCTGCAGGACTAGGAGGACCAAAGCTCCTCATCAAAGGGGTTACATTTGGAGGAAAGGCTTAGCAAAATGGAGATGCAAGAGTATGGAGTATGAGATAATCAAGGACAACTTGCTGGCTGAAATTGATACAGGTCTGAAATTCGCCAAATCATTGGATAAAATGGCTGAATTTGAAATCTATCTTTCTTACAGAAGTAACTCGGACGTAGTCATTAAACAGGGGGTTGTTGAAGCAACCGATGGAACAACTGCCGGAACGGCAGTTCGTGTTGCCAAAGATCAACGAGTGAGTTTTGCTTCATCTAGTGGAATCACCCCTGACCGTATTAAGCGTACTTTACAGGAAGCCGTTGCTAGCTTGAACGCTACATCTGAGAAAGATACACGGTTTCAGGGATTCTGCGAACCGAAGCCCCCAGGTCGCGAAGGAAAATTCACTCCAGCGATTCTGGATTTATCTACTGATGATCTCGTTAAATACTCACTGCAAATTATTGGGGACATATCAAAAGTCAACGGCCGAATGATGGCGGTTTCAGCATGTGAAGTGAGTTGGGGAGGCTTTGCTATTGGTAATACTCGAGGACTTGAACGGGCGTCTAGTTCGACATTCAATTATGCTTCTGCTTATGCAATGGCGATTGATGGTAATGAACGACGAGCTTCTGAAGAGGAGTTCATTTCACGAGAGAAGGCCATTGATGTTTCTGGGATGGGTGAAAAAGCCGCGAAGAGGGCTTTGAGTTTGTTAGGAGCAAAGAAACTGAATCAAACAACTACCCTACCCACTCTATGGTCACCTGATGCAGCGGCTAGTTACGTCCTTGCCAGCTTTGGTCAATCTGCTATTGGGAATGCCATTGTTGAAGGACTATCTCCGCTAGCACCGAAACTTGGAAACCCAATTGCCGAGAAACAGTTCACCTTGATTGATAATGGGCAGGATCCACAAGGTATTGGCACAGAATCAGTTGATGCAGAAGGCTATCCACAGGGACGAACAACCTTAGTTCACCAGGGAGTTTTGAAGAATTTTCTCTTTGATTCATATTATGGTGCCATTGCGGGTAACCCATCGACAGGGAATAGTGGTCGAGCAGGAGGCCCATTTGGAGGAACTATTCCATATGAAGAGGCTCCTAAAATTACCATTAAGAATTTAGAGGTAGTCCCGGGGTCGAAGACCGAGGAAGAACTCATAGCATCGGTGGATGGCCAAGGATTGTTGATTACAGATCCACCAATTGGCATATTCCATAGTGATGTTTCAACTGGTGATTTTTCTGTTGTAGCAAATGCAGTATTTATGATTGAAAATGGTGAAAAGAAAACACCACTCGAACCATTGTCAATTGCGGGGAGTTTCTATAAGGGCTTAGAACAACTTCGTGGAGTTGGCAATGATGTGGAAATGACCTCGTTTTTTGTAAAAGCACCTAGTTTACTCATTGATGGTTTCTCTGTTACTGGATGATTAGAAGTTAAGCATTCACCATTCTAGTGATTAACCACAAGTTTTATCGAAACGCAAATACTCCGTTCTTCCACAGGAGCCTGTATCAAAATGTCTGGTCAACTAGCGCGAATTATCTCCGAAGTTAGGGGCTATTGGGGCTTACGACGCAAGCAGCCCATTGGAAAGCTCGTATCAATCCTCCGCAAAGAGGGTTTCAAGTGTCCACATGTGTTGTCTTCCATTGGTGAGGATTCTGCGGCCATCGACTTGGGCGGAGATAATCTCATTTTGCTATCCACAGATGCAGTGATACCTGAGCTAGCCATGTCAAAGCCTTACGTAGCAGGTTATGCGGCCATTTTGGTTAATGTTAACGATATCTATGCAGCGGGTGGACGCCCAATTGTGGCGATGGTCAATATCGCCTTCGAAGAATTAGATATCGGAGTAAAGTTTATGGAGGGTATCTGTGAAGCCGGGCAAAAATTCCGTGTCGAAGTTGTCCGCGGACATACGACACCCAATGCACCTACCAATGGTGTAAGCGCTTCAATCTGTGGCACAGTCCGCCGCGATGCATATGTGAGCGCAGGGGGAGCTCAGCCAAATGACGTGCTTATTCTGGCAATCGATTTGGAAGGTCGTATCTCTCCGAATTATGAATATGGATGGGATACAACGGCTTTGAAAACGTCTGAAGCTATTCTAAAACGGTATGAGGCGATGCGCATCCTTGCTGAGAAACAATTACTGACGGCATCGAAGGATCTGAGTAATGGGGGAATTATTGGAACGATTCTTTTAATGTTGGAGTATGCACAGAAAGGGGCCTTGATTGATTTAGTCTCAATTCCTATGCCACAGGATTTCGATATCGTGACCTGGCTAAAGATGTATATTTCCACAGGATTTGTGGTCGCAACCACAACGGATCAGGCTGAACACGTGATGACCATTTTTGAAGACCATAATCTCAGTGCTGCAGTTATTGGAACCGTAGATGATAGTCAAAAGCTAAGGATACAACTTGGTGAAGAATCTGAGACGATTTTTGATTTCACTCAAGAGTCAATTGTTGCCCCACCTCCTCCCCCCCAACTAAACCGAGTTACGGCTCGTGATTCCTCCCGACAAAAAACCAAGGAAGACCCTAACCATAAATAGAAGAAGAAGTACACAAGGTATACAGACATTGAAGGGT
>JGI2171J19970_10002251_pt1 | contig 10628 bp, 14 predicted proteins | sample DeeMarSWOR324_28_FD_19970 | JGI IMG/M metagenome (IMG submission 19970) | reverse complement strand
TCACCGTTCTTTCTTATCAGCGGTTTCTTGACTCTATGTTCGCTCTTGTAGCCTAAGAATTTGGATTCGCATATGGCGCAACCGTTTTTTACTTTAACTACTTCGTTGTTTTCAACAGTCAATTCAATATCGTCACACAGGCAACCGCAAACAGGACATGTTACAGCGTTAACAATTGACACTTGGTTTTACCTCCCAAATTCGCTTTTAAGAAGTTCTTTCATGGTCAGAAGAGGTTTATCTTGGGCAGGTTCAACTTCGGCGGGGGTTCCCTTGAAAGAGGGCATGCCGATGCTGCTGGTTTTGTTGCTGCAAATCACATTAGCCCAAGGACCATATGGAATGTAAATGATTCCAGGGGTTGCAGCTCTCGGATATTTCACGGCTTTCACTACTACGGAGCCGTTTTCTGTTGAAACCAAAATGTTCGCGTTGTTTTTAATTCCCAGTTTCTTCATGTCGCCCGCATCCATATAGCACATTGAAACTGCTTCGAAATATTCTTTTGAGCCTTTCCCGCGCTCTTTGCCTACACCTTGCTCAATTGTTCTTCCCGTTAGCAAAGTCACCCGCAATTTCTTCTCCACCATGATGATGACCTTTATCCATTAATGTTAATTGGCTAATATTTAAGAGTAAGTTTGAAAAAACGCTGAAATTCAACATCAAGGGCGGTATCCACCTAAGGTGCATAGAGCCAACGCAGCGGCTGTTATGTCCGCGGTTGTTCCTGGGTTAAGGAGGTTTTCGGATTCTCTGAGTTTTCTATCAAACTCTCGGAGGCTAGTTCTTCCCTTCGTGGTTTCCACGCCGCCTAACTCCAAGACTTTCTTAGCGTCTAAGGAGATTTCCCGTGCCTTTTCATAGCCGACTTTTCGAGCGATGAAAGTGTCTGGGTGTTCAGACAGGACTTTCAGGAAAGTGTGAACGATAGCCGTGTTCAAATCTCTGCTCTCGAGCTGCTTCATCAGATAAGGATACGCCACATCGAAGGTTATCGGGTAATTGTTAACCCATTCCGCGCAAACTTTATCATAACCAGCGGCTATTTTGAAAACCTGATAAAGCGAAACATTTTCCTTAAGAAGCCGTTCTTTAGAGTGGGAGTCGCGAACGTCGAGGTCTGGCGCCCCGTTAAGACCGCCAGGTTTTGCAATATCTATAGCCTCGTAAAGGTGAACAGCATCTTCAGCAGTTGTTGATTCAACTGCCAACTTGACGTTTTCTCTCAAACGTGCAAAGTCAAAATCAAAATTTCCCTTAACAGGGGTCATGCCCGCTGCAACAGCGATGGGCACGAACAGAATCACAGTGCCGAGGAGAGTGTTTCCGCCTTTCTGCCATGCGTTGATGTCGGCTACGCATTTTTTTATGATTTGACCCATGCCAACATCGTTAACGGAAAGTTTTTTTTCTGACACGGCGCTTCCACGGTTTGCAGCCTCCTCAAAAGAACAGCGTGCAGCAACTGCAGAAGCTAGGAAATGTTCGACCCGTGTGCCCTCAAAGCCCACCATAAAATTCACGTTTCCAGGCTTGTCGGCGCTGACTTCGAGCAGTATAGCCAGTTCTAAACATTTGGAAATATGCTTTGCCTTTTCATGGTGGGGCATATGGGAAAGCGCACCTGATTTTATAGAGGGTCAAAAAAAGGTTTATTAACGTTATGTAAAAAACTACAAACAATTGAAGTATCTTGCAATACCAAACGCGACAGAGGATTTCTCCATGAAAGCCCGAGAAGGCGAATTAATCAAAACACAGGACAACGTTATCTTCGACGTCAAAGGCTTGGTGCATCCCCCAAACAAGGTCATAGCTTTTCCAAGGTTCATCCCGTCGCCTCAGGGCACTCGTGGGAGTCAAAAGGACTTGTATGGCAAAATCTACAGCCTCAGTGAACGCTTCAAATTTCTTGAGCAAAACTCGCCCAACTTGGTAGTTCATGACCGCGTGTTTGACGAGACCCTGTGCGAGGTCCCGATAGGCACCATCAAAAAATATTACAAGCCAATCGAAAAGCTCAGATTACTACGCACATCTAAGAAGCTGGGCGGCTTGGAACGAAAAGCCGTACAGCTTGCGGAAGAGTTGAAGGAAGCAGCTGACATTCCCTGGAGCGCCGTAGGGATTTCTGGCTCTGTGCTGGTTGGGCTGTACACGTCGAAGTCTGACATTGACCCTGTTGTTTACGGTGTGGAAAACTGCCGTAAGGCTTACGCAGCTTTGGAGAACTTGCTGAAAGATGGTAAAGCCCACTTTAAGCCGTACACCCGTGAGGAGTTGCAGGCGCTGTTCGATTTCCGTTCGAAAGACACCATCATGAGCTTCGAAGACTTCGCTCGGGTCGAATCGCGCAAGGCGTTCCAAGGCATGTTTGACGGCACTGACTATTTCATACGCTTCGTGAAAGACTGGAGCCAAATAAGCGAGCAGTACGGCGACATCTGCTACAAGAACAGCGGCTACGCAAAAATAACCGCCACAATTGCTGATGACGCCGAGGCGCTGTTCACGCCGTGCACGTACAAAATTGAAAACGTCACAGTTGCTGAGGGCCCAAAACTGGAGCCAATACTGGAGGTTGCTTCGTTCCGCGGCAGATTCTGTGAACAAGCCCGAAAAGGCGAAGCGATAACGGCGCAGGGAAAAGTTGAACGCGTCACCAACATGAAAACGGGAAAAGAGTACTACAGGATAATACTAGGCAACAAGCCCGCGGACTATATGGTGTTGTCCTGTTCTTGAGAGTTGCGTTTTTTGAAGCATTGGGCGAAAATGTTAAATATTTCTTACGTAATATATTTCTAACGTTAAAAATATATTACATTGGATCTGTCACATATGAGAAAAAACAAGTTAGGATACCTCGGTTTCCTCGGCTTATTGGGTTTGCTCGGTTTAGTCACTGAAAATTTTGGTTTTTACGGTTTTTTTGGCTTCTTCGGATTTTTCAGCACATTTTGGGGAAGAGGAAGCGATGAAAGAATTGAAAAAAACATTGACCGAGCATGTAGAAATGCTTTTGTCTTCATTACAATAACGTCGGCATTCTCTCTAGCCTATATTGCGTCCTTCAAAGCTGTCGAAGCTTTGCCACTGGCTTTGCTTCCTCCATTTGTTGGAATTGTAGTGTTTGTCTTTTCCTACATTTACTATGATAGAAGCGGAGATTGAAAGCTCCTATGAAGACGCGGATAAAGGAACTTAGGGAGAAATTCGGTATTACGCAAGAGGCTCTTGCAAATAAAGTAGACGTGACGAGGCAGACCATACTTTTTTTGGAAAAGGGAAAATATAATCCCTCGTTAAGACTGGCGTACAAGATTGCCCGTTTGTTTAACGCCAAGATTGAAGACGTGTTTTCCTTCGAGGACGAAATAGCAGACAAGTAATTCAGCCCATCTGCCTGTTACGAGGTCACTTTCAGAACCTGCTCGTAATAGCGCGGGCAATAAGTCAAGGTGATCTGATGAAAACTGCCTTTAGGTGAAACCACTTCTTCCAAGTTGCCCTCAACATAGACCGTTTCGTCTTTTTTAGCTTGCAGGCGGAACTCTTCCATGTAAGAGAACACGCGCACCGCTTCAAGTGCTTCTCTTGCGCCGCTTGCAACTTCTAATGGTTCGATGCCGTAAACCGACGGAATAAAAAGTGCGTCAGCGTCGTCTGTGACACGTGCTTTGAGTTTCACCCAGCCCTTCTGCATGATTCGCGCGTCAGGGTCGTATTCCGATTGGATTTCGCTCCAAGCCTTAACGGGTTCAAACTCCGCTTTGGTGACTCTGCCGCTTTTAGTATCATTGAACAAGCCGTAAATTTGCTTGCGCCGTTGGTGCCACATGAACTCTTTGACGCTGTAGTTTTTGAACCGCCACCGCTTGCCCTGCATAACGTCTTCGTTGCCGAACTCGTTTTTGAAGTCCGAAGCGGCATCCGCGTAAAGTGCTTCCAGCGTTTCACGCGCCTTAGCATTTTCCTTTTTGCCGTAGACTACGAGGTCTATGTCCGAAAAATCGGGGTGGTGGAAACCGTGAAGCATGGAGCCGAACACGCCAAAGTTCTTCACCGACAAACTGGACCCTTGCAGAACAGTTTCCAGAACACGTTGCATAGCGTCAACAAGTTCATCCTTTGGGTCTGTTCTAACCAACGCCTGCAGCCGCTCACTGGTTTTTCTCACCTCAGCTACGTCAGCTTGGTTCACGCCTACGACTTTTTGCCCGAGCATTTCGTGGAAAACCGTGTACTGCGAAAATTGACTGAAAACAAGTTTCAAGCCTTCATCATTGTAAAACTTGTAGAAAAGCTGGTTGCCGCCAGTTCTTGGTGCTCGCGGGTCTGTTGACGTGAAAATCTTTGCGGAAGCATATTCGGCGTCGCATATGAACGCGTTCGGTGGGTGCGAGTAGCCGAAGACGCGGAAAATCAAGCCTTCTTTGGTGATTATGGCGTCGCGGTCTCTGAGGTTTAGATTGGCCAAATGTACTCTTCCTCGGAGGTGGCGGTTCCAACTACGACTTGGTAGTGGACAGTGCCTGTTTTGATTGCTTCCACGCGTTCCAGTTGCCCTGCAACTTTGATTTCGTTGCCTTGGCGGGCGACGTTTCGATAGCAGCCTATGTTGGAGACGACGCGGTCTGGAATTTTATCTATCGGAAGCTCCGTTTGGTCTAAGGGTTTGTAGTTGGTGATTTTGTAGGTGGCTGGGCGGAACATGGCTTCTGTGTCGTCGCTGACGGTGCACTGAAAGCGTACAGGGTCGATGGAGCTGAAGCGGAACATGCCGTATCGTGTTTTGACTTCTTCGGGCTTGCGTGTGGCGTTATACATGAAGATTTTGCCTTTGTAGCGACCTTGGAATTTCCTCGCTGCGTCTAAGCGGTTGCTGACGATGTAGCTTAGCTTTCCAGCGTTAACGAGCCGTGCGATTGNGGCTTCTACCTTGCGGAAGTTCTGTGAGCCGTAGACGACGAAGTCTATGTCAGACTCGGGCGCGTGCATGTTCAGGGCTATGGAGCCGTGGATTCCGAAATCGTCTAAGCCGACGCCTGACGCTTCAGACAGCATGTTAATGAGGTCAAGTGCCAGTTTTTGCAGGCTGTCAGGCTTCTTCACTTGCATTAAGGCGGCTAAGCGGTCTTTCGGAACAAAAACTCGCTTGATTAGATTTAGCGGTGCGGTGATTAGCTCCTTGTTGCGCAGGTAGCAGTAATAAACATAATCAGGGAAATTCTTTCGGAACGTCTCAATAAATGACTTGTAATTCTTGGCGGTGTAAAGTTTTTCCGCCCTGAAAAGCTGGCTCTCGCCATATTTCCAAGTGCGCTCCAGCATGTGGACATTGAAGAGCGCTTTGAATTTGGCTGGGATGTACTTGAGAAACGCGAAAACTCGGTCGTCTGGGTGCTCGTACCCGAAGGTGTTGAAAATGAAGCCGTCTTTGGTTACGAAGGTATCGCCGTCAGCGGGAATCCATTCAGCTGTAGCCGTTTTAACACACCGCGGAAAAGAATAAAGCAGAAGACTAAAAAAGCTATTGCCCATCGCTGTTGTGCTGAATGCCGTGACTAAACAGAATTACGATGATTTTTCGCTGTTTTGCCACAGGATAATTCTTTTAAACTGCTCTCTTAACAGTTAATTGAAGGGTCAAGGATGGCAAAATGCCCTAAATGCAAGAAAGGCGAACTCGTTCTAAAAACAGGTGAAAATCACGTTTACGTTTGCGAAAACTGTCACCATGAAATAGATGAGCTAATAGCAGAATTTAGAAGGCGCATCATAGTAGGAAAATGGGTTCGCTATGATAAGACGTGAATATGAGTTCTAGTTGACAAAATTGTTGGTCAGAAAACCTAAATCTTCTAAAACCTATTATAAAACAGGGGATTATAAGTGCGGGGCAAAGTCAATTCTGTTCCGTCCGAAACTCCTTCCGCGCCAAGCCAGCCCGCGTTGCGAACCTCAGGCATTAAAAGGTTTGGAAAGAAACTCTACGCCGTTGCAGCGATAGTTGTGATCGCAGTTATCGCTATTGCTCTTTTGATTCCGCAAGGTGCGGCAACTATACCGCTTAGCGTGGAGTACACAGTAGGGGAAAAGATGGTATATAATACGACAGAGACTGTAACATTTCAGCCAGATGATACGGAAATGTCCACAGACCAATCAGGGCAGATTCCAAATACTACAGATATTAACTCGACGGACATCGCAGAGGTTCTCGATTTCGACGGTGAATACTATACCTTGAATCGCACCATAACTGGCACGCTGGGTCATACACCAGTGTCGATATCGTTCATTGAAAGAGTGAACAAGACAGGATATACTGGTCACTTCCTTCCTGGAGCAACAGAACAGGTGATGACTTCAAACATGAGNGACAACCCGTTTGTTACTGCACTGCTGGACAAGCCAGAGGTCAAGGTGGGAGACACNTGGCAAGTCCCACTGAGCAGTGGCAACTCGAAAGTCAGCATAACAGGAGTATTGACGATTAAGTTTGGGGGTATCCAAGATATCACGGTGCCTGCAGGAACCTATAGGGTTTTTAAAATAGACTTCTCGAGTAGCGATTTCACCATGAGCGCCAAACTCTCAACAAGCGCTAATAGCACGATTGCTCCCTTCACCACAAAAATTAGTGTCAGCGGTCAAGTATACATTGAATATGGAACTTGCCGCCAAATCCAATCAAATATGCAAATGGTCAGTTCCACTCAAGCAGTTGGAGCAAGCGCTACCATAAGCACTTCTGCCCAGACGACACTCGTACAGCACATCAAGCCTATAGAGAACCAGCCAGATGTTAATCCATGAGTCTAAACTTTTTTCTTGACAATAATTTTAGTCAAAAAAACTAAATCTGCTAGCTACCTNTTTTGATCTTTCATGTCGCTTAGGNGNTGTCTGCTTGATTTTTGTTTTTAATTTTTCTATTAAGCGAGGTTCCTTCGAAAAGGAAGATAGACATCGCAATCGCCGTCATCACCGTTAAATACACGAAGCTTACGTCTGGAACCAAACCGAATATTAAAAACCCAAACACCAGAATGGCGACTTCAGAGGCGAAAGCGCCCATAAAGAAGAAGGAGTAGAACAGCAGCCTCGGCACAAGGTTTCTGCCGACCCAAACGTACCCACTGACGCTTGTTTTTTCTTTGAGCACGTAGTCGCCGTACTGGTTCCTCTCAAGCAAGCCTAACGCTTCGAGTTTCTGCAGGTGCCTGTGCGCTACACTGGGACTGCTGAGGTTCGCGCCCCTTGTAACGTCTCTGGTGCCGACTGGTCTGCCTTCATGAACCACGTAGGCGTAGACGTTCAGTGTGTTGCCTTCGAGGTCGTCGTTAGTCACGTATGCTGCACCTTAAGGTTTATTCTCAAGCACAAATTGGGGAGAAAGCAGATTGGTTTGCGGCAGTTGATTCTCAGGTATCATATTGTTGTAGAGAAACCCTTCACCAAACTTCTTAAGCTCAAAGTGTTGAATAACCTCGTTGCTTGACAAAGTCGCCATGGTTAAGTTGCCGTCGAGGATAACTGAACCCAGTCTGCGAATGTCTAAGTAGATTGCTTCTGCGTTTTCGATGTTGAAGATTTTTTGTGATACTGTGCTGTTTAACCAGTTGCTTAAAGGACAAAGACCTGCAGTGCTACCGCTCATTCCTCCAAATTCGTTTCCGCTGAAATCGAAACCAAACGTTCCGCCGCCCGAGGTATTGGTGTCAAACCAATTGTCCCGTATAAAGTGAAAAGAGGATTCTATGGAATCGAAGACGGCAGTGCGGTTGGTTCCAACGAAATACGTTAAGTTTTCAATTGGCGCCTTGTCGGTGTAGACCTGTATTTGGAAATATTCGATTCGTGCGTCAACAGCTTGCTGTACGGCTGCTGAGTTAAGGCTAACGTTGAAGAGAGTTAAGTACCACTCTCCGTAGGTCACGGTGCCGTTTGAGTTCTCCGTGGAGTTAGCTGTCCAGTAAGCATATGGCACATCAAGGTTGAACCATGGTTGGCTGCCTGCAATGTCGGCTTTTGCCGCGTTAAGCATCACAAACAGCAACGGTGTTATGGCACAGATTCCGATTATGAAAGTCAGGACGCTACATGCAACTAATTTTCTATCGGTTTTCACGGTTTATCACTGCCCTCAACATATGCAAATGAGCCTAATAATTCTCCCCGAAGAACAGAAGTGTTCTTCGAAAGAACAGATTAACCAATGCCTAGTTCACTCAGCGTTTCAGCCTTTAAATAAGGGGGCTATAGTCTTTTCCGAGCACCAGAGAACACAAGCCGTGAAAAAGCCAAGCAAACCCGAAAGGCGTAATTCTTAAATTCCGAAGGCGCGACAAGAATATAAAGGGTTACTATTGAGTGTAAAATTACATCCTTATGTATTATTCCTTCCAACCGAAAAAAAAGACAGAATTCTAAGCGCAATTTTCGGGTCAAAAGCAGGCGTTGACGTCTTAAAATTCTCTCTTAAACAAGGAATCTCAAAAAACATTTACCAAAAAGACCTCGTTAAGAAGCTGAACTACTCAAACAAGACAATCATCGAAAACCTAAAAGCCCTCACGAAACTCGGCGTTTTAACCGAGCGCATGGAAAAAAACGATAAGGAAGGAAGGATCATTTGGGTTAAGACTTATCAGCTTACAGACCTCGGCAGATGGTTCGCGCTATTACTGGCGGAAGAAAAAGAACTTACAGAGAAAGAAAAAGCCGAAATACTGCAGAGCCTGTTCAGAACTTATGTGAAACTGGTTAAAGACTTAGCAGGAGAACTAAGCATAAGCAAGAAAATGCTTGCAGAAATCTTTAATGAAGAAATGAAGTAGCCCTGGGGCAAAAACGAACATGCAAGTCATAGCAGTTGTTGGAAGCAAAAAATCAGGAAAAACAACAACCACAGAGAACTTAATCAAAGAACTCACGGAAAGAGGCTACAAGGTCGCCGCCATAAAACACATCAACGAACCAGACTTTACCATCGACACCCATGGAAAAGACACATGGCGCTACGCACAGGCAGGAGCAAAAACCGTAATCAGCATGGCAGCAAACGAAATAGCCACAATAGAAAAAGTCACCACAGAACGCGTATCCCTTAAAACATTGTTAAAAAAATGCAGAGGCAACGACGTAGTTTTCATCGAAGGCTTGAAAAAACTTGTCGCCTTAAAGAAAAACATCCCAAAGATCGTGGTTACGAAATCCAAGAACGAAGCAATTGACGCCCTAAAAAATTTCAAACCCGTTTTGGCTTTCAGCGGACCTTACTCCACAAAAAACTTAGGCTTCGAAGCCCCCTATACGGATGGATTAAAAAATCCTAAAATATTAGCAGATATCGTTGAGAAGGTCATAGTCAAAAAATAGATGCTGATTGCATTGTTGGGTTGTGGGGTTTGGAGATTATTTGAGGGGGGAGAAGGGAGAGCGTGCAAAAAGAAGGTTTCTCCAAACCTTTCCACCCAACCCGTTTTTCAGGTTTTCCGTTTTCCCCTCCTTTTACAAGGCTTTGAAAGCCTCAAACCACCTATTGTACAGCGATAGCATGTCCAACGAAACACTCGGTTTCCGCTCTTCCAGTATCTGCCGGAAATCGCTCATCGTTATAGACCTCGGCTTGGCTTCCTTATCCATAGCTTTGCCGGACTCGAAGAATTCGCCTATAAGCTTCAGCTGGGCTGCTTGGCACACATCTCTTATGTCGCTTCCCGAAAAGCCTTCAGAGAGCCTAGCTAACTCATGCAGGTCCACATCTTGGTCGATCTGAAGGTTGCCAGTGTAAAGCTTAAGCATCATCAACCGCGTGTGATGATCGGGAAGAGGAACAAGAATTCTTTTTTGGAATCTTCGTATGAAGGCCCAGTCCAAATCCCACGGCTTGTTAGTAGCGCCGATAACGTAAACGTGAAGGTTCTTGCCTTTGTCAACTATGCCGTCCATCTCTTTCAAAAACTGGTTACGAACGCGAATTTCCCCACCGACCTCGTTTTGGTGTTGCCCCATCAGAGAGTCTAGCTCATCAACGAAAACGATTGCAGGCTTACCCTCAGTCGATGATTTTCTAGCTGAACCGAAAAGCTTTGCAACGTTCTGCTCAGCCTCGCCCAGCCACTTAGACATTATCGAAGCAGCGTCTATGGAATAGAAGTTGGCATCTATCTCCGTGGCAACCGCAGCAGCAAGCAAAGTTTTTCCGCAACCAGGCGGACCGAAAAGAAGTATTCCTCTCGGCCAGCCTAACGGAAACAGGTCAGGCCTCTGAACAGGGTAAACTATAGCTTCTTTGACGGCTTTTTTAGCAAGATCCAGACCCACAACTTCTTCCCAGTTTACCTGAGGCTTTTCAGTGACCACAAGCTCCGCAGCTGGTTTTCCGCCGCTTCCAGTGGCTGTTTCACCACCATCTCCGCCATTATTAGACTCCATCTGCATTTCACGAGGCGAAACTGCGCCTTGCAGGACTTTGATTCGCTCTTGGTAGGCAATTGCCCTTTGAACATAAACTTTGTTCAGACCGTACTCAGGATAAAGCTGAACAAGCTGCAAGAGGCTCTCTATCGCCTTTTGATATAGAGTTATGGCTCTGCCTCTTGCCCCTTGCTTGT
>JGI2171J19970_10002250_pt1 | contig 10629 bp, 9 predicted proteins | sample DeeMarSWOR324_28_FD_19970 | JGI IMG/M metagenome (IMG submission 19970) | reverse complement strand
GATGCGTTCGTGGTGGTTACAGACACCCTGGAGGTAATGGGGCATCGTATTGGAACCCAGCCGCACTGGTAGATTCGTCCAGGTGCCTCGTGAACCTGGCCAAGCATATTGCACATAGGGAATATGATTGCCGCCTCAGTGGCCGTCCATGATTTGTACACATCGAGCCAGCTTTTGTGAACTTTGGTAATAGTAGATTGAGGGCACCGGACACGTTGACTCCCATTTGACCTGACAATCACTTCAAATCCAGGGGGTTCCCTTACTATTTGATTAGGCCATGTTCAACGAGGTAGTCATGGGCAACTTCCTTTGGTTCCTTTTTATCAATATCCACCTTCGCATTGAGTCTTTGCCATGCTTTCTGACATTCGATTACTATTTCAGGAGTAGCGCGTTTGCCTCCGCCCGGGAAACTGGCTGCCAGCCTATGGATAATATCCCGAATCTCGGGATACTTATCAAGGACCTCTTTACGGACATGAGGCGTCAGATCATATGGGGGAAAGAAAGACTTGTCGTCTGCGTATACATGCCAGGAATACTTGGCAATGGATGCATCGGTGCCGAAGACCATTGCTATATCAGCCTTGTGTTCTTTCAAGCCTATCAATGAAGCCCCAGGGGCTCCGGTCTTGAGAAAGGCCTTGGCAACCTTGAAGTTGTAGAACTTCTCCAGGGCAGGGAGCCCATCCGGACGGGTGGAGTATTCAAAATCGATAAAGGTTTCGATCTTGCCTTCCTTCCCTCGATAAAATCTTGTCAGATCAGAAAGCGTGGTTAGATTGTGTTTCTTGGCAAATCCACTCCAAGATGCCAGGGCATAGGTGTTATTGTTCCACATCGGAGTTAACCAGATGAAATTATTTTTCTTTTCCTCCGTCTTTACAAGCGTATAGAGCTGGTTGTTATCCGTTCCTGACTTGTATTCGTGCTTGAGGTGGACCATCCAGGCGGTTCCGGTATAGTCAGCACAGATATCGATATCGCCAGATTCCATTCCCGCTCTGAGGGCCATGGATGTGAGATCTGATCTCAAGGCAACCTCAAAGCCATGATCCTCTAACAACTGCTTCATCAGTCGACCTATAATATACTCTTCTGTAAAATTTTTGTTCCCGACAGTTACCTTCTTTTCGGCAGCCTGCGCATGTACCATCCCTATTATTAGCAGTACAAGCGTCAAAACCGCGAGGCTGTTGATTAGTTTACGCATCTTTTCCCCTCCTTAGGAATTTTAGTTTCGTTTTTCCTTGTCTTATGCACCTAGGTGTTGGTTTTTGACGAACTTATCACCCCCTCTAGGCGGTTTCGGTCTCGATTTTGAGGCCCCGTGGCGTTATCCATTGTTCCAGGCGTTCTAAAAGAAAGCCCAGGGTAATGGCCATAGCCGCAGTAGGTGCCGCCCCCTGCAGGATGATGAGGACCTCCCGGGCAAATACCCCTGTCAAGGTAATTTTTCCCAAACCTGTCCCACCCACAAGAACAGCGAGCTCCGCGGTACCCACCGTGATCACGGTGGAGATTCTGATCCCGGCCATTATTACGGGTCGTGCCAAGGGTAGCTCTATTCTCCGAACAATTTGCATTCTGGTCATTCCCATTCCCCTTGCGGCTTCTATGATGGCGGGATCTATGTTTTTTATACTGGCATAAGAATTGCGTAAGACGGGAAGTAGAGCATAGATGGCCAATGCGACAATTGCTGATCGAAAGCCAAAACCCAAAAGTGGGGCCATAATGGCAATTACAGCCAGGCTTGGTATAGTCTGTCCCATGCTTGCTCCACCAATTACAGGAAGTGATAGCTTCTCAACACCTGGCCGAGTGACCAGAATTCCCACGGGAACACCAACCGCAGTGACTATAGCCACCGCTATGAACACCATTTTGAAGTGAGCCCATGCACAATACAGCAGATCACCATAGGTGAAGGTGCTATAGATCCCAATCTTGCCTAAGTTTGTAACCCAAATTGTCGCTCCGACAAGAACCGTTAAGAGGGCAACAATTATGACCTGATGCCTCATCTGGGTTCTTCCTTTTGAGCAGCTTCCATTAGCGCCCCCTGGATAGCCTCATAGCTTAACATCCCTTCTAATCGGTTATCCCTATCAACTATAGCCAGTACTTTTGACCCGCTCGTCAACATGAGCGAAAGGGCCTCATTCAGAACTTCATTTCTTGTTGCAGTGACTGCCGAGGTACTCAAGCTATCCTTTATGGTCTCCCCCTTGTCCAAATCTGATGCGAAAACCCATCCTATAAACATTCCCTCATTGTCAACTACCGGCAGCTGATCGACTCCCTCTTGCTCCATCCGCTCTCGAACAGCCTCTACCTTCTCGTCTGGTTTCGCGGTAATAAAATCNCTCCGCATGACCTCTTTGGTGCGAATTAACTGCAAACCTTTGAGGGCTCTATCAGCACCCACAAAACCGGCTACAAACTCATTTTTTGGCCTGTAGAGAAGATCAGCGGGTGGAGCGTATTGTACCAATCGGCCTTCCTTCATCAAGGCTATCTTGTCGCCCATCTTGATCGCCTCATATATGTCATGGGTCACAAATATAATGGTCTTCTGTATCTCTTGCTGTATCTTTAGGAATTCGTTCTGCAACTCTACTCTGGTTATCGGGTCGATGGCTCCAAAAGGCTCGTCCATTAATAGTATAGGGGGGTCAGCGCCTAACGCTCGAGCTACTCCTACCCGCTGGCGCTGGCCACCTGAGAGCTCACGGGGATACCTGTCTATAAAGTCATCAGGATCCATTCTCAGGAGTTCCAAAAGCTCCTTTGCCCTCTTGCTTCTCTTGTCCTTTGGCCAGCCTTTTAGCACCGGAACTGTTCCTATGTTCTCCCCTACAGTCATGTGAGGAAAAAGCCCTATCTCCTGAATGGCATAGCCTATATTTCTTCTCAGTTGGTCTTCGTCTAAATCAGTATTTCTCACCCCATCAATGTATATCTCCCCCCTAGTAGCAGGGATCAATCGGTTAATCATCTTCATTGTGGTAGTCTTGCCGCAGCCTGAAGGACCTAGCAGCACGCACAGCTCGCCCTTTTCTATCTCAAAGCTTACCTCCCTGACTGCCTCGGTTCCGTCAGCGTAAATCTTTGTCAAATTATCTAGTTTGATCATTCGCTCATTATCCTTTCAAGCCCGCAGGGGTAATCCACCGCTCTAAAAGGGCCATGAGCCCGTCAACCATTAGCGCCAGGACAGAGACAGATACCCCCCCTATGATGATTAAGTCCATTCGAGCGTTTCTTAGGCCCCGAAATATAGGTACCCCAAGCCCTCCGGCGCCAATCAAAGCTGCAATTGCTGCAATGCCAATAATGAGCATCATGGCATTCCTCAATCCAGCCATAATAATAGGTAAAGCAAGGGGTAGCTTAATCTTGAGAAGTAGTTGCCTTTCACTCATTCCCATGCCCCTGCCAGCCTCAATCATCACTGGATCAACCTCTCGGATCGCTATATAGGTATTGCGTAATATAGGCAACTGACCGTAAACGATTAGGGTAATGACAGCAGGGAGGAAACCAATGGCGCTCAATCCCATAAGGCTTAGAAAGAGCATAAGCAGGCCAAACAGGGCGAGACTGGGAACAGTCATCATTATTTCCGCAAAGTAAAGCACTAAATCTGCCAGCTGCTGTTTGCCTTTTCCTGTTATATAGATCCCCACCGTTACCCCAAGGATCACCCCTATTACAATGGCAACAAAGCTTATCCATAGATGGTCAACTACCCACTTTGCAAGCATCTCGGGGTGTCGGATCACAAACCTATAGGCTTCTAACATTGATGGTTCATCCTGTGAAAAGAGAAAATACCACTGATGATGGTCGCTAGAGAACAGACGATTTCCTCACAGCCATTTATCACTTTGGAAAGCTCTCGGCTCCTAAAGGCTTTACCACCCCCAATATTGACTTCCCGCTTGCTAATTGAGTCGATCTGTTCCGCCTGATAATACAAACAAAAGATCACAAGCATCTCTAACCTAGTTCCTAGCTTTTTTTACCCTGCTAGAATGCCCCGTGTGAAATCTAACATGGTTTGCCTTGAGGGCGACTGAACGAGAGAATCTATGAGATCTCCGAGCGCCCAAAAAACTCGCTAGCACACCTCTCGATACTTGGTCTGATTTCCGTCACGGACATTTTCATCATCCTGTGCGGGTTATTTCTACTGAAAAAACTTAAACTAAAACAATATTAATACAACATAATCTGAATTGATATAACAAGGCATTTTTTCAAGGATTTTCTGTCAGGTTTCATTTTAGCTGAAATTACAGCAAGATTGTTTGTTACAGAAAGCGTGGATTCGGGAAGGCTACTCGACCTCTAAATCTTGGACGTCTAACATGCGGGTGAGCATATTAAGGCCGTCCACGATCTTCTCCATTTCACTTTTGGGGAGCATTTCGAGGCCATCAACAATCTTCCGTTGAATGGGAGGAGGAGCGTGTTGAGCAAGCGCATTGCCTGCTTCCGTTAACTCGATAATAATCATCCGACGATCAGGAGAGTTCCTCACCCGCCGCACAAGCCCCTTTTGTTCCAACCGATCTACGATCCCGGTGACCGTGCTGGATTTAACCATGATATGCTTGGCAATCTGGGAGAGGGGGAGCGAACCATTCTCATAGAGGACAAGAAGGCAGTTAAGCTGAGGCGCACTCACCTGATAATTTTTGTTCAGCTCCTTGGTGTAGAGTTCTCCCGCCTGCATGAGCCTGCGGATCATGTAGATGACCTCCCTGATCCGATCTTGCGGGACCTCCGAGGTGATCCCTTGAGAGGGCGTTTGGTAATGGTTTGACATCTCCACCTTTTTTCTAGGAGAGGTTTGAACTGAAATGTCCCGTTAAACATAAGTACATGGATAACTTACCACAAAACGCACGAGTGTAGCAACAAAAAACTCGACAACGCTTGTATTCTTCGGGTCGCTGTATCCTGGTGCCTGCCAGCTTAGATCAGAATTTCCCAACAAGATTGCTAAAAAAATCCTGTATAGCCACAGCTTATATAATAACTCAATAAATAGCCCTCAGCCTCTCAAATAGTTGATCCGCCTGATGTAGAATAGCTAAGGCCTAAATTAGAGGATCTTCTCTATCTCCTCTGTCAATGCGGGTACTATATCAAAGAGATCACTGACTACACCATAGTCGGTTCTCTGGAACAGGGCTAAGCTTACCAAAAAATAACTGAGTCATAACGCAGAATAAGCAATAAATGCCTCGTTGATCCGCTCCGTGCCATTCTTAAAAAGCACGGAGCGTGACCAAAGTGGGCGCTGATTGATTTGTAAAGGTGGAGTGCCCAAGGCCGAATAAGAGGGAAAAAATGGTGAGGAACACATCAACGGCTGTTAAGGGTGGCCCTGGAGTTCAACTTCGAGATATTGCCGAGCCCACAGTGTGCCCCAGGCACGTCGCGCTCTACTAGCCGGAGGCCGGGGCAGGCTTTAGTTTGCTTAAACTACGTGAAGGGGTTAGACACATGGGTCCGACTACGGCGATGTACGTTGCCCAGGGAATACACGGAATCCCACACGGGATGCTGCTTTTTCTGCTGACATCAGGCTTTACCCTGATCTTTGGCATGATGGGGATTCTGAACCCCGCCTATGGCCCTTTCTTTATGCTGTCAGGCTTTTCTTCTTTTCAGTATTTGTCCATGACCGGAAATTTCTGGCTAGCGCTGCTTCTGCGGCTAATCGCTGCGGATCTCGGTGCTCGTCTTAGATGGTCTCAAGGTCTTCTGGGGAGGCGGAATTCAGATCATTGCCTTGGTTTTACGAGTGCAATAGGTGAATACCACGCTAAGGAATGAAAGCAGAATTGTGAAATAAAAGACTGGAACGTATGATTTATACAGGTCGAAAATGTGACCTGCCATCCAGGGCGCTATTAGCCCTGCCATCCCGAACCCAAGAGTACAGGCCCCCAGTATGGAACTGACACTTCGACTACCAAAGATATCAGCCAAGATAGACACTGTCAGAGGCCATGCTGCCCCTAACAATATCCCATAGAATACTGTAAGCAACCACAAACTTAACTCACTTTCTATGTGGATTAACCAGAAAAGTAAGAACGTGTGTAGTGCGAATAATCCAGCCAGTAACTTTCTTTTGTTGACTCTATCGCCCAAAGGGCCAAAGACAATCATGGCCACGGTGGATATCAGGCCAAGGTACCCCAACGCCTTTGCCGCCGTTTGTCCACTAAACCCTATATCTGTAAGGTATGGGTACATATGGACAAATATTACCCCGTCTATAACAAAACAGATTATGAAGTACATGGCGAAATATGTCCAAAACGGAATTGTTGACATTGCCTGGAGCAGGGTATAGTGCTTTTGCAGCCGGTTGGCCTCAGATGCCTCCAACGACTGCGGCAGGTCTTCCCCTCCTTTGCGAGTCAGCTCTCCTTGCGCTTCTCCCATTGTATCCTCTGGTAGCCCTCGCCCTTGCAGAAATAGTAAAGGCAGGCTTACGCCAATGCCCAGCAGTAATAGTGCTGTGTAGAAAAAGGCCGTGTGCCAACCCTGGGCTTCAACAACCTTCTCCATAAAAGGAGGAATGAGGTAGATTCCAAAACCTGATCCTGAGGTAGTAATTCCAATAGCGAAATTGCGGTGCCTGGTGAAGAACTTTGATACTGCGCCGGTCACCGGAACATACACAGATCCGCTTCCAATACCTACCAGTACGCCATATGAGACATAGTACTGCCAGACAGATGTTATCTGGCTGGCCAGAAGCATCCCCACCCCCATGAAAATGGATCCCGCTACCAGTACCCTCTTGGGGCCATATTTATCACTCAGACTACCAGCGATCAGGGCAAAAACAGCGTACATAATCATATACAATGATTGAGAACCAGAGATACAGGCCCTGGAGGCCCCAAAACTTTCAGCCATCGGTTTGATATATAATCCAAAGGACAGACGGGTCCCAAACATTAGGAGCAACAGAATGAAGCCCACAGCCACCACAAACCACCCATGATAGATCTTCCATCTTGACAAGACAGCCTTATGAAACCTCTCGGTCATAATAAGTCTCCCATGAACAAATGGTAACTGCTTTTCAACACCGCGGTTTTGATGCCCCCATGGGTTGACAAAGGCTTGCTATTTGATGGAAGGAATATAGGGAAAATATGGTTGAGTGTCAATTATGATCACTCGTGGAAGGTCGAGGTTAAATCTCTATAAATCCAAGAAAAATAAGGGAGGTGGGTTCAGAAGTACCGGCAGTATTGATCACAGTCCATATTGGACTTTATTCAGGTAAACATATACTTCCTATTCCCGCTTTTTCTCCCTCTCAGCCGCACATTTCATTGCAAAACACCTTTCCCCAATTTAAGCCTGTTCAATATTGCAACCTATTGTTTTTGCCGAATCTATATGGTCGTATGAGTTCCACTATTTTTTACAGTTATGTATTGTATGTGGTGTGCAGCCCTGAAATATTGAACAGGCTATAATTATCAAATCTCTTGCTCTTGAAAGACCCTTCTCATGGCTTCAATCCCTGAGCTCGGTGAGAGGTTCTTCCAAATCTCTAATTTTGTAACGGCTAATTGGATTCTTTGAGTGGCCTGGCTTAGCTCCGATGGTGTAGGCCAGGCCTTTTGGAGGCATCCTCAAATCCCCAGTAAATTTTACACCCTGGAGGGATTTGAGAACCGCTCGGAGCACACGGAATGAAAAAGTCCCAGGGCAACCCAGGGAGGAAAGATCCAGAGAAACCTCCCCTTGGGCTGAATTTTTGAACCTTTAAGGTTACGCATCAAGAAATGTATCAATAATGCTCTCAATCGGCTGGCCTATTAGTTCCTGGTACAGTATAGCCACAAATGGTGCACTCACTTCTTTTGCTCGCTCTTCAAGATTTTCAAAAACCAAAAGTTCATCAACAGCGGCATTGTAGGCCAACCCATCCCCTAGACTATAATCACACTCTATTTATATTAAATTATGCATATATAGTTAAATTTGTCAACTTTTTTTATAGTTAAAATAAAAAATATATATTTTATCTATATATACCACATAGAAATCAACGTTGACTCTATATTCTCTTTTTTCATACAGCGACATACCAGAGGCGTCTTATCCAAAATTCGGATGGGATAAACAAGGGCAGGGCTCTGACCGGTACAGAAGTAGCATTCATTATTGATTTAATTCAGTAGCCCTTTAAGGCGAGAGGTAACTTACCGGAGATACGCTTTGGGATGCTGCGCATGCACATAAAGACAATTATGGGAAGGATGGAGCTGAGAGCCTGAATAGCCTACGAGAAGCTCAGCCCTTTGTGGAGGAGCATTGACCTTATATGGAGGGGGGTTTTATGCCTTCCTTATTAGTCGATGGAATATTGTGTTTCGGGCCTTGAATCTAAAACTATAGACTTTTAAATAAAATCTTCAATAAGTTTGACAGGTTGCTAGGCGTATGATAAGGGGAGAAGTCCATACTTCAGCAACAATGTTGGAAACTAGTGCTGGCTTTGGTGGTTGCCTTGTCAGATAGCCTTTGTCTGGAAGAATCTCAGAAAAGCGAGAGGGCTTAGGGATTTCTGAAAAAGCCATTGCACATCAAAGGCAGAGTCATCATGGCTCTGCCTCTTTTGCCAAATATCGAGGCCCGGCTTCCCACATAGAGAGGTAGGGTTTTGAAGGATTAAGGTATTAAGTCAAAAAAGACTGAACAATGAGCTTGCGGAAGGGTGAAATTCGCCTCTGGCATTTCTATTACGGCTGGATCATCGTAGGGGTTGCCATGGTCTCCATGGCCTTTTGGTTTGGCATTCGGGCTACCTTCTCGGTCTTTTATGTAGCTCTGTTGGAGGACTTCTCCTGGACCCGGGGACAGGCGGCAGGGGTCCAGTCAATGGCCCTTATCACCTACACAATTATGGCGCCTATTGTGGGTGGGCTGATTGATCGCTTCGGTCCTCGCCGTATCATCCTTCCAGGGGTTTTGCTTTTGACCTTGGGCCTGATCCTCTGTTCCTCGATAACGACCCTCGCTCAATTCTATCTCCTCTATGGCGTGCTCGTGGGAACTGGGGTCACCTCTGTTGCCATTGTTTCCTATACGGCCATCCTGGCCCATTGGTTTGAAAGAAAGAGGGGTTTAGCCAACGGTCTTGCTGTGTCCGGAATCGGACTGGGAACCTTCATTTTTGTTCCCTTGTCTCAGTATTGTATCTCTTTGTGGGGGTGGCGCCTCACCTTTGCGATCCTTGGGGCATTGGTTCTGATTATCTTGCTCTCCCTTAATGCCCTGCTCCTACGGCATAAACCTCAAGAACTTGGTCTATATCCTGACGGGATAAAGGAAGGGGAGCAACCTAAAGAGGGAGAATTGGAGCCAATGGACTTCACTTGGTCGGAAACCGACTGGACACTTCAATCGGCCTGGAGGACAGGCAGGTTTTGGTATCTTATGATGTTTCCCTTTCTCGCCGCCATCGTTATTTATGCCATCCTCGTCCACCACGTACGGTTTTTGGTCGATCAGGGGATTGACGTAACAACGGCAGCCTTCATCTTCGGCCTGCTGGGAATCATATCCTCGGCCTTTCGGATTTTCTGGGGATGGCTCTCTGATTTGATTGGACGGGAGAAAACCTACACCCTTGGGACGATGTGTATCTTTTTAGGCATATGCTCCCTTATTCTGCTAGAAATCTCTGGGGAGAGAAACCTTGTCCTTCCCTTCATAATCTTCTTCGGCGCTGGATGGGGAGTCACGGCTCCTATGTTCATGTCTGTAGCCGCCGACCTTTTTCGGGGAAGGGGCTTCGGACTTATATACGGCATTTTAGAGGGGGTCATAGGGATTGGAGGCGCCCTCGGGGCTTGGGTGCCGGGATTCATCTTTGACAAGACACAGAGCTACCAATGGGCCTTTGGTCTCGTTGCCTCCATGATAATACTATCTTGCCTATTTGTATGGTTGGCCGCTCCTCGGAAGACATCTGCTATGATTGTGAAAAATTGAAATGCCGAAGATTTCAGGTATACGATATGTACTGTTAAATCCTCGAAGCATTTTACCCATTTGTTGAGTTGTAATTGGCTTATGCGATTCGTACGCTCTCTGATTTCATTGAATGCCGATTAGAGCCCTCAAGGGCTAGCCGACAAAATCCAACCTCAGTCTCGATGGGAAATAGTTCAACCGCAAGCAAGAACCCTGAAAGGCCTTTAAAAACTATGAAAATTCTCTCGAAAGAGCTCTCAAGAGGGGTCATCTCTGTACGGAACCAGCCTTTTTCAGGAGAGGGGTTGGGAAAAGAAAAAATTTGGAAATCGCCTTGACAATCTGCAAAATGTGACTATAATCTTATCCAGATTTTAGTTAGGTCAATAATATCAATTAGTTAGCAATCCTCCGCGAATGTTGCATTCTACAATTTCTACCATAGTTAAGGAGGGGAGAGTAGAATTTGTTTATCAAAATAAATTATTAAGAGAGGAGGTTTTGAGAGATGAAAATTCAACCATTGCATGACCGGGTAATTGTAAGGAGGGTAGAGGAGGAGGAAAAGACCAAAGGAGGTATTATCATCCCAGA
>JGI2171J19970_10002245_pt1 | contig 10643 bp, 10 predicted proteins | sample DeeMarSWOR324_28_FD_19970 | JGI IMG/M metagenome (IMG submission 19970) | reverse complement strand
CTCTGCGTGGGGTTCGCCCGCCTTTGCGTGGTACCCTTTTCCAATGATTTTCCCATCTTTTACCACCACTGCCCCTACCAGAGGATTGGGGGAGGGCCTCCCCTTTTTTGCCAGTTCCAAAGCTAAAGCCATATACTTGTAATCTGCACCATTGTCCATGCAATCAATCCAGTAAGTGGTTCATTTTTTTCTCTTTCGTCTTCAAATAGTCAGTATTGTGCTCATTGGGTTTGGCAATCACGGGAATTCTCCCTGTGACATCGATTCCATTCTCTTTTAAATCCTTGAGCTTGGCAGGGTTATTAGTGAGCAGCACAACTGAGTGAACACCAAGTATCTTTAAAATCTCGGCCGCAACAGTATAGTCTCTCAAATCTTCGTCAAATCCTAAATGGATATTGGCTTCCACTGTATCTAGTCCTGCATCCTGCAATTGGTACGCTCTTATTTTGTTGCCTAGCCCTATGCCTCTCCCTTCTTGTCTTAAATACAGAAAAACTCCTCTTTCCTGCTTCCCTAAATATGTTAGCGAGTATTCTAGTTGATCTCTGCAGTCACAGCGTAACGATCCTAGACAGTCACCAGTCAAACATTCAGAATGAATTCTCACAGGTATGTTATCCTTTCCTGCGACATCTCCTCTCACCAGTGCGAGGTGCTCTTTTCCCTCTTTATCCCTGAATCCATGAATAGTAAAATCACCGAACCGGGTAGGAAAGTCAGCAGATGCGAGCTTGGCTACACTTTCATTTTCAAGTTTCATCTGATCACTCTTTGGAAATTGAATTAGAATACAGTTGAAGGTTGTTTTGGCACTTATAAACATTGAGGTTTGTAAGAGTTGTGGGTTTGAGAAGTTCACGTAGTGTGGTTCACCAAACTTATTAAAGGAGAAGACAACAGTCAGTTCATACATGTATGAGGTAAACAGATGGTGACAAAAGGTCAGGAGGCGAACTCATTTCTTGGCGAATTTATCTGAAATCCATGAACACAAGGCATGAATTCAAAATCAGAGGTTTCTTATCTGATCAATTTAGTGAAAGATAATTAACTGTTACACGTGTAACAAAATGGTACCGGCAACTGAACTTTAAAGAGGTTGTCAAATGTCTGGGTGTCCACCTTGCCATACTTTAAAATTGTCCATTTTTATTGAATCGGCAAATTTCATGATAATTTACCTGTTACACGTGTAACATGACAGAGGAACAACCCAATAATTGACAATCTCATTAGGAGAAATACTTATAAATGGGTGGTGGTCTTAGACGATAGATTCCGTGCTTACCAATGAAGGGGACTATTAAGAAGGTGGAAAAAATGGTGCAGCAAGTTTCAGCAAAAAGTATGCGAACGTTCATGATCATCCTGACTGGACAATTTGTTTCACTTTTAGGATCAGGATTAACCAGTTTTGCACTGGGAGTGTGGGTATTTCTGGAAACAGGGTCAGTTACCCAGTTCACACTGATTGCAGTCTTTGCTGCAGTGCCGCGCATAGTTACAGCACCCTTTGCGGGAGCTTTAGTGGATCGATGGGATCGTCGTAAAGCCATGATCTTCAGTGATTCGGGGGCAGCACTTCGTACACTGGCGGTTGCAGTGCTGCTTTACACGGGCAACCTTGAGATATGGCACATCTACATTGCTGCAGCAATCAATTCTGTATTTGGAGCATTTCAGTTCCCTGCCTTTTCAGCTGCCACCACACTGCTCGTTCCCAAAAGACACTTGGCTCGCGCCAGCGGCATGGCGCAGAGCACGAATGCAGCTTCAAATATCATGTCTCCAGTCATGGCAGGTGTTCTCATCATGACAGTGCAATTGTGGGGTGTTTTACTCATAGATTTTGCCACCTTCTTGTTCGCATTGGGTACCTTGTTAATAATCCAGATTCCGAAACCTGAGACCACCATTGAGGGTCAAAGAGGAAGGGGATCATTGTTACGGGAGGCAGCCTACGGCTGGACATATATTAGGGCTCGTTCCGGTCTTTTCGCTCTCTTGATGTTCTTTGCCGGTGTTAACTTCTCATTTGCGTTTTTTGTGGTATTATTTACGCCCATGATCTTGAGTTTCGCATCTCCTGCAATATTGGGCACGCTCCAGACTGTGGGGGGTGTTGGGATGTTGATAGGAGGACTTGTTCTCAGTGCGTGGGGAGGTCCAACCCGGCGCGTCAATGGTGTGGTAGGGTTTGCAGCAGTGGTGGGAGCTGCAGTCGTTTTAAGCGGATTACGACCCAATGCATTTCTCATTGCTTTTGGGAACTTTGCAGTCTTCTTCAGTGTACCCTTAGTCAATGGGTGCAGCCAAGCCATCTGGCAAACCAAGACTGCACCAGATGTGCAAGGACGCGTATTTTCTGTACGAGCAATGGTTGCGTGGTCAATGACACCACTTTCATACCTTCTTGCAGGACCATTGGCTGATACTCTATTTGAGCCCGCAATGGCAGTCCATGGGTCGCTGGCACCAAGTGCAGGACACATCATTGGTACAGGCCCAGGACGGGGCATCGGATTAATGTTTGTCATCACAGGGATATTGATGATGGTTGTTGCAGTGGCGAGTTACTTGTGTCCTCGTCTGCGATATGTGGAAGATGAATTACCAGACATTGTTGTTGAAGAATAACCTGAGAGGAACTTTGGTGGGGTTGGTGACAGTGCATGGGAGAGAAGGATGAACCCAATGATTTGTTACACGTGTAACAAAATTGAGAGAAAACCCAATAATTGACAACCTCATAGTACTAACCCTTTGTGCCACAGCAATATCTCTCTTGTTGAACCCCACTGCTGCCACCAAAAAATTACCCACAGATTTTGACAACCCCCCACAAACGAAACACTTAAGAAGAACTACCTCCAGTAGATAATAAGATAGGTTAATTAAAGAATAGTTTGGTTAAAAGTAGCAAAAGGAGGTATCAAATGCCACACGTTAAAATATTTTGGGATCCACAAGGGTTGGAACTTGACTCCTTGGGCACAAAAGAGTACTTGAGAGCCACTGATGGGGATACCCCCTACGTATCTATGTCCGTTCGAATGCTGAGCATTGACACACCAGAAGTGCATTATCCTGGCAGACAGAAGCCTTCCAAGCAAGATAAAAATCTGGCCCAGTTGGCCGACTGGATCCAGGAAGGAAAAGCTCCTATCGACAGCGGCCTGGGAGAATATGTGCGTCCGAAGCTTGCTACAGGGAAAGCAGGCACACTCCAGGAGAAACAGGGAGAAAGTGCCACAGATAAGTTCAGAGAGTTACTGGGTGATAAGCTGATACGCTCTGACGGCTCAAAACGTTACGTTTATCTGCGGGCCGCAGATGAGCTGCTCGACCAATACGGTCGACTCCTCGCTTACATGTCCCCTCTTTACAGCACTCAAGAATTGGCCGCTATGTCTTATGAAGACCGAGCCACCTTCAACCTATCAATGGTGAAATCTGGCTGGGCTGCTTCTTTCCCCATCTACCCCAGCATACCCAAACATGCTGATCTGGTGATGCTTCAAGAGGGAGCAAAAGATGCACACGACCACAAAAAGGGTGCATGGGCCGATCCAAAAATGTTGACTGGCTACGAGTTTCGGATGTGCGTCAAGTTGTACAAGATCACAAGAAAGCTGGTGGAGGGTAAAACCCTCTCCTCGAGAGAGAAACATGGGTGGATTTCGCGCTTTTGCACAGATATGACCACCAGAGAGATTTTCTATCCCGAAGACTACTACAAGGTACCACCCTACAACCGGATTTTCATCTGGCCTAAGGATGTTACAGAAGCTGTTGGCAAGATGAACTTGTTGCCAGCAGAATGACGTTATTGAGAGGAGGAATTACCTCTTCTTTTTTTATTGCGTGATCCTAGAGCTGGAAACCTTCACAAGAAGAGTGTATCCAGCAACTTCTCATCAACATGCAGTTTTTTGTATCCCATCTGTTACACGTGTAACAAAATTTCCTTTTCACCATTTTTAAAAGCTTGCTGTCCAAGAAGATTAGCATTTTCATCACTTGACGCCCCCTTTACCTCTCATTATACATAGCCACCTTTAAAAGGAGTAACACCTATATAATACATGCGTTCTACATGGAAAGGAACTATAGCATTCGGGTTGGTCACTATCCCGGTAAAAATGTATACTGCTACCAGAGATAGCTCTATTAGTTTTCGGAATTTGTGTCCTGAACATTTGGTACCCTTGAAATACCTGAAGTGGTGCCCTGAAGGAAACAAAGAAATCGAGTACCACTCTATCAAAAAGGGGTATGAAGCTGGAGGGAAGTACATTGTTTTTGAACAAGAAGAGCTGGATTCTTTAAAGCCGGAAAGCACCCATACCATTGACATTGACAAATTCGTAGATTCTCATGATGTGCCCCAATTGGCGTACGANTCTTTCTATTACTTGAGTCCAGACACAGGTGGAGAAAAAGCGTATGCACTGCTCCATGAGATTCTCACCTTGACAGGTAAAATCGGTATTGGTAGAGTCATTTTATGGAATAAGGAGCATATCGTGGGCATCAAGAGCTATCAAAGAGGTATTACTCTGTTCACCTTACGTTATACAAATGAAATCGTGGATATAAACCAAGTATTACCTGAGGAACTGCCTGAAGCCTCTGAAAGAGAACGAGAGTTAGCTGGGACACTCCTGGAAAAAATGAGCGGTCATTTGAATCTTTCTGAATACGAAGATAGGTACCGCAAAGCAGTAGAAGAATTGGTGGAGAAAAAATTAAAAGGAGAATCCATCACTATAGAAAAGATCGAAGAAGTGAAGAAAACCAAGGACATCCTCAAAGCGTTAGAAGAAAGTATTGAAGCTCGGTAAAATGAACAGGATAAAGCCCATGCTCGCCAGGTCAGGTACACCCTTTAATGATCCCCAATGGATATTCGAGGTAAAGTGGGATGGTACCAGAGCTCTGTGCGTGGTGAATGAAACAGTACAGTTCTTCAACAGAAGAGAAATGGATATCACCTACCGGTATCCTGAACTCCAAGCAATCAGGGAGAACATAAAAGCTTCCTGCATTGTAGATGGTGAAATTGTCGTACTAAAGGAGGGAAAGCCTTCTTTCCAAAATTTACAGAGAAGGGAGCACACAGATAACCCTTTCAGAATTAGAATGTTGTCAAAACAGATTCCTGCAGTGTACATTGTGTTTGACATTCTTTTCGTGGACGGGAAAGACGTAACAAAGAAAGAACTTTCTCACAGGAAATCCCTTTTGAAAAGAACAGTTTCTGAATCTTCTCGTGTAATGGTATCTCCCTACATAGAGGGGAAAGGAAAAGAATACTTTACAGCTGTGACAGAGGCAGGATTTGAGGGTGTCATGGCTAAACGAAAGGATTCTCTGTATTACCCTGGAGAACGATCTGAAGCATGGCTCAAAATCAAGAAAACCAAAACACTAGACTGCGTCATTGGGGGGTTCACTGAAGGAGAAGGACAGCGCGCTCCGTACTTTGGAGCTCTACTCCTGGGTGTGGGTCAGCCGCTCACCTTCGTAGGTAAGGTGGGCACTGGGTTCTCACATGAGGGTTTAACCCATATCTATGAAATGCTCAAAAAAAGAGAAACTGATACCAACCCCTTCGCTGAAAAAATTTCTGTGAAAGCCCATTTTGTGGAACCTGTCTATGTGTGCGAGGTAAAGTATCTCGAATTGACCCCTGATAAAAAGTTGAGGGCTCCCATCTTTTTGAGGTTACGACCCGACAAAGACCCAGAAGAATGTACCCTTACTGGTTTTAATTATGAATAGTTACAATTTATTTTTATATGCAAAAATATCCTTTATTCATCTAAATTAGCCCAATAACCTCTTTTTAGAAAGAAAATTAATTGGATATAATTAAGATAAGATGATACTAGTTATTACGAGTTGCGAGTTACATTGAATTAAAGCTGAAATTTCAAAGTCACGTCCTCTGTATCAAGCTTGCCACATGGAGCAGTTCTCCTCACTTTTCAGGATAAACCTTAACCAACGATGTCATATTTTCAGGGTGTATAACTCTTCTTCATTTTCGTTATAATAGTAGGGCTTCTTCTCTGCAATTTTGATTTAAACCGAAAGTTTTTTAAGTACAGGATCAGTAGAGGGCACGGCAATTGAGAGGAGAGAGCTGAGGTGTACACAATGGGTTAGAACGAGTGCTGGGTGATGCTGTGCGGAAAACTCTTGAAGATCGAAAGAGAGAGTACAGAATTATTTATGAATTAGTAGATAGTAAACCCCGCATCAACGTGAAGGACGTTGCCTCAATTCTAGATTCAGACAGACATTCTACCAGTAACAGACTCAAAGAAGCCTTTACCCTCGGATACGTGTTAAAACCACAGGTGAGAAAGCGTTCCTACCAGAACATGAAAGAGTACATGTATTTTCTCCAATGTGAAAACCCGTTGGATACTTTCGAAAAGTACAGAAATGATGAAACAGTAGTGTATCAGGCAGTCATGGGAGGGCCTACAAATCTCTGGATGATAACCACTAAGGAACGTGATGTGGACGGAAGCATTATGGTAAAGGGTCTCCGTTCAGACTACTACGTGGCTTGTGCTCCAGAGGTGACGTGGGAGGATTCTATTGCAAAAATTCACACCAAGATAAGCCAATTTGACCCAGAACTGTATTACCCCCAAAAAAGGATTCAAACCCACTGGAATGAATTCATCCAGTGGGATGAAGAGGATGAAAAGCTTTTCGATGCCTTCCAGTATAATTTAAGGAGGAAATTAACACCCATAATGAAAGAGAACCTTATCTCTGGAGAAAAAATCTATAAATGGTTCGACCGCCTAAATGAGACCTGTACCATGTATACACAGTTCTTCCCTGAGGGCATCGGCAATTATGACCCTTATGTGTTGGTGGTTGATACCCATTATGAAGATTTTGTCATAGATTTGTTCTCCCAGTTTCCAACGTCAACCCTGTTTTTTAGGGTTCAGGACCACCTTTTCTGTTACCTAAGTGTGAGAAAGGCCTGTTTGAAAAAAATTGCAGGCCCTATCAAGAGTATTGAAGATCTTAAAATACCGTTCATTCTGAGAATTCTTAATCAAAAAGGGTACATATCAACCTGGTGGTATTCTTCACTCGAATATTACTGCCACAGATAAGGGTTAGAGCTTAGCATACGAAAGGCGATTTCATGTGCCAAGATTAGTCTCTTTGAGTATCACGTAATGAATGTTAATAATAAATAACATGAATTGTTACACGTGTAACAAAAGTGAGACAGACACAAGGAATTGGATAAGGCTATCAACCCCAAAATTTATATAGAAACTGAACCCTTACAAATTATGGAACGAAAGGAAGTTCTCTGGGAACAGCTCAAAAAAAAGGGTCTCTCCGATTTTGAAATTGAAGAAAGAATACGACAAAAACTGGAAGAAGTGGGAGGTCTTCTCACTGAGGAGGGTGCGCTCACTATTATTGCAAACGAATTAGGGATTACAGAAGAGGTTGAATATTTGAGAATTGCAGATTTAACAGATGGCATGAGCAATGTGAATATTATTGGGAGAGTTCTAGGCGTTACCGAGCCCAGAGAATTCCAGAGAAGCAATGGTTCTGCAGGAGCTGTCTCCAACGTTATTTTGGCAGATAAGACTGGAAAGACTGCTTTAACGCTGTGGGATCATGAAGTTCGGCTCACTGAACAGATCAAGAGAGGGGACATTCTCAAGGTTGTAGACGGCATTACTAAAGAAGGCAAGAGGGGTGTCCAGATCTACCTGGGAAGGGGAAAGGTCATTTTGAACCCAGAAGATGATCCGAGAATAGAGGAGATTCCTTCCTTGTCACAATTGACTGCCAGACCCACAGAGAGAAAACCGATAGCAGACTTAGAAGAGGGAGACAAATTCTGTGAAATACGCGCCACCATTGCCAAGTTGTACAATATCAGGTTTTATGAAGCCTGTCCTGACTGTTACAAGCGGGTGGTCTTCAAGAACAATGTGTTCTACTGTCCGCACTGCAACAAAAAAGTGGATCGAAAAAGGGTGATGATCTTTGAAGCAGGGTTAGACGACTGTACAGGTTTCATCAGGGCCAGCTTTTTTGATAGAAAGGCAGAGCAAATGCTCCAAAAGTCCACATCAGAAGCATACTACAAGGTGAAAGAGTACTTAAACAAGGGGTATGATGTGAGATCTGCCCAGAGACAGTACATGAATGAGGTTCATATGAACTTGCTGGGACAGGAAATTTTGGTTTCAGGTGATGTCACCTACAACGAGTATACCGGGTTGACCCTGAATGTGAGGGAGATTAAAGAGTTGGACATACTCCAGGAATGTTACAGCGTTATGGAGGAGTTACCGTGAGGAGAGCTCCTGCTGTGGAAAAGGATATCTGCGACATTGATGAGGACGATATCCGCGTGTCTGTGGTAGGAACAGTCATAAAAAAGGATCCCATCCAGTATTCTATGATCATCGATGATGGTACAGGGTCTGTCACTGTTTTTGCAGACAACTTGTTCGACATCCAGTCCATCATCCGCGTTATTGGCCGCCCTCAAATGAGAGGTGAACCAATCATAGATGCAGAAATTGTACAGGATTTCTCCGATTTTGATTTAGAATTATTCAAGAAAATAAAGGAGATGGTACTATGAAGAAGAGAGCAGCCTCCCACCGGTTAACCCTGGACGAAATCCATAAAGGTGAATTCGTTTCAGCAGAAGAAGACTTCGAGTTAAACTACTTGATAACACAGGATGCTCGAAAAGTATACAGAGCAAAAATCGTGGCTACCGTGGTTTCAGAACCGTACATATCAGATGACACAGCCTACGGAAGGGTTCAGCTCGATGATGGCTTTGACACCATATATGGTTCTGTCTTCAGGGAACAGACTGCTCTTCTGGATGATATTCAACTAGGAGATTTAGTCCAGGCAATTGCCAAGATCAGGGAGTGGCAGGGAGAAAAGCAGCTCACGCTGGAGGCTGTAACCAAGGTACATTCCAACTTTTTGCTGCTGCACCGGTTGGAAATTATAAAAGCGCACAAAGAGCATCAAGAAGTGCTGGGAAAGGCTCAGAAAATCTATGCAGAAGAAAAGGAGAAAATCAGGCCTGCCAAGGAGAGAGCAAAACAAGAGGGAGTACCCGCCGATATTGTGGAAGCTTTGGATGAGCTGAAATTTTTGGAAGAAAAAGAAGAAGAACCTGAAGTGTCTAAAACTGAAATAGTCAAAAACAAGGTATTATCTTTAATTGGGAAGAGCCCTGAAGGCATGGAAATGGATGCCATTATTGCAGCATTTGCCGATATATACACGTCAGAAGAGATAGAGGAAGTTGTTAGAGAGCTTTTGAGCATTGGTGAAATATTCGAACGGAGAATCAACGTTTTTGTGAAAGTGTAGTCTCTAACACAGTTCTTATCCTCCTGAAAAATCCCAACAGTACAGTAGTTTCCCTGTCAGTAAGAAAAGCTTTGGATAACACTCTTTTTAAAACGATTCTCCAGATCCTCTTTCTGTGTTCCCTTTTTTCTATTAAATCCGATATTTCTTGAAACTCTTCCAGGATTCTCTCTTTTCCAACTACTTCTTTTTCTGGTTTTGGCTCTCTTCTTTCGCTCTTGAAGAGTTCATACAAAATGATACAACCTGCAGAAGCTGCATTCAGCACAGGATATTCTTCTGATGTGGGAATGGAAACTACGAAGTCACACATCTCAATTTCTTCATTAGTCAATCCATTGCTTTCTCTGCCGAGGACAATACCTGTATTCCCTGCTACATTCTTTACATCAACAGGGGTCAAAGCATTCCTGAGCAGCCCTGCAGTCTCGGAAGTGGTGGCAATTGAGGTATCCACCAGGGTTAAAGCATCAGCAAAGGTTTTGGTAATTACTGCCTTTTCCAAAATATCTGCGGCATGCATTGCTGTTTTTTGGGCTCCTTGAAGGGAACAGGGATTCACTAGTATTAACTGTTCTGCTCCAAAGTTTTTCATGCACCGGGCAATGCTCCCAATGTTCTCTGCAGATTCAGGTTCCACAAAAATGATGGAAATCATATCATCAAGAAGGGATCATGCAATATAACCTTTTTCAGTTGCAGTACTGTAACATCATTCATCCCCATTTTCATTACCAATCATTCGTATTTATTAATTATTTGTCCCTGAATACACAGGAACACTCATACAGCCTCTGGAACCTTCAGAACCTTTCAAAATCCGAAAATTGCTCTTTAACATAAGTTTTTTAATACAAAAATACAAAATAAAAAAGGTAAATAAAAACAATTGGGATGTCAGTGCCATGTCCAACACAGGAGACCTATTGAGATATTCAGTTCTCCATACCCACCTGTAACCTCCGAATCTGTTCTTCCAGGTTCTGGATGATGGCTGCGTTATCATAGTAGGAGAGCACACCACTACAGTCAGGGCACTTGAAATCGGTTTCAGAAGCTGCATCAAACACTACTTTCTCACATCCATTACCACAGCTGAAAAACATGTTGCTGCGCTCATGTTCCAATTTTTGCAGCAGCTTCTGCAAGTATTCCCGCTCTAAATTCTTCATGATCTCGGAAGCCTTATTTAGATCCATCTTCCAGTAATAAATGTACCACCCAGTCTT
>JGI2171J19970_10002241_pt1 | contig 10657 bp, 7 predicted proteins | sample DeeMarSWOR324_28_FD_19970 | JGI IMG/M metagenome (IMG submission 19970) | reverse complement strand
TTGGCAAAGATGTCCCAGGATGAGCGTGCTAAAGCCACAGCTGAATGAGCCTTAACCGAAAGCGAAGGATCTCCAGAAATTTCCAGACGTTTAAAAACCGTAGCTAAAGCCGAACTTCACCCTGATTGCAATCATCTCCGCAAGAATATGTCTCCATCCGTCCAGCCGGAGCATTGCGAAGGCGATTATCGCTGTGGTATATTCAGGCTATCTCTCAGGGTGAGGTGGCCATGCTTAAAACCGTAAAAACAAAAAGTAAAAACAAATCACACCCTCGGTTAATGTCTCTCAGGAGTGCGGGATTGCCTCTTATGTGTCTGTTCCTCCTGCTTTCTTCCTGTTCCATTTTTCAGAAACCCGGATACCGGAGCCAGTGGGAGTTTTCACCGGATGGCCCCTGGACTGGCCCAGAATTGTGGGCCAATCGTCTTCAGGACTGGCAGGTCTCTCAGGGTAGTGTGGAGTGCTTGAATACTCTGCCCATGAGAACCCTTCATCTGACAACAATGAGGCTGTGTGATTCTGAAGGATATCTCCGGAGCTCTGTCCTGGTTCGCAAGCTCGCCGGCGGGGACGAGGCAGAAGCCGCCGCCGGGCTTCTCTTGGGAGCTGGAAAAGACCTGGACTACAGGGCAGCTTCTCTGATCCATCACGCCTACGGCCCAAAAGCCGGCCTGTTCGCAGGCTGTGACGGCCTGGGACGCCTTTTTATCCGGGATTACGAGGAAAAGGACGAGTATCTGGTTTACCAGGAAGAAGACCCGGTGAAGTGGGATGAGCTTCGACTCGATTTGAACCTCAAGCCCGGGAGAAAAGGCTACAGTTTGATATTGGAGGCAGTCGACCCGGCCAGCAATGATATTTTATCCACGTTGATCATGAATGGGTTGCCTCCGGAACGGTTTATGGGGAATGTCGCGCTTGTCTCTCATAGCGGGTATTCTGGAGAAGGTGACAATCGCTTTGCCTTCAGAGACTGGAAGATTTCCGGATCGAAGCTGGAACACTATCCGGACCAGAACCTGGGCCCCATGGTCACAGCTTTGTATACCTTGAGTCGAGGAACTTTAAAGCTAACTGTGCAGTTCATGCCTCTGTCAAAGCAGGAAAACCAGCAGGTCGATCTGTATATCCGCAGTGATGAGAACTGGGAACTTAGGGCCACATCGAGGCTGCTTCATCCTTCATACACAGCGCCCTTCAGAGTCGAGAACTGGGAATACGAGAAAGATGTGCCCTTCCGCGTCGAATATGCCTTGAAGCGCGAACATGATAAAAAATATATCTTGGAAGGGATTATCAAAAAAGATCCATTCGACAGGGAAAAGCTGGTCATGATCTCCATGAGCTGTGTCGAACAGGTCATCAAGCCCAAACGAACGTCCTGGGTCGGAGTGGACGGTGAGTGGTTCCCATGGGACTGGGGGCTTTTGTATCCTCATGCGGAGCTAGTGGAGAGGCTGAAAAAGCATGACCCAGATGTGATGTTTTTCGCCGGTGACCAGGTGTATGAGGGAGCCTCTCCCACCCGGGCTGACCGCGAACATGCCTTTCTGGATTATCTGTACAAGTGGTACCTCTGGTGTATTACTAACAGGAAGCTTACAACCAGGGTTCCGACCATTGCCACCCCTGACGATCATGATGTCTATCACGGTAATGTCTGGGGTGCAGGGGGGAAAGCGACATCTCCAGGCTTGCAGGGCGCAGATGCCCAAGATACAGGAGGCTACAAGATGTCTCCGGAGTTCGTGAACATGGTCCAGACCACGCAGTCAAGCCATCTGCCTGATCCCTATGACCCGAGCCCGGTCGAGCAGGGTATCGGCGTGTGTTTCACAGAATGCAATATCGGCGGTTTGAGTATCGCTGTCATCGAGGACCGTAAATTCAAGTCCGCGCCCAAACCCCTCTTTCCTGAAGCTGAGATCTATAACGGCTGGGTCCAGAATCCCGCATGGGATGTGAAACAAAAATCCCGGATCTCGAATGCCGTGCTTCTGGGAGAACGCCAACTGAGATTCCTGGATGATTGGGCAGGTGACTGGTCCAATCAGACCTGGATGAAGGCGGTCGTGTCCCAGACTCTGTTTTCCAATGTGGCCACACTTCCAGAAGACGCTAAAAACGATGGAGTGGTGCCCGGTCTGGAGATTCCGGATCCCGGGACCTATGTGGAGGGGGATAAGATGGTCGCCGACTTTGATTCAAACGGATGGCCCCAGGTCGGGAGAGACAAAGCCATCCGGAGATTCCGCAAGGCTTTTGCTACTCATATCGTGGGAGACCAGCACCTTGCCAACACCAGCCAGTACGGAGTGGAGGAGTGGTGTGATTCCAATTACGTGATTGTATCGCCTGCTACCGGCAATATTTTTCCGCGGCGCTGGTGGCCGCCAATTTCCGGCAGGAACCAAAAGCACGGAAGCCCGAAGTACACCGGTGATTTTGAGGACGGATTTGGGAACAAGATCACGGTCTATGCCATCGCCAATCCTCAGAAGACCACTATTCATCCCACCCGGCACCACGAGCTGGCCACGGGCTACAGTGTTGTCTCCTTTTATAAAGAAAGCCGTGACATCGAGTTGGCGAACTGGCCGTACTGGGCCAATCCGGATAAGGACGAGCCTTTTCCGGGATGGCCAATCCGGATCAACCAACTGGATAACTATGGAAGAAAAGCTCAGGCCTGGTTGCCGGAAATCCGGGTCAACGGATTGCAGAATCCGGTTGTTCAAGTCATTCAGCAGCAGACGGGTGAGATAGTGTACACGCTGAGGATCAACGGCCTGTCCTTTCAGCCGAAAGTCTTCGCTCCTGGTTCCTATACTCTCCGAGTGGGTGAGCCAGACAGCGACACCTGGAAAGAGATTCGAGATATACAGGCAAATCCTACAAAGGAGATAGAGCTGCTGGAAGTGAATTTTCAATAAGAGATAAATAGGACTTTCAGATCGAATACTTTGCCCTGAAGACAAATCCCAGCCTGGGCGCATTACCATTCGCTTCATCGGCTGAAACCCGGAAAGCCTCACCAAGAACATTAAGAACATTCGTGGCTGAGGTTCCTGCCTAAGAAATATTATCTTTGACAATGGAATTGACTTTTGTTAATTATGATAAAAAATACTATAATCCCAATGATCATGGGGAGAACAGATGGAAAAAATAATTAGTTTCAGGCTCAATGGAAAAAATGTTCGCATAACCTCCTCTCCGGAACGCATGCTTTTATGGGTTTTACGCTCTGACCTTGAGCACACAGGTACAAAATACAGCTGTGGAGAGGGGTTCTGTGGAGCCTGCACTGTGGTCGTGAATAATGAGGCGGTCCTGTCTTGCCAGTATCCAATAGAGGAAGTGAACGGAAAAGACGTCATGACCATAGAAGGACTTCAGCAAAACGGAAAGCTCCACCCCTTACAGACCGCATTCATCCAGCACAATGCTCTTCAGTGTGGGTTTTGCACTCCGGGGATGATACTGAAAGCCTACAGTATGTTGTTGAAAAATCCTCAGCCCTCTTACCGGGAAATCGTTGAGGACATGGAAGGCTATCTTTGCCGCTGCGGGAGCTATAACCGCATTATCCAGGCCATCCAGACCGCAGCCCGGACAATGAAAGGACAAAGATCATGAAAGACGACGAATATTTTCCGTTCGATTCAGGTAAAAGTGAAAATCCTGTCACACTCGACCGCCGGGAATTTCTCAAGCTTCTGGGAGGAGGGATTATTATCTCTTTCTCAGTGGGTGATCTTTTTGCGCTCCAGGAGAGGCGGCGAGGCAGCGGATATCCGGAGGATTTCAACGCCTATCTCAGGATCGGAGAAGATGGCCGGGTCTCCTGCTTCACCGGCAAGATCGAGATGGGACAGGGAATTATCACCTCCCTTGCTCAGATGATGGCCGAAGAGCTCGATGTGCCTTTAAAAACAGTCGATATGGTCATGGGGGACACTGCACTCTGTCCCTGGGATGCCGGGACTTTCGGTTCCAGGAGCACGAAATATTTTGGCCCCCCATTGCGGCAGGCCGCCGCTGAAGCCAGGGCCGTTCTCCTTCAACTGGCNTCAGAGCATCTCCGTGCACGTCCAGAGAACCTGGCGACAAAGGATGGAGCGGTTTTCGAGAAGAAAAATCCGGAAAAAAAGGTCTCCTATGCCCAGCTTGCCAAAGGGAATAAAATTGAGAGACATCTTGAGAAAAAACCGCCCATAAAACATTATTCAAAGCATACCGTTTCGGGCCAGCCGACAGACCGTTTGGACAGCAGGCAGAAAGTCACTGGGGAAGCCAAGTTTGCAGGGGACATCCGCTTACCCGGAATGCTTTATGCCAGGATATTGAGGCCCCCGGCTCATGGGGCGAAATTGAAAAGTGTGGATACCGCGGCTGCTGAAAAAGTCAAAGATATCCAGGTCATCCGAGATAATGACATGATCGCTGTTCTTCACAAACACTACGATGTTGCAGATAAAGCTTTGGGATTGATCAAAGCGCAATTTGAGCCATCCGCATCCCAGCTGGACAACACAACCATATTCGATCATTTAAAAAAGTCTGCTTCTGAAGGAAATGTCGTTGCAGAGACAGGCAATCTGGATACGGGAAAAGGCCTGGCCAGCAAAACATTCGACAAGGCCTACTTCAATCATTATGTCGCCCACGCTCCCGCGGAAAACCATACGGCAGTGGTGAAGATTGAAGGAGACAAAGCCACGGTCTGGGCTTCTACCCAGGCGCCCTTCAGAGCTCAGGGAGAAATCGCCCGGGTCCTGGGATTCCCTTCCCAGAATGTTCGCGTGATCACTCCTTTTGTCGGTTGTGGCTTTGGAGGAAAAAACCAGGGGAACCAGATAGTCGAGGCCGCCCGGTTGGCCAAATTGAGCGGCAAACCGGTGCAAGTTGCCTGGAGCCGGAAAGAAGAATTCTTCTATGATACATTCCGGCCGGCTGCCGTTATCGAAATCCGGTCCGGTCTCAACAGTTCAAACCAGATCGTCTTCTGGGAGTATCACAATTACTTTGCCGGGAGCAGAAGCTCCGAACCTTTTTACAACATCCCTCACCACCGTGTTCTTTCCTACGGAGGATGGGGAGGCAGGGGTGGTGGAAGTGTTCATCCATTCGGTGTCGGCGCCTGGCGGGGTCCGGGCAGCAACACCAACGTGTTTGCCATCGAATCCCAAATTGACGTCATGGCTGAGCAGGTGGGGATGAATCCTCTTGAGTTCCGGCTGCATAATTTAACAGATGATAGGATGAAGAGAGTTCTGCGGGCCGCGGCAGAGAAGTTCGGACGCTCCTTCTCGAAGGCCCCCAGCGGGAAGGGATACGGAATCGCCTGCACGGATTATCTGGGCACCTACTTGGCTACGATGGCCGAGGTTAATGTGGACAAGAGGACGGGAGAGATTCGGGTGCAACGTGTCGTGTGCGCTCAGGATACGGGCGAAGTGATTAATCCGGAAGGAGTCAGGATGCAGATCGAAGGCTGCATCAATATGGGACTCGGGTACTGTCTGACCGAAGAGATCCGTTTTAAGAACGGAAGGATTCTGGATGAGAATTTCGACACTTACGAGATTCCCCGTTTTTCCTGGCTGCCGAAAATAGAAACAGTGCTCGTTGATAATCCGCAGATGCCTCCTCAAGGATGTGGAGAACCTGCTATTACATCCATGGGTGCTGTGATTGCCAATGCGGTCTTTGATGCCATTGGCATTAGGTTATTTGTGCTTCCGATGACACTGGCCCGGATAAAAGAAGCTATTTCGAAAGAGCGGGATGCCTCCAGCGCTACAAACCGGGGCATCCCTCTATCAGTCGTCCCTTAGTTTTAAACTTTTTTATTTCAACTCCCTCAGGTTTTTGATCTCGTTATAGATTGGGGCAAGTCCGTTATGATCACCTACTTATCTCTATTCTTTATCGTCCATGGCATTTTTTGTATTTCTCTCCGCTGCCGCAGGGGCACGGATCGTTGCGTCCGACTTTATACTCTCTGGGAATAGACCGTCCTTCCTCTTGGGCCAGGATTTTCATGATGCCGTTTGCATAGTGGCCCCGCCGCAGCAGGTCTGCCATGATCTGCATGGGCCGGTCCACATGCTCGAAAAAAGCCTTGAGTCCTGCACACAGCCAGTTCAATCCCGGCTCGCCGTCCGGGGAGGTGAGCACCCGGTTCTTGGGGCATTCACCGTAACAGGTAAAAAGAAATTTGCACTCCCGGCAGTATTTGGGAAGAGTATCTGACTTAGCGCGGCCAAAGGATCGCTGGGCATCGGAAGCGACAAGCTCCGGCAGAGGAGTCTGGCTGATATTCCCCAGAAGGCAGCGCGGTTCGACGAAATGGTCGCAGGAATAAAGATCGCCGTTGTGCTCGAGGGCCACACTCTCGCCGCAGGTCGGGGTCAGGATGCACAGGGTTGAATGGCCGCGGACATAAGAGGCAAGAACACTGTCGAAAAACTGCACGAACATGATCCCGACATCCCGACGGACCCACTCGTCGAAGATTGCGATTAAGAACCGGCCGTACTGGTCGGGATTGACCGTGCGGTCGGTCACCCGGGTGCCTTCCTGATAGCCGGTTTTGTTGTCCCGCTCGACAATCGGAATGAACTGGAGGTAACTCGCCTCCAGTTCGTCGCGGAAAAAGCGGTACACTTCAAGAGGATGCTGGCTGTTCATTGCATTGACCGTACACAGGATGTTAAATTCTACATTGTGCTTCTGCATTAGCCGCGCCGCCCGAACCACCTTGTCGAACACGGATTTTCCGGCCTTGTCATGGCGGTAGGCATCGTGCAGATGACGAGGCCCATCTAGGCTGAGCCCGATGAGAAAATTGTTTTCATTGAAAAACCTGCACCACTCCTCATCGATCAGAATGCCGTTCGTTTGAAAGGTATTTTCGACACGCATCCCGGGCTTGATATACTTTTTCTCCACTTTCACGGCACGCCGGAAAAAATCGAGGCCCATAAGCGTCGGCTCGCCGCCCTGCCAGGAGATCGTCACTTCCGGCACCCGGTGTCCCTCGATGGTCTGGCGGACATAGGTTTCCATCATCTGGTCGGACATGCGGAAGTTGCTGTCCGGATACAGGCGGTCTTTTTTGAGAAAAAAGCAGTAGTCGCACTCCAGATTGCACTGAGCGCCCGTGGGTTTGGCCATCACGTGAAACGCCCGCAGCGATAAATCTCGGAGCATTCCTCTATCAGCCTTCTCTTAGTTTCTCCTTTTTTTATCAGCTACCGCTATTTTTTGATTTCGTTAAAAATGGCTTCGACTAACCTCGCGTGATTGTCATCAAATTCTTTTTTCACCTCTTCCAGGCTCTTTCCCTGTCCCACTAGAGATTTAATTTTTTCCTGGATTTTTTTCATCTCTTCTACATGATGTTTGACAGCGCTCCGGTCAATGGGATCGCTGTGTCCGCTGCAGAATCTCTCCGCATCAAGAGCGTCAAGCATCTTAGTGAGCGTTTTCACGTGTTCGAAGGAATTCCCGCCCTTGTATGAGTGGATAAGCTGGGGCCTGCCCATGAATATCTGGTCTCCCAGGAATGCTGTTTTTTCTTCCGGGAAATAGACAACCGTGTCTCCTTTGGTGTGGCCGATGCCAAAATACCACAGCTCGACCTTCTTCGAACCCAGATAGATATCCATCTTATCGCGATAGGTCATTGATGGCACGAAGGGCGCTAATTCGGGGCTGTTCCATTCTGATGGCTTTCCGTCTCGCCCTGGATGAAAGAATTCTTCACGGCATTTCTCATGCGCGACAAATGTCACGGATTCTGGAAAAAATCTATTCCCCGCAATATGGTCTCCGTCACTGTGAGTGTTGATCAGGTAATTGATCGGTTTATCTGTGACTTTTTTGATTTCTGCCAGTGTCTGTTTTACAGATTCTTCATTCATCTTGGCATCGATAACCAGGACTCCATCGTCGCCGATGTACACCCCTCCGTTCGCGCCGCGGCCTCCGAGTAGCTGGAATAACCTGTCTGAGAGCTTATCCAGTTTGACTGGCGGTGTTTCTCTCTGTTGGGCGAAGGAAGAGGCGGAGACGATTAAACAAGAAAAAAACAGGATGAGGATGAGTTTACCTTTCTGTCTCATAGTAAATCCTCCTAAATCTTTACTTTTCTGTCAGGAAAAACAAAAAAGATTTTATACGATTTTCAGACATCTATAATCTTGTTATAACAAGTTCACAAATCCAGACTGCCGATTTATCTGTTTGCCAAATCGAACGCAGCCAGATAGGTCAAACGGATGATTTTTTCCATCAATTCAGGGCTGACCTTATCCACTGTATCACTGGGCTGGTGATAGTCTTCAGTCATGGCAGCTATGAAAAAGGCCCAGGGAATCTTTGCCCTGGCAAAGGGGGCATGGTCGCTTCCGCCCGAGGCTTCTTCCTGCTCCTGAAGGTGCATGTGGAGGCCCACATGGTTATTGTTTTCCCTCATGATTTTTCCAATATCAGGAGTGTTGGCATCATAGGAAAGGCTGACGTATTTTTTGGCATCGATTTTTTCCAATACCTCTTTTCCAATCTCGGCACCCCATCTTCTGGCCATCATGGCCAGGCGCTCTTTCTCGTAAACCCGGCTGATCATATCCAGATTCAGGTTGACTGCGGTTTTCATGAAAGAATTGGCCACATAATACCTTGAACCCAGGAGTCCCTTTTCTTCACCGGTCCAGAGAGCAAACACTACCGACCTTTTGGGCTTGACAGGATTCTTGGCAAAGGCTTCGGCGATCTCCATCACTCCGACAGAGCCAGAGCCATCATCGTCAGCGCCGTTAAAGATGTAATCTCCTCTCCGCCCAAGATGGTCCAGGTGTCCGCCGATCACGATCGCTTCTTTTTTCAGCTCTGGGTCTGAGCCTTCGATGTATCCCAGGACATTCATGCTGTTGACCAGTTTGGTCTCGGCCGTGTTTTTGACAGTGAAGGTCACGCCCTGAAGCAGCATGGAATGACTCTTGAGTGTATTCTCGATTTTTCCTTTAAGAGCCTCTACATCCTGGCTCACAAATCCCAGAATATCGTTGGCCATTTGTCGTGTAACCTGGATGGTCGGTATTGAATCCCAAGGCATGGACGGCCCCACGTTCTCAGCGAGAGAAATCCGGCGACGCGGACCCGGGAATATTGGCCTTTCGTCGTTGATCCTCTGTCCATCGAGGGCTCTGCGGGCCACATCGGGGTTTTCTTGAGGTGAGTTTTCAACCATTATGATGGCGATGGCTCCCTTTTCTCTTGCCAAATCGACTTTCGGATTAGCTGCGCGTCTCATCCGTCGACGCTGGGGATAATATTTCTCTTTGAGCTTGCCCTTGTTGAAAGGAGATTCGGGGTCGTCTTTTCCCGGAGCTTCAGAGAGCATCATCACAAATTTGTCTTTGACATCCAGATTCTTGTACTCATCGAATTTTAGAGAAGGCTCTTGAATGCCGTAGCCCACGAACACGATTGGCGCGGTCAAAGATTGCGTCTCCGAGGCAGAATAGGAGTAATCCATGTTTGGCTGAAAAGCCTTGGTCTTTTTCAACTGGCCTTTTTGCCATTCGACTACAGCTGATCCCTCGTTTCCCAGAATCTCTATAAAGGCGATGTTCTGGAAATAACTTCTCTTGGGAGTTGAAGGCTTTTGTGGAGGCTGAAACATTCCGCGCATACTCATTCGGGGGCGCTCAGGATCTCCAGCAGGTTTGATTCCCCAGAGTTCGAACATAGATGCCGCATAATGAGCGGCGATGTCGTATCCTTCACTGGCTGTGTCTCTTCCTTCCAGTAGGTCTGAAGAGATGAATTTCAGATAGGTGACAGCATCTTGGCCTGTGATGGACTCGAAGCCCACTTTCACTTTTTCTTGGACCGGCTTTGTTTCTGTGACGAGCGAGAAGTTCTTCATCGGGTCGGGCTTTTTTTCGGCTTTTTCTTGTTGTCCGACCAGTGAAGAGAAAGCAAAAAAGCAAAAAATAATGATAAAAAGCAAAGGTTTCCTCATCCTGTTCCTCCTTTTAAAAGATTTGAAAACTCTTTGGATTTTTGGATTGCATAAATTTTTTTTAAGATTCAATATACTTCATCTAGCCGCAAGAGACAATACTGAATTTATCTATCCAGAGCAGATAAATAAGTCAAAAAATGAAAGTCTCGTTGTCAAGGGTACTCAATCAGAAAGGCACATGGTTTGCTTATTAGATCCAGAGTAAAAAAAGGACGAATATCGACATTGAGTACTTTATATAAAAATTTTGGAAAAATTTGAGAAAATATATTAGATTATTCCAGATAAGGTACTATCTTCATAACCTTAAGTATCCAGCTGGATTAAAAACGCATAGTTATTGAATCAATGATTATCATCTATCAAACGGGAGAAAAAAATGCTTCGCAAAACCATGATTATCCTTTTTTCTTTATGTGTCCTGATTCCCCAAATCCTCGCTCAGAATAAAAAGGATGTGTACCCGGGCGCTGACGAGAAATCACCGTCTCGGTCACAGTATTTTTCCTGGATCAACAACACCAATGAAGGAGCCACTGAAACCCAGACTCTGCTCAACCTGGATTTTTTCCGCTGGCTCCACGATGAATACGGGATGATCCTTGATATCTACGC